>JAAUYG010000879.1_pt1 | contig 11002 bp, 12 predicted proteins | sample 7278091 | NCBI WGS metagenome assembly JAAUYG01 (sample SAMN14350201, study PRJNA611818) | marine sediment metagenome | isolation source: surface marine sediment (0.6m) | place: French Polynesia: Moorea | collected 2018-08
GTTCGCTTCCATCAGGATCAACCTACCTATCATTGGAACGGTGGAGGCTGCGGGCGGGGTCGCTTCCATCAGGATCAACCTACCTATCATTGGAACGGTGGAGGCTGTGGGCGGGGTCGCTTCCATCTGGATCAACCTACTTATCAGAAGAAAGGTGAAGTCGGAGGCTTCATCAAGATCAACCTACCTAGCAATGGGACGGCGGAGGCTGTGGGCGGGGCCGCCTCCATCAGGATCAACAACAGCAGCAGTAAACTTCCAAAAATGGTCAAACCTGGAGTGGTATTGACATTCAATGAAATTGTGGTATAGAAACTGCAATACAAAATCTACCAGTATGAATTCAAGTAATTTAAGTTATGCTGCCTCTATTTTATATTATCTTTAATCGCACTAATGTACCACGACATAAAGACGTAACAGAAAAGATTGTAACTGAACAAATCTATGATGCAGACAGCAAGATATTCTACAATGTCGTCGATGTTAATAACAGTTCGCCTTGCTACAAATTAAAAGCAGTATAAAAATATTATTAATCTTCCGTCCGTTCACCCTTTCATCAGTCTATCTACTCACCAACCTTTTCGGCATATGCTGTGGTATTGCAACCCCTAACCCCCATACACCCCTCGCGCCGTCTCGTGCTGGCGTATCCCCCACCCCCCCACCCCCATCCCACGCTGGCGTACCGTCCCCCCTACCCCGTCCGATGCTGCGTACTCCTCCACCCCACTCCACCCGGCAAGCTGGCGTACAGACCTCCCAGAGAACCGTACCCAATACCCCAGTGCCACGGCGGCGTACCGAGTTCACATTTCTGGGGGTCGTGTGCCGGGAGGGCGAACACGACCAGTGTGAGGAAGGACAGGAAGACAGCCGGGATGGTGAGGATGTAGCTACCGAACACCATCTTCCTCTTCACGTGGATTGCTAGGTGCATTGCCTGGTAACCATCTGTAACATACAACAATTCAAAGTAACGAGAAAAAAACACACACACACAAGAAAGCAAAGTAGAATTATAAACAGTGAGACACGGGGATAAATGTGTACGATACGGTTTACGAGAAGGTGCGAACTGTTTTGACATTGTCCAAGGAATGCCTGAATATAACCGAATGAACAATTGATATCCATTTATTGTATGCCAGGAAGCTGTTTACCCCCATTCCAGCTTCACCATGATTGTGTTTCGTTCTGACAACACGAGAACCAATCCGATAGGGCTCAGACTTCGTGCTCTCACTGGAGATTGAGACTTCCTTAGTGTTGGACTATGAACATGGCTGTAGACATTTAGACGCTACCTACGTGCCAGAAAAGCAATTCCCTTCATTCACGTTTTCTTCTAATTATTTTTTGTAGACTTTACCAACGAAATGTGACTCACGAGTAGCTTATTATTTATATTTATAATATTTAAAAAAAAAAAACATTATAGAAAACGGTATTTTAAATATTTCGTCGGATTTCATTCACTAAGATATCGACACTAAGGATTGATTACTGCCTTTTTTTTTTTTTTTATTATTATTATTATTATTATTATTATTATTATTATTATTATTATTATTTTTATTATTATTATTATTATTATATTCATTGTTAGATGATACCGCTCTTGACCATCAAAACTAGCTTTCCACATGGACGCACAAAGCACACGATGTTATGCACTATTATGGCATATTTTCGGAGACATATTTGTTTGTCGAAGGGTATCAGTAAGTCATTTAAAAATCTGAGTGTATATTCGTGTATTCGACAGAATAAAAGCTTACCCAACGATGATAGAAAGGCCAAAACCGAGACCTAAACCCATAATTAAGTATAGTCTTAAACCAATGAAAATTCCGCTATATACATGTAGTAAATATATAGTAAAGCAAATTAAATCGTGCTTCACAATGAAGACAGCGTAAAACTGGGACAGTCGGCATCCGACAGAGGAAAAATATAGGTGTACACCGTGTAACTGTCCTTGTTGTAATTTACATCGGGCAGATCCTATAGTACTTTGGGGGGATCTTGCAGTATCTAACCTTCGGACACAGACACAGCCTATGAGTAATATACATAGGAGAGCCAGGATGAGCACAGCCAGTCCGGTGATGATACCGATGGAGAGTACTGGGAACAAAGGAAAAAAAACAAAACAATTATTAAGTAAACCATTATTTGTCGTCAGCATCACACTCACTGACATGCATGATAATTGCAGACAGGTATTGCGAACAGCGTATGTATATGGACTGATAAAAGTCTCAGTAAGTTCTGTTATACAGTTATTAACCCTCTCAGATATATCATAATGACAGAACGTGTTTACTGTTGTGATGATCATATGAGCAACTGTTACCTGGAGATAGTGAAAATGTGTCATTTTCCGCGGGACGAACAGGGATGGCTGAAAGGACAGATAGTTTTGTATTATAAAATGTGTATTTTCCGCGAGACGAACCGGGATACATGTATCAACTGAAACGATATATTGTTTTTCATAAAAAGGTGTCATTTTTCGCGGGACGAACTGGGATATCTGAAACGATGTTTTGTTTTCCTATTAACGCAAAGAGGCTAGGGGAATTTTGTCCGTTGAAGCTGATTAATTCAGTGTACCTATTTTGAACAGTGGATCTCTATCACATAATGCAGTATTTGTTGCTACGATGAACTAAATGTGGATTAAAATGTAATTATTTTTTATGTCTAACATTTAAACTAATTATATTACAAATCTGCATGTTAAGTAACGTAATGCATTGCGGCAATGGGGAATGCTACTAGGCTGCGCCACGTACCATACCCCCCTGAAGTTTTTTTGTGCTTATACCATGTATACACTACCTGGCTCTGAACAGTTTCCTACAACGCCGATCCAAGTGCTGCCTTCGCAGGTGAGATGCCAGGAGTGTTCACTCCACTCACAGCCAATCACAGCAGAGTCTCCGTCTCTCTTGTACCAGGCGTGGGCAGGGGGAGTGATGTCAGGACAGCCGGATACTTGGATTAATATATAGAATTAAGTAAGCGTTTTAATCTCTCACCACTTTCTATCAGTGAATTATCCATATCATCTGACCACAAATACATGAACACACATGTCATCAACTACACGACACCACGTATCAGTTGATACATTAACAATAAAATTTACCATGTGTTTACCTGGACTGCTATATTATTCATTTCCAAAGGATTTCCGGTTCAAAGAAACACTGATTTCGGAAGTAAAATAATCACATGATAACAGAATTAAGATGGCGCCAATAACTTGTAGGACTTCACCTGGAAGAAGACCCGTTACACAAGTGAGGATGATGTATATAACCCCCACAGCACGAAACTGAGGACAGTCAAATGATATTCAATGTTCAATGAATGCTATTTTTAACAGCCACGTATTCCATCCGATCGGAACAACGGCTAGTCTCTAAATCTGCAGCATGCACGTACCTTCAAACCTTATCAGGAATTGAGTTTCTCTTGCCCTGCCTGGCACTATCTGTACCAGCACGTGGTTGGAGGTAGACGTGTAGACATGCCTCTGTCTCTCTCCATTACCACACACTGTCTGGTTGACACCGACAGTCTTCTCCCCGACGTAGGCGTACGGCTGGCAACGAGTGTCTCCGGTTACCGTCCCCCAGCCATAGTCTATCAGCGTGATACTGACCTTCTGACCGGCGGCCATCTTGATAGACCATGGTGACGTCATTGAGCCACATCCGGATGTTTCGGTTTGGAAGCTGGACAGAACCCCATAACCGGTTTCGACCGGAATTTCGGTGGCAGTGCAATGGTCTTTTCGCTGAACTGGAAAGAAGCAGATCCAACTTAATTTATGGTAGTTATACATTGTAGTTCATGAATAGGCCTACTAGCATTTCTGTGCGGTAATGCACTGTCACTGAATGCAATCTACATCCTGACCAGCAGAGGTCGTTCACGAAAATTTCAGTCGAACGAACATGCGAAGGCGTAGAAATGGAGGATAAAACATTAGTATACCTTGGACGCATCCATATTGTAATTCCAAATGTGACACAATATCTCTGATGCAAGTGTTGCCTTCATTGAGATCGGGGTTGTTGTTTTCTATCTCGACTTCACATTCTTGTTTCCCTGAGCACCATCTGTCCATTTCTGCCAGCACGTCCTTCCCACAGCCTATGTAGCCGAGATCGGCTGCTATACACCGTCCGACTTTGACCCGGCCGTAGCGGGCTGATGAGATGTCAACCACAGAGCCGGCGGGACACCGTGCCGCAAACACTTCGCCATCACAGACTTCTTCTGAAAGAAAAATGGTCGAAGATGGATCAGCTGTTTTCGCCTGTGAATTATTATTAAGACACATGTAAACTGATGTATGCTGAAATATGATTGAAATACAGATGCAACAAAGCATCTTTAGGGTGTCTGAATTTACCTTAAAGATGCATTAATTTGTTGGTCACGTTGACCCTCGACGGTGCTAGACGTATTTGACCATACAGTCGAAGGGCAGAAATCGGGACTAGTGAACTTCTACTGTCTTTGAACAACTCTAGTGGGTTTACTCTTTGAACCATACACATTGCGATACGTGTACTGCCGCTTATATAACGACATGATGCCCAAAGATGACTACATCGACTGCAAGACTAAGATGACAAGCCATCCATATAGGCAATACCCTGCATGTCAATCTTACATGTGTCGGTATCATTAGGCCGTGGGTGCCCGGATATACCGCCTAGTAGATGATCTATAAGGTTCCACTTCGAAAATCAAGTCAAATAAAATCTCTAGATGCTAATAACTTTAGTTGCATGCCCTGTTAATTAGTAAACTTTACCGGCTGTATGGACGGGAACAACCAGAGTGAGACCACAAAATCCTATTAGCGTGCCAATCTTCATTGTGAATATTCTGAAAAAATAAAAAATAAAAAATGTAGTTAGATATGCTTCAACGCTAACATGTAGTTTTACTTATTTATTTATTTATTCTTGCTATTAAGCAGGGAGTATAACCACCCGGACGGCGGAGTGCGTGGCCCAATTGGCCGGTCATTACAGGCTCATCCAAGACATCATAATGAACCCATTGATCTACATTGGGATACTGGGCTAACCACAAAGCAACTTATTAACATAACTGAACGAGTGTTGAACTAAACAAGACCTAACCAGCAACGGAGATGACATATTATTCTCTGGTACTTACCTTTCGGAATCAGAACTCTACGAAGCATTAGAAGAAGGTCACTTATGCTCCTAAATCATTACAAAACCTCTTATTTTCAAGAAATATACGCACAATCCAACGTCGTTTCCATTTCTACACCGCCATTGTTGCAAGCTACGAGTGGTGACGTAGTTACCGTAAACTGTAAACAGACAGCTTCTAATATTTTAAAACGCCCACAGAAACTGAGAAATTAAAATTAAGGCCGGAGCAGATATTTAATATGCTAAAATATACAATACTGCAACCACTGTATGTATGCCTTCAAGAAACACATTTAAGCTATTATGACAATAAAAATATATAACATTATATTGGGCATATTATTTATTCATTGTGTAATGAAATATTATGTGAAAATGCAGTAGGAATCTATATTAGAATTCAGGAGTGGGAAATACACAATATTTTTTTTTAAATAAATAAAGTAATAATGACAATAAATAAATAAAATAACAAAACGATAAATACGTATGTATTTATTATTCAAATGTATAATTAATCAAATAAATAAATAAATATATAAATAAATATATAAATAAATAAATAAAAGTAACAGCCTATTAAACTGACATGCTGGGTGGATCCTTGTAGTAATCTTGTCAGATAATACTTATAACTAGACATTTGAATAAAAAATACAAAAAGTGAAATGAATGTAGTAAGTCTTCTTAAGGTAACTGCTATTTCCCTACTCATTGCACAGCAAATCAACAAATATACACAAAAAAGTATAACAAAATATCTTTAACGTCGGCAGGCATCATATGACTGACATAACGGAACACAGGGAAAATTTCTTCCACTTCCATCTTATATATTTTCACATTCACAGAGTTCTACAGAATCTCCGTATTTATGTATGCTCCGTATTTATGTATACAACAGTTTCTTGACTGCAGAGTGACGCAGGACTTAAACGACAACCCAGACAAACACCAAAAGGTTATTTTTCACCAGTTGCAGAAAATTGTAGTGGCCACAAAAACCTGCATTAAAGAAAAAATGGTTGATTAACATGGGATACGTATTTTGTTTGCTTAAGCACTGACGAGGTTTTCGACAAACAAGTGCTATTTTAACGATTGCTTCGGCAGACTGGTCATACATATGGTTTTCTTTGGATTGAAATTGACTCTCCACTTGGGAAGTCCAGTCGGAAATTTGACACAGATTTGTATTAACAGACACCACATCTTGACCGTTGCGCAGTGGTTTAACAAGTGAAATATCGTCGGCAAACGTAGATCGCTAGTGTAGAGGGCCTGTATGGATTCCTTTGGTAGACCGGCGTTGATAGATCTGCAATAATCGTATAATTTAATTTATTATGTTTGGCGACTAAATCGATATTTCAAATCATTTTGCTGCCACGACGGCAGAAATTTCAGCACTCTTGTCTTTTTTATCATTTCGTACAGCTTTTTTTCTGACTAACTTCATAGACCTCGCCAAAAGACTCAACAGCGTAAATCTATATCAATATAGAGTAAGTGTGCATTGTGAATTGAATAGTTTGTTGCCAATACCTTTCTGTCTGCAGTTAATCGGATTTCTACATTTCCGTTGTGGTTTTATATCATTAACAAAACTTGAAATATCAGGTTGTGGATTTGTTTTTTCCCTACCGGCAACACCCAGGGGTTGCAGGCGTCAGTAGCCCAAGCAAAAGCAGTATATTTACCAGAACATATAGGCTGTATATAACCAGTCATCTCGAGTTAATATAGCAACTACTATAGCCAACGTTGTCTATAGCTAGTATCTTAAAACCCTTGGCGGGAAAATTTCCAGAAGATACCAGAAAGAAGAGAAAAAAAAGCACCAGAACGAAGGGACTTCATGATTGGTCGAAGCTTCATGCGTAACAATGTGATTGGCTAACGGGTGCTATACATGCTAGGGTAATTTGGCTTCCAAATTGAACTGGTTATTCATGTTGCAATTTTGTGGCGCGAAATACTCTCTATTCGGTTCTAAAAATAGTTAGAAGCCATTTAAAGCTTCCGGCTAAATAAGTTGGCTGGATGTATAGTTGTTGAACAGTCATCCAGGGAATCGGTAGGAAAAGCTTTAAATTTATAGTTTGATGGTGATACACCTACGAAAATAACTTGCCAATTGCCCTTCACCATGAAGTGCGAATATGCATAACAAAACCACGAAAACCCAAATCTGCCACAAATATTTATTACAATACTGACAAGCAACACACTCTACACATAGCTGGAAATATTATAGCAACAAGAACTATACTACAATATAGCAACAATATAATTGTATACTAATAGGCAACGCACACTGTAGGACAGTTAATACATAAACAAATTTTAAACACGTTAAAATGCGTCAGCGTCATTTCGCTACATTTTGAAGTCGCCATTTATAATAAATAGGACTGTGATAGACATTTCTTAAAATCAATAACTTACATTTGAAATCATCACCTTTATCATATGCCGGTGGTTATTGTGCTGTTAAAATACGAAAAGCTATACATGTATATCTTACATGTCCCCCAAGAAAATGACAGCTCAATTCCCGTGACACCACGGCGCTACCATACTTTTTGTCAAACTTAAATGTACATGTACAGCGAAACGCGTGCATCATAATTTAAGGCTAAAGAAAATATTCATTGAAGTTTTTAAAGGAAATTCTTCTTAAAGTAGCGCCATGAACAGGGCTCCCAATTTCCACGCGAGGGTATAAATATGCATGAGGTGAAATTTGCAATAGACTTCATTCAATACGCGTGTATGAAAACATGCAAAACACTAGACAAACGACGATTCGGCCTACAAAGGAACACTACCGGTACGTGTTTATGCCAAGAAAGGGTACAGGGCTGTGAAACGTTCCAACATGGTTCTTTGGCGGAGGTGGCGATTGCTTAAAAGTTTGACACGGGTGGCCTCATATAATCCAAGAAGATATACATAGATACTGACACATAATGATTCTTTATTTTTTTCACATAATCCTGTGTACGAGCTTTTCCAGCTGAGGTGTTCCAGCTTTTATTTTGAAAATCTGTGCCCTCTGTGTACTTTGAATTAAATCGTTTTATGGAACTTGCATCCATCCTTTTTCCGAGTCGTAGAAGTGCTTCGTTCCATCCCACGTTCCAGACTGACTTTGGGTGTCGTTTCCTACTTGGCACTGCACAGCCGGTCCAGTCATGGTACCCTGTCGTGGCATGGTGACTAAGGTGCCTTGGTTCTGGTAGGTTCCGGCGTCGGCTTGGCCTCCTGGCACCGGTTCCTGTGGCAGGGGCTGCTCCCAGATGTGGAGGGACTGTGAAGCCGGAGCTCCCTTGGGATGATGCCCCACTAGGGTGGCCTGTGGGTCGGCCAAGGGTACTGGCCTGCCGGAATAGTACAGGCAGGCCTGTTGCTGACCCGTTAGTGTGTCTGTCTTTCTCGCTTCACTTGCAGTGTTGTTTCGTCTGTAATTCAAACGAAAGATATTGGCTGGAGTTCTCGAAAATATGTACTCTTGAGTTTTGGCTTCAGTGACTAATCTCAGCAGTATAGCTGGCTAAGAATTTGACTTAAGTCAAATCTTAGACTTAAGTACTTTTGTCAACCCCGTGAACCCCAGTCATGGTACTGCAAATATTTCTTTGTAATTAATTTATATTTGTTGGATCTCAATAACAAAGAAACATGTTAATAATTAATAAAGGGCATAATATAAAATCGTTATTGGACTCTGCATTTCAGGACAGTGTAACACTCCTATTGATAAATCTGCTGTCTTACCTCCGCAGACAGATACACCCTATACACACAATGCACAGAAGAGCTAGTATCAGAACAGCCAGTCCGGTTATAATTCCTATAGACAGGACTGAAAAGATAAGACGAGGAACACATTTAGCACATCGAAAACATGTATTTCCATACCAGAAAAATGCTAAAATACGGAAAATTAGTTTTCAGCGTGTTGGTGCCGATTGAAACTGAAATAGAAAGACCGCTGGGGCAGCAAAGCGTGCGTGAGTGCGTGAACATGGTTTCTTGTCGTTGGAAAATTTTGTAGTCTCATAGCGCCAGCCATAACGACCGGAGCAAGGTTCATCAAGCTCGATGGCTTGATTCGGGGACAAGGTGGTGTATGTAGCTAGGTGTTGTGTGCAGATACTGGAGCCGAATTTGACCTTTCAGGATCACTCAAGATCAAAGGTAATGGTGTAGTGAGGGCCTTTTTTCTATCCACACATTTTACATGTGGAGTCAAAAACTATTTCCTTGTCATTGTACATTATGTAGCAGGTATTTACTATGTACCCTTTTCTCGTGTTTACGGAACATGTAATACATACCGGCTTTTGAAATAAAGCCCTTTTCAATCTACAACTTTCTCGTATTTTCCTCCACATACAAAAACTAGCTTCAGACTGCTTTGGACGACCTTTGGTACCATTAATATGATTTCTTATTAGTGTCTGATAGTAACCACATGTCTATCTCTCACCATTTAATTCCTAAAGCGAGTCAAAAATTATTTCCTATCTCACTAAGCCAAAATTTCAGATCACACACACCCACCCTTATCCCGGGGCAATATTATTTTCAAAATGGAATGGTTTCCTCTCTGGGTCATAGGAAAGGCTTCTACAAAAAATAAAGTTGGCCGCTTCAATATTTTTGGGATATTTTGGTAACGGGCACATCCACAGATAAACAAACGCGAGGTACTAAAGTTAACCACGCTTATCTGGGTTTAATCACATGTTCAGCTTAACAGTATCCAATGATATTAACTTTTACAATATATCATTATTAAAAGCATGTGACATTAAACATCTTAAGACTTTATTGCTCCCTTGTTTGCCTTTTTTCACAAATAATCTTTCACGCGACCGAATGCGATTTTTCATACATTAGACCATAACTGCACTTACCGGGGGAAAGGCTGTACGACATGGTTTCAGTTGGCGATATATGGTGACCTAAAACAATAACATCAAAGAAAAACATTATTGAACCTATGTCCAAAATAAACACACTTCAAATAGTAAATAACATATATAGTATGTATATCTAAAGCTGTTCTCTAAAGGGTCGTTTTGCTAAAAGAAAGATGAGCGGTAACTAATCCATATTACGAGTCAAAACTTACAAAGAAACATCAACGATCTGGCCAAATAAAGTTGATCAGATTTCCAAAGTTTACATGTAGGATCAGCTAGCTTTCGCAATTGGTGCCTCCCTGCATGTGCTGATGGAATTCTAACATCTTGTCGCGCAGACCTCCTTCTTGTTACATATACATGTATGCATCATTTTGCACGGCCAATAGTCAGAGTGGTAGCAGGTGTGACTTACAGTTTCGGAACGAGCCAAAGTTCACTTGTATGACTACAGAAGTTGTATCAGCGGACTGAGTGAGCTATAATCGAAACTGGTAATAAAAATCGAATGTTTAAGATTTGTTTATTAACTTGTAATAATTTCAAAGACCGTTACGTAGCATTAGCCATGTTCGTAGTAACTAGATAACTATAAGTTCCACCTCAACGTATTAACTACCAATTACAGCTCATATGGACCTACACAGGCTATAATATTTTTTACTGCAACCAGCTTCTGCATCAGACAAGAGAAATGTCTCACCTGACTCTGAGCAGTTCCCCACCACTCCCATCCATGTACTGCCCTCACAGGTGAGATGCCAGGAGTGTTCACTCCACTCACAGCCAATCACAGCAGAGTCTCCGTCTCTCTTGTACCAGGCGTGGGCAGGGGGAGTGATGTCAGGA
>JAAUYG010111610.1_pt1 | contig 11002 bp, 11 predicted proteins | sample 7278091 | NCBI WGS metagenome assembly JAAUYG01 (sample SAMN14350201, study PRJNA611818) | marine sediment metagenome | isolation source: surface marine sediment (0.6m) | place: French Polynesia: Moorea | collected 2018-08
CGAAGGCAAAGCGCTGGAGATGGCCCGCGACTACCTGGCCCGCATCCGCCAGCTCCGCTTCGTCCGAGATGCCTTGCGGATCACGGACGAAGCCGGCGGCAGCAACGAATGGGCGGTCGGCGGCGGGCTGACCAAGACGGGCCGGCCCTTGATCGCCAACGATCCGCATCTGGCGCTGAACACGCCTTCGACCTTCTATCAGAACCACCTCCTGGCCCCGCGGGCGGGTTTCGACGTGATCGGCAGCAGCTTTCCGGGCGCCCCCTACGTGATCCTCGGCCAGAACCGGCAGATCGCCTGGGGCGCGACCTTCAACCCCCTGGACGTGACCGACGTCTACCAGGAGCTGGTCCGGGCCGACCCGGGCTCGCCGAGCGGCCTCGGCACGCTCCACGCGGGCAAGCTGGAGCCCGTGATCCGGATCCCCGTGACCTTCCGCGCGAACGTGGTCGGCGACGGCGTGATCGATTCCCTGGTCACGGTGCCAGCGGACGAGAACGTTCCGGCCGCCGTGCTCATCGTGCCGCGCCGCAACCAGGGTCCGATCATCGACCTGGATCCGGCGACCGGCCTGGCGCTCAGCATCGCCTACACCGGCTTCAGCGGCACCCGCGAGCTCGCGGCCTTCCGGGCCTTCAACCTGGCCCGCGGCCTCGACGACTTCGTCGCCGGGCTGCAGAGCTTCGACGTCGGCTCCGAGAACTGGGCCTACGTCGACACCAAGGGCAACATCGCCTACTTCACCAGCGCCGAAGCGCCGCTGCGCGAGGACCTCGACGCCGGCATCGTCAGCGGCCTGCCGCCCTTCTTCATCCGCAACGGCCAGGGCGGCAACGACTGGATCCCGGCGGCGGTCCGGCCGCCCGATCAGGCGGTGCCCTTCGCGGTCCTGCCCTTCGAGGAGCTGCCGCAAGTGGTCAACCCGCCGGCCGGCTTCTTCATCAACGCCAACAACGACCCCTCCGGCCTGTCCCTGGACAACGATCCCCTGAACCAGCTGCGGCCGGGCGGCGGCCTCTACTATCTCAGCCCCGGCTACGACACCGGGATCCGCGCCGGACGGATCAAGCAACGGCTCGAGGGCAAGCTGGCCAGCGGGCCGCTCGACGCCGGGGACATGAAGGAGATCCAGGCCGATGTCGGCTTGCTGGACGCGCAGGTCTTCACCCCCCTGATCCTGCAGGCCTTCGAGAACGCCGGCGCTTCGGAGGCGGATCAAAGGCTGCAGCTCCTCGCCCAGGACCCGCGTCTCCAGGAGGCGGTCGCGCGCCTGGCGGCCTGGGACTTCTCGACCCCGACCGGGATCGCCGAGGGCTTCGACGCCGGCGACCGGGACGGCACCTTGACGCCGCCGGACCCGGAGGAGGTCGAGCACAGCGTCGCGGCGACCCTCTACGCCGTGTGGCGCAGCCGCATCATCGCCAACACCATCGACGTCACGCTGCAGAGCCGCCGGCTCCCGAGCCCGCGCGGCCGCCGGGAGATCGTGACGGCGCTGCGCAATCTCTTCGACAGCTTCCCGCAGCGCCAGGGCTTCGGCGCCTCGGGCCTCAACTTCTTCGAGGTCCCGGGGGTCACGGACCCGGCCGCGCGCCGAGACATCAAGATCCTGCAGAGCCTGTCCGAGGCCCTCGACCTCCTGGCCGGCGAAGCCTTCGCGCCGGCCTTCGGCGGGTCGCGCGACCAGGACGACTACCGCTGGGGCCTGCTGCACCGCCTTCTGCTCGACCATCCCCTGGGCCCGCCCTTCGACATCCCGCCGGCCGGCGGCGCCTTCCCGCCGCCCTTGCCGCCCGAGCTGCCCGGCATCCCGGTCGACGGCGGCTTCGAGACCGTGGACGCGGCGACCCATGATCTGCGCGGCGCCGACAGCGATGGCTTCGCCTTCGGGAGCGGCCCGACCCGCCGCCACGTCGGCCAGGTGCGCGGTCCCTGGCGCGGCATCTCGGGCCAGAGCAGCCTGCCGGGCGGCGAGAGCGGCGTCCTGGGCAGTCCGCTCTACGCCAACCTCCTACCCCGCTGGCTGACCAACGACACCCATCCGCTGCGCCAGCGCCTGCCGGAGCTGCTCGGCAGCCTGGCCGAAGTCACGCGGTTCCGACCGCCCCAGCGGGACGACGACGATGATGATGACTAGCCCAGATCCCGATCGGACGCTTTCGCGTCTGCCCGCGGATCCTTGGCCGGCCGCGGCAAGGCGAAGACATCCCGCTCGCCGCCGTCGGGAAACGTCTCGCGCGCGATGACCTTGCCATCGAGGCGCAGGACCAGACGGCGTGCCGCTTCGTTTCGGTCGTCCATATGGGTCTCGACCAGGTCCCACGCGAGGACGTCGTAAGCGAAGGCGATCACGGCGCGCGACGCCTCGGTCGCAAATCCCTCGCCGCGCGCTTCGGGAATCAGCCACCAGGTCAGCTCCGACCTTGGCCAAGCGTCGGGCCATAGGAGGCCGCAGCCTCCGATCATGGCTCCGTCGGCGCGGCTCTCCAGAGCCCACATGCCGTAACCTCTCAGCTGCCAGTGACCAAGGTCGAAGGCCAGGCGCCGCCAGGCCATGTCGGCCCGTAGCGGGCCGCCGTAGAAGTGGGACGCGTCCTCGTCTGCGTAGAAGGCCGCGTAGGTGGGAAAATCGCCTTTGCGCGGTGCGCGCAGCAGGAGGCGTGCGGTTTCGAGTGTCGGGATCATGTCGGGTACCTCGGTCTAGTAGCGGCCGCTGAGTGCTGCCCAGAGCAGACGCCAGGCCCGGCCAGGCTGCGGCGCCTGGACCCTGGGATCGAAGGGGTCATGCCCGGCCCGGGCCAGAAGCCGCAGATAGCCTCCGGCCAGGCGGGCCGGCAGCAGTGCCGGGCCGGCGGCCTTCGGCAGGCTGGCACGAAGCGCGCGGGCGTCGCCGAGGTGGCGGCCGGCCTCTGCCGCGACCCGGGATGCCACCTCCTGCAGCGCCGCCGAGGAACGGCCGGCGAAGATCTCCTCCGGGTCGAGTCCCGCCTCCGCCATGAGATCCAGCGGCAGGTAGAGCTGCCGGCGCCGGGCGTGAAACGGCAGGGCGCGCAGCAACCCCGTATAGGCCCAGGCAATCCCGAGGCAGCGCCCGGCCCGGCGGCTGCTCTCGTCCTTGGCCCCCAGAACCTCGAGGGCGAGCCAGACCAAGGTCGAGGAGGTCGCCTCGGCGTAGGTCTCCAGCGCCGTCAGGGACTGCGGCGGCGCCGGCTCCAGATCGGCCTCCCGGGCATCGATCAGGCGCTCGAAGAGGTCGCGGCTCAGGTCCCGCGCTTCCACGGCGCGGGCGAGCGGTTCAACCACCTCGTGGTGGCGCGGGCTGCCGGCGTAGATCCCCTCGATGGCCTCGCGCCACCACTGCAGGCGGATCCGCCCCAGCATGGCCTCGCTGACCACCTCGGGCGTCTTGGCCACCTCGAGGTTGAAGGCGTAGAGCGCGAAGAGATGATCCCGCGCCGCCCTGGGCGCGAAGAGGCAGGTCAGGTAGCGGTCGTGGTCGTAGCGGCGCAGTTCCTCGCCGCAATACCCGAGCGCACTACTGGGTCGGGTCGCCGCGCCGGCCGCCATCCCAAATCCCTGTTCTGCTTGGATCGCAAGGTCTTACCCGCTTCGATACCCTTGGCAAGTCAAAGCGGAACGCTTACCTTCCCCGGCAAGGTTGCAGATCCGAATCGGGATCTGCCACCTGCCAGTTCGTAGCTCTTTTGCCATGGCGCCTCAAGGTCACGCGGGCGCTGTCCTGGGCCAAGATCTCAAGCTAGGGGGTTCCAATGGCTGCAATTCTCTCCGATCTGCGAAACACGGTCATCGCCGGTATCGCGCTGCTCGTGGTGATCATCGTCGTGGTCGGCGCCACGGTCAGCGTTCCGTCCTTCGACCATGTCTGGTTTGCCTTCCTGTTTCGCTGGCTGCACGTGCTCAGCGGCGTGATGTGGATCGGCCTGCTGTGGTATTTCAACTTCGTCCAGATCCCCAATATGCCGAAGATCCCGGACGAGCAGAAGCCGGCGATCGGCAAGGTGATCGCGCCGGCCGCGCTGTGGTGGTTCCGCTGGGGCGCCATGGCCACCATCGTCACCGGCCTGATCCTGGCCGCCATGAACGGCTACATCCTCGACGCCATCCTGCTGGGCATCAGCGACGGCGGCGCCAGCACGGCGATCGGCATCGGCATGTGGCTGGGCGCGATCATGTGGTTCAACGTCTGGATGGTCATCTGGCCGAACCAGAAGCGGGCCCTGGGCATCGTCGAGGCCGACGCCGACACCAAGGCCAAGTCGGCGCGCACCGCGATGCTGTTCTCGCGCACCAACACGCTGCTGTCGATCCCCATGCTCTACTGCATGGTGGCCGCGCAGAACGGCGGCTTCGCCTGATCCGGAAGATGCCACGAAACGGCGGTGGGAACGGGGCCTTCGGGCCCCGTTCTGCTTTCCGCCGCAGCCGCCTTCAGGAGGCCGGCGCCAGGTCCTTCTCCATGTAGAAGCGCTGAGTCCCCGCCGGATAGCCGAGCGTGCCGAAGACCCGGTAGCCGAGCTTCTCGTAGAAGCCCCGCGCCTGCCAATCGTAGGTGTCGAGCGCCACGCGGGACATCCCTCTGGCGGCGGCCTCCCGCTCAACCGCCGCCATCATGCGCCGGCCGAGACCTTGACCGCGGCAGGCCGGCTCGATCCAGAGCCCGCGGATCTCGGCCAAACCCATGTTGAGGATGGCGTGGACACCGCCGAGGAGCCTTCCGTCCTCCGCCCGCAGGACCAGGGTGAAGCTCCGCCGGTCCCAGGGCGAGCTCTCCAGGTTCTCGCGTCCCAGTCGGTCGACGAGGCTGGCAAGGACATCGGTCCCCGGTTCCTCGATCTCTATCCTCGGGTCGCCCTTGCCGTCTGACATGCCGCTGCGCTCCTGCGCCCTCAGTCGACCGCGACCAGGGCCGCCGCGGCCGCCCGCCCTTCCATCACCAAGACGTTGAAGCTGCGGCAGGCCGCGGCGGTCGCCATGGCCTCGACGCCCAGGCCATGGTCGCGGAGGGTCCGGCGCAGGCCCGGCGGCAGCGCGAGTCCGCGCTCGCCGCCGCCGATCAGCAGGATTTCCAGCCCATCCGAGCCTTGGAGAATCGGCTGCAGGGCGGTCTCGTCGATCTCGGAGGCGGTCATGACCGGCCAGGGCTGCACCCGGTCGCGCAGGATCAGGATCGACCCGCGGTGGCGGGCGCCGCCGACCTCGAAGCCGCCGCCGCCATAGCCTCCGATCAGGACCCGACCCCGCGGCCCGCCCTCGACGATCTCGACCATCGGCCGCGCGATCGCGCCGCCGTCAGCTCGCCGCCACCTTTTCCGAGCCCTCCGGCTCCGGCGCGGCGACCTGGCTGTGGCGCAGGTTCATCAGCATCAGCAGCGGCGTCGCCACGCCGATCGAGGAATAGGTGCCGATCAGCACACCCCAGATCAGCGCCAGGCTGAAGCCGCGGACCACGTGCCCGCCGAAGACCGAGAGCGCGATCAGGGCCAGCAGCGTGGTGACCGATGTCAGCAGGGTCCGCGACAGGGTGGCGTTCAGCGACATGTTCAGCACCTCGCCGACCGCGATCTTCTTGTACTTGCGCAGCGACTCCCGGACCCGGTCGAAGACCACCACGGTGTCGTTGATCGAATAGCCGGCGATGGTCAGGATCGCCGCCACGCTGGCCAGGTTGAACTCGAGCCCGGTGATGGCGAAGAAGCCGATCGTGGTGATCACGTCGTGGGTCAGGGCCAGCAGCGCCGCCAGGCTGAACTGCCACTCGAAGCGGAACCAGATGTAGAGCGCGATGGCGCCGAGGGCGAGGATCGTCGCGATCAGCGCGGCTTCCTTCAGTTCGCCGCCGACCTTGGGCCCGACGAACTCGGTGCGGCGGTACTCGACCACGGTGTCGGCCAGGGCGTCCTTGATGACCCCGATGGCGGCGTTCTGCGCCTCGTCGCCGCCCGCCTGGCGCTGAACGTTGATCAGGACGTCGGTCGGCTCGTCGAGGGACTGCAGGCTCACCTCGCCGAGACCCAAGGCACCCAGCCGGCTCCGCAAGGCGCCGATGTCGGCCGGTCCGTCGGTCCGCACCTCCAGCATCACGCCGCCGCGGAAGTCGACGCCGTAGTTCAGGCCGCCGGCGAAGAACAGCCCCAAAGAGAGCACGACCATCAGGGCCGAGACGGCAAGGGTCAGGCGATGGCGGCCGATGAAGTTGAACTTGGGCTCGCTCGGAAGGCGTTTGATCAGTGCCATGTTCGCTCTCCAGCCCCTAGATCGGCAGCAGCTTCGGCTTGGTGCGGCGCAGCCAGCCGACCACGAAGACCCGGGTCACCATGATCGCCGTGAACATCGAGGTCACCAGGCCGATCATCAAGGTCACCGCGAAACCCTTGATCGGCCCCGTTCCGAAGACGAAGAGGATGGTGGCGGCGATCAGGGTCGTCAGGTTGGCGTCGATGATGGTCGTCAGCGCCCGGCGGTAGCCAGTGTCGATCGCGGTGACCGGGCCGCGGCCGGCGCGCTCCTCCTCGCGTATGCGCTCGAAGATCAGGACGTTGGCGTCCACCGCCATGCCGATGGTGAGCACGATCCCGGCGATGCCCGGCAGGGTCAGGGTCGCCTGCAGCACCGAGAGCGCCGCGACGATCAGCACCAGGTTGGCGATCAGGGCGACATTGGCCATCAGGCCGAAGCCGCCGTAGGAGACCGCCATGAAGACGATGACGAAGAGCATGCCCAGGATGCAGGCGATGGTGCCGGCGTTGATGGAGTCCTCGCCCAGGCTGGGGCCGACCGTGCGCTCCTCCAGGTAGGAGACCTCGGCCGGCAGGGCGCCGGCGCGCAGCAGCAGCGCCAGGTCCTGCGCCGACTCCAGCGAGAAACGGCCGCTGATCTGGCCGCTGCCGCCCAGGATCGGCTCCTGGATCCGCGGCGCGCTGATCACCTTCTCGTCGAGGACGATGGCGAAGATCCGGCCGACGTTGTCCTGGGTCGCCTTGCCGAACCGCTTGGCGCCGACGGAATCGAAGCGGAAGGAGACCACCGGCTGGCCGTATTGATCATAGGTCGCCTGGGCATCGTCCAGGTTCTCGCCCCGGACCATGGCGCGGCGCTGGACGGCGTAGCGCACGCCCTCCTCCTCCGAGGAGGGCAGGAAGATATGGCCCGGCGGCGGCCGCCCTATCGAGGGATCGACGGCCGGGTTGACGAAGTGGAAGGTCAGCTGCGCCGTCCTCTTGAGGATATCCTTGATCCGCTTCGTATTCACCTCGCCCGGCACCTGGACCAGGATCCGGTCGGCACCCTGACGCTGCACCGTGGCCTCGGTCAGCCCGGATTCGTTGACGCGCAGGCCGATGACCTCGATGACCTGGCTCATGATGCTGGTCCGGATCTCGCGCAGCCGCTCTTCCGAGATGTCGATCTCGATCCGGCCGCCGTCCTGGGTCACGACGTAGGTCTGAACCTCGTTGCGGATCAGCTCGCGGGCCCGCTCCATCTCGGCGGGATCGCGCAGCTCGATGAAGATCTCGCCGTCCTGGACGCCGGAACTGTGCTTGATCCGGGCCCGGCGCAGGGGCGAGGCGATGCCGTCGGCGATGTTGTCCAGGCGCTCGGCCACCGCCTTCTCGAGCTGGACCTCCATCAGCAGATAGGAGCCGCCCCGGAGATCGAGCCCCAGGTTGATCTTCTTGCTGGGCGCCCAGCCCGGAACGTCCTCGGTAAGGTCGGCCTCGATCGTGTTGGGCCAAGCGTAGGCCAAGCCCAGCAGCACCACCACCGCCGCCAGGATCACCTGCCATTTTGGGATTTGAACCATGAAGATACCGCGATCCGCTAGGGCTTTGTCTCAGATGGGGTCTGAGCCCTTTCGGGCCAGAGAAACTGCTTCTTGATGCTGGTCTGGATCTCGCGCATGCGCTCCTCGGGCACTTCGATCTCTATCCTCGGGCCGTCCTCGGAGACCACATAGGTCTGGACTTCGTTGCGGATCAGCTCGCGGGCCCGCCCCATCTCGTTGGGGTCGCGCAGCTCGATGAGGATCTTGCTGCCCTGGACGCCGGAGCTGTGCCTGATCTGCGCCCGGCGCAGCGGCGCGGCGATGCCGTCGGAGATGTTGCCCAGGCGCTCGGCCATCGCCCTCTCGAAGTCGTCCTCCATTAGGAGGTAGGATCCGCCCCGAAGGTCCAGACTGAGGTCGACCTTCTGGCTCGGCAGCAAGCCCGGGACCTCCTCGATGCCGCCGGCTTCGATGATTTTGGGCGAGGCGCAGGTCAAGCCAAGCAGCAGCAGCACCGCCACCAGGATGTCCTGCCATCTCGCAATCTGAACCATATGGATTTCACGATCCGTTAGCACTGTGACAGAGAAATGGGGGCCGCCCAACAAGGTTCCAGGAATATCAACCGGACTTGCCGCCGCCGAAGAGCTTGAAGCCGCCCTTCTTGGCCGGCTCGGGGTTCCCGCCGCCGTCGCCGCCCTGCTCGTTCCGGTTGGCCGGCTCGGACTTCTGCAGCACCTCGCTGATCGTCGCGCGGACCACGCGGATGCGGACGTTCTCCGCGATCTCGACCTGCAGCTCGTTGTCGCCGACCACCTTGGTCACGGTCCCGAAGACCCCGCCGGCGGTGACCACCTTGTCGCCCCGGCGCAGGGCCTGGACCATGGCCCGGTGGTCCTTGATGCGCTTCTGCTGCGGCCGGATCAGCAGGAAGTAGAAGACGACGCCGATCAGGATCAGCGGCACGAAGGTCGTGAAGGCGTCAGGGCCCGCCGCCGCGCCCTGGGCGTAAGCCGGAGAAATCAGCATACTTGGCTCCTCGTCGGAATAGCGCGCGACTATAGCCCTCCAAGCGGGTTTTGCAACGATTCCCACCGTCTCGGAGGCGTCCTCACAGCGTCTTGAGAGGCCCTTTCCGGCCTCCGGCGCCCTGGGGAGGCCGCGTTGACGCCCCGGCGGGCGGCCGATAGGCTTCGGCGGCCTGGGAGAGCGGGCTCCAGGGCAATTCTCGCGACCGGAGAGGACGGATGAGCAGGCCGCCGGCCAAGGACCTTTCCCTGCTGCTGCGGCGGATCGCCGACGCTCTGGAGCGCCTGGCGCCCCTACCCCCGGCCCTGGCCTCGCTGGATGCCGCCGACGCCTTCGTCTGGCACGCCGAGGGCGACCACCTGGAGCCGGTGCCCCGGGTCAACCGGGTCGAGATCAGCCTGCTCAAGGGTGTCGAGCGCCAGCAGGCGACCCTGCTGGAGAACACCCGGCGCTTCGCCCGGGGCCTGCCGGCCAACAACGCCCTGCTCTGGGGCGCCCGGGGCATGGGCAAGAGCTCCCTGGTCAAGGCCGTGCACGCCGCCGTCAATGCCGGCGCCGCCGAGGCCGGGCATCCCGCCCTGGCCCTGGTCGAGATCCACCGCGAGGACATCCCCGGCCTGCCCCGCCTGCTGCAGCGCCTGCGCGAGGCCGAGCGGCGTAGCCTGCTGTTCTGCGACGATTTGAGCTTCGACAGCGCCGACACCAGCTACAAGTCCCTGAAGGCGGTGCTGGAGGGCGGCATCGAGGGCCGGCCCGAGAACGTGCTGTTCTACGCCACCTCGAACCGGCGCCACCTGATGCCGCGGGAAATGATCGAGAACGAGCGCTCGACCGCGATCACGCCGTCGGAAGCGGTCGAGGAGAAGGTCAGCCTGTCGGACCGCTTCGGCCTCTGGCTGGGCTTCCACAACTGCGACCAGGACACCTACTTCGCGATGATCGAGGGCTACGCCGCCTACTACGGCCTCAAGCTGCCGGCCGCGCAGCTGCGCGCCGAGGCCAAGGAGTGGGCGGTGACCCGGGGCAGCCGCTCGGGCCGGGTCGCCTGGCAGTACATCCAGGACCTGGCCGGCCGCCTGGGCAAGCCCCTGGCCTAATCCCGGGGCCTAGCTCCCGCCCCCTGGCCTGGATCCCGACCTAGGACAGCACGTCGATCGAGGTGAAGATCTGCTCGACGGTCTGGTGGTAGGCCCGGAAGTAGTGGGCGAAGGGCGCCGAGAACAGGATCAGGTGCAGCTCGCCCTCCGAGACCGCGCCGATCGCCTTACCGGCGTACTTCAGGCCGTCCTCCGTGGTGAAGACGAACTCGAAGCGAAAGCCCGACAGCTGGCCGAACTTGGCCGGGCGCAGCTTGCTGCCCTGGACCCGGTTGTAGCCGCCATAGGCCAAGCTGTCGGTCACCAGCTCCATCACTTCGTTGGCCCGCATCCGGGCCTTGAAGACCGGCGGCTCGCCGGCACCGGACTTCGGCGAGACCAGGCTGCGGCCGTCGCCGAGACCGGCGAAGAAGTTGAGCTCGTCCAAGGCCGGCCCGTTCATGGTCCAGGTCTCGCCATTGCGGATCGTGGCGCCGGTCCAGGCGACCGGCGTGGTGACCCGGTAGCGCTCGTCGATGGTCTGCTGGGTCGGCTCGACCAGCCTGTAGGGGCTGCAGGACGCCAGGACCAGAAGCAGAACCAGACAAGAGATCTTCGCTCTCATGACGAACCTCAGTTGAGCTGATTGATGTAGTCTTCGATCATCGCCCGGTCGTCGGCCTTCGGCCGGCGGCGCAGGTATTGCCGGAAGGCGCTCTGCGCTTCCCTCGGCTTCTCCATGGACCAGAGCACCAGGCCCAGGGAGCGGTAGGCCTCGGTGGGCGCCTGTCGGGTCTTCAGCGCGGCGTAGTAGGCCGCGATCGCCTTGCCGGCGTCGCCCTCCTCGTCGCGCAGGCGGTGGAGCTCGCCGCGCAGGAAGTGCACGGGGCCGGGCGTGACGCCGGACTTCAGCAGATGCGCCGTCAGGACCTCGATCCTGGCATAGTCGCGCAGCCGCAGCTCGTCGCGCAGCCAGGCCAGGCGGTGACCGGCGGTCAGCCGTAGAAAGGCCTCGCCACCCAGCCGTCCCTTGCCGGCCGTCGCCGTCGCCAGTCCCGCCAGGGTATCGCGGCGCTCGTCGCTCGGCGGATGGCTCGCGAAGAAGATGAAGCCG
>JAAUYG010229451.1_pt1 | contig 11001 bp, 10 predicted proteins | sample 7278091 | NCBI WGS metagenome assembly JAAUYG01 (sample SAMN14350201, study PRJNA611818) | marine sediment metagenome | isolation source: surface marine sediment (0.6m) | place: French Polynesia: Moorea | collected 2018-08
ACGTGTGCGTCGTCGTCGTCGTTGTCGTGGCGGACCCCCCCCCCCCCGGCTAGACCCCCCCCTCCGGCTAAGCGTACTTGTTAATGGCGTGGGTGTCGTATCATCCTGGCAAAGCGTCCCAGTGAGGAATCTCTGTTACACAGAATGATCCAACGCGAAAATGACTTGGAGTCTGGTCAGCACGTGTGACGAGAGCTGGACATGTATTGGGGAATAATTGATTCTGAAGTGGGACGCGTATTGATTTGCGCTTAAGCGGAAACGGATCTAGTTGCAGAGGGGTGTATGATCCGCGGTAATACCTGGCTGATACATGCCCATCATCCCGAGGATTACACGTTGATATACTGTCCCTGTGGGGGGCATAGGTCACTTTGTTCTTGTTGGCCCGCGCACGCTAGATCCCAGGCTATGAATTACATCCGAGCGTCCACCGCAAGCTTGCGCAACCTGGCATTCTGTCCTATTCCCTAAAAAGTTAGGTTGGTTTTGTTTGGTTGACAGCTTTCGTGATGCAGTGTGTGGATAAATGTACCCGCAAGCGCATCGTGGCATGGTACGTTTCCTTTCCTCAGGCTTATTGACCATTTGGGAACCATTTTGTCGGCATCTAAGGTTGCGAAATTGGACGATACCGAAGCATCATTTCCAGTTGACGATAAAACTTCCGCATGCTGGCGCTAAGTAATGATCAGCCGTGGAAGCTACTCAATTTCTTATGCGGTAATAACTGGCTCTTTCAGGATGCCTCCATGAAATGAAATTGTTCCCTAATGAGGGATTTTTATTCGCTGTGGGCTCCAACGGTAATGGGAGAGCGATCTTCAATGTAGAAACGGAAGATACAAAACTTGGTACGTCTGTGCAGGCCTTCGTGATTACCTTCCGAAAAGACACAATTTTGTTTCACATTGGTTCCTTTGCTGTTGAAAGGACAGAATTGATGCTGCTGTGAGACAATCAGTTTTATTTCATTGACATGGTTCCTAACTGTAGAGTTGTTTTCGCTTTCAGTGAGCCTGGCACTGGAAAATTGTGTTTCCTAGAGCTGTAAGATAGCGACAACGATGTGGATATCGTTCACCTGTCACATTGTTAAAGCGCTGTTGAAAGACGAGGTCTTTGTTGTCTCATGTGGTCAGAGCTAATTTTGGCTGCCAATCCACCACACCCTGCAGGCCGAAGATATGTTAGCAAAGTTTTGTAGAATCCTGACGGCTTCATTATCATACAGCATACAGTCTTGGGAGGCAATGCTCAACGCTGCCATAACCTTGTCAAGGCGAATATTCATGAAATTCTGCAGAGAGGATGACATACAGCCACGACTAGTTTATTCTTGTCAGTCCCCTGACAGACACTGAACTCTCTTCAGAGTCGGTTGCGTGTGTGCGCATCATCTGACTCCCCGTTTTGCACCAGGATGAAAGTGAGTCTGTTGTCTCCTGTTACAGAGGTCCAATGTTTTGTCCTTCACAGCTTTGCCTCGTGCAAGGAGTGAGAATCAGACTTGTTGACGACCATCAGTCATGTGCGTCATGTCCAATGGACGACAGATTACTTGAGGAAACCACTTCTGACCAGTCCGCTTGAATTAACTTGGCCCAGCCCAAACAGAATGGGACAACCAGACACCACGCAACAAGAGAATGGCATCAGACATTGCATCCCATTTGCACTAAACAAGAAGAACTTGTTTTTTGGTCATCACGCGGGCATCTTGATTGAATTACTCTTTTCCAGGCGTTGAAATGTTGAACTGGAAAAAAAAATAACTGTGGACAGCAAAGGATTCTATTCTCTGAGCTTTCGCTCGTATGGATAGTCCGCATCCTTTCATGGCGGCCTTGGCGTCCATATATTGGTGGCCATTTTGGTGAGTTGACCATTGTTATGACGGATTATCACTGGGTGGACAGACTGCTGCGGTGAGAAGCTGCCTGCCGCGGCCGCTGAGCTGTGAATCCCGTATGTAATTATTTCTCATTGCTGGGTGGTGCGGCGCTGGTAATACGGGGCCCGATGAATAATGATGTCATTTGTAAACATGGGATGTATACGATCTGCCTTTCTTGGTGCTGGGTGAAGCCAGATAACACCGAAAATAGCGCCACTGTGCTTTTTATCTACCCATCTTCCCTTCTGTTGTCTTGAAGCCCTTGGACTTAATTTTCTTTATCAATCTGTCGTTTTTCGTGAATGGCGTTCCTGGTTGCGCAGAATTCCTTGTGCCTGACCATCCGTGGCATGGAATTCTGGTCTTTGAGAATTGGTTGCTCACCACCAGTGCAACATATGCTTCTTTCCGGCAGATGGGCCAGTCTCAGAGATTCTGAGCGAATGCTTTTGAAATCTGCTGGCTGGCAGCTTTGGTGTTCAGGAAAACAAGCAGTGATTTGTGCGTTCGGGCATTTTACTCACGTTTTGTTGGTGGTGTCTTGAAGGCGCCAGACTCAATTTGGATGTAAACGGCGCCATTGACGAATTGAGAATTGTGACCGTGATCGTCAGACACGGAAGTTGCGTTCCCTTTTTGCCTTGTCAACTCTGGTGAAGGGGGCATCACAAGGACATGTGTGAGGACAACAGTTGTGAACACTGTTGCGTGTGTGGAAGCAAGTGTTACACTGCTTCAGAATCTCTTGTCGTGTTGTGTCGTGCGTGGAAACGAGTGTTACATGACGACGGAATCTGTGTCGTGCTTTGTGCGTGGAGTAATTGACGCCTTGTTCAGCACGCAGGGTCGTACGATTAGTGAGTAGGTACTCGTTTACGAGCTCAATACAAAGTACATTTTCTTTGATGGCCGGATTTACCATGGACGCCATTAGGGGGTGAAGTGCTTTTGTCCGAGGTTATTCTTGTTCACAGTGCATTTACATTGCTGTGGTGTCAGCAGGCCAGGCTGCTTAAATCACGCCAGCCAGATTCACTTAGTCCCAGCCCGACGGCCCTGTCAGTGGCTCTAAACGGCTTCATTATCGAGAGCCGATGCCGTCATTTCCATATGCAGTCATAACAGGACCCAGGCTGCCGAGTTATGATGTATGGCAAGTCACGGTGTGTGTGTCATAAATTATTTATTCATGCAAAAGGAGGGATTTTTACTGTTTGTTGGCTTCGGCATAGAAGACTTTTCTTTGCGTCGCTAATGTGTTCCACAAAAGGTCACATTTGATACACGTTCCTCTGTGCCTGTAATATTTGGCTTCGCTGTGGATCGCGATCTGCGAGCAGCTCCACAGGGACCTCTGCTTTGACGGTCGTTTATTCCCAGCCTAAATGAACGGGTGCAGATACTTGCTGAAAGGTTGAATACGGCAGGGCGCTTTAGGCATTCGCACGGCCTTGAGCGGAGGAGGCTTGTTGCTGTTGAAGGTTTAGTACATCACTCACTTGATTGGACGCAGCCAATCTCATATGTGATTCGATCAAACTCAGTTGGCTTGCTGCCCTTTGATGTAAAGATCACTTGTAATAAGGTCAAAAAGAAGAGCCTCGTGTGCCGTGAAAGAGGTCCAGAGTGCGGAATTGTATTGGAGACAGTTTTTGCAGCGTTTGGCAGGAATGCACTTCACGTTTGATTAAGTCGCACGCACTTTGAGGATCTTTGTTGGCCAAAAAAAGTGTGTTGTACTCGGGATCCAGGTCCTTCAAGCTGCAAGGCATCAGATACAATTTCCCACGGTGCGCAAAAGATACGTTTAGCGTTCCGTTGATGCCCACGATAGACGGGCCGCCCTTGCACTTCTGCGGACAGTTTCCATGATGTGGGTGCCACGAAAGCAGCTTGGAACAGAAAAACTGGAAATCACAGACGTGGGTGGACAACAAGTGTTGGTGGCGGCCGTGACCAGGGCTTACGCTGGCTACTGCGTCATTGTGCCACGGGTTTCTCCGATACCAAGGCCACTTTTAGAGACTTTCGGGTTAGAGGAGCAACAAGAAGCTAGATGGTGTGTCCGTACAGAGCTCTCGTGTGACAAAGGTTGCACGGTGATGAATGGTGATGTTGAATTGTGCCGTGGGACAAGGCGAACTCACTACTAACGAGACAGCTTGATGGATCTGTCCACCACGGAGGTACATACGAAGGCCTTTGGCCTGTCGATCTGTAAAGCTTCCATTGTACCGCGAGCCAATTTGCCACTTGCAGTTCAGGTTTAGGGTTTCATAAAAGCGGAAGAACAACCCGCAGTTGATTAGTTGTAACAGAAGACTCGTAAAGTTGGTTTCTGCACCAGAACGGAATGGATTTCACATCCCAAACCTGGAGTACACACAATCTGAACCAGTTACAAACCAAAACAAACCATCATCCAATGCATTGCAGGAGTTTACCTGTTGGCGCCGCAACCTGTTTCCCATGTGTGGCCAAGTGACACCGTGCTATTGCGTATTGTTCTCTCACCACACCTCCTGGTTTGCTTTGGTATGTTTCCTTCAGCCGTTCGTTGACTCTGTTGTGCCATCAAAGACAGCATCTGAGTGATGAGGCGTTTTACATTGTGGCATTCTCACTCGTTTTCCACAGTTCCGTGCGAGTGAGGTGTGGTATACCCCTGCTGTAATTTCTTGCGGCCCCAGCATGGACTTGGAACGCACAAATCGTGGCACTCGTAGAAACACAAGGCGGATTGATTCAAGAAAAGAACAAGGATGTTTGTTAATGAAAATATCGTCTCCAATCTGCTTTAGCAGAGATTTACTGCGAGAGGATAACACTCACAAAAGAGTGATCAGATTTGAGTTCCCTAGGCAAGACTTGATGTAAAGAATACTAAATTGCCTGTCGTGCCGACGACCAAGTGAGCCTTGCGCCTTCACAAGTTGTTGGTATTGTGTCATCAGTTGGTAAGCATGGTAACACTGCATTAGAGCACGTACGTATTGGACAAGCTGGTGTGGCAGCGCCGATGGTGGCTTTGTCTCTGTCACACACACGCCCAACACGCAGTATTTTGTTCCCGCACACAAAACGTCGAAGGAATGAACAATGGGTGACTTGGGAATTGGCTTTTTACGGGATGAGAAAACTGACGGGAAAATCCATTTTAATGTCGTGAAATGGTGTTTATTTGTTCCATGGCAGAGGTCTTGGGAATCTGTTTGTTCTCATTGCAAGATGCCAGAGTTATTCTGGAAGCAAACCGGGGAAACGCCTCTGAGATTGCGGTTATCTTCGTATCACAAGCCTTTTTGAAGTTCTTTGAAAAAGCGCTGGGGTCAGAGAATCGCAGATAGTCAGAACTGCCTGTGATTAAGATGCATCAGACTTAATGAAGCTGTGGTCTGGCAATCTATCCTACTTTTTTCTTGCTGCAATAAACCTGTGTAATGGGGATACTAAATGACAAAAGGAGATTAAAGGAACTCCCAGGGTGTTGTTGCGCAAGTCACGTTTCAGCATCACAATGCATGGTTCCAGTGTGGACAACAGCGTCTGTGCTGCGCTTCCAATGAAGTGGGTCAGCATCCTGCCATGCTGCTGTTGTTCATAATGTCAAACACCTCTCATCTTGTGGCAACATTTTACGGAATCACAGCCTTGATGAACGAGTGGCATGTTGTGTCACATCAAGAACGTTGTTGTTGAAGGGACTTGTGCTGTTGCAGATGGAGTAGCAGCTTGTCGCTCAGAGAAGTGGCTGAGCTGGATGAACCTCGCCTAACATGGCTAGACATCAAAAACGTATGGTTTCCACTGACGACATGGCAAACAATAGAAAGTAATAAGTTGTGTAGTGTCCTGTCTCTGTGATCTCCCTGTGTCCTTTTCTTTGTCAGCCGTGGAGTTTTGACATTTAGGTCTCAGCAGTCTCGGATTGAGGCAAGTGACGTGATTGCGGATTCGGCACGCACACTGCTGCGGAGATTATGAGTGAGGCTTCAAAGTTATTCTCGGTGTATGCAGCAAGAGCGGCAACGCCCATCATTGCAGAAACTAAACACACGTGTAACAGTCACAATACATTTGCCAAATTACCATCCAGGTAAAAAGAAAATCCTGCAGGGCTGCACGACTGTCGCTAAAACAGTAATTACTGGCGGCTGCTGCAGGCTGGGGAAGAAATTTGGCTAAATGCTCTTTGTTTTCTGCTGCCGTGGCCTCGTGACATATCCGCGACTCATCGTGTACTTTGTATTCTTGGTGATTTCACATTATTCAAAGACTCAATCCACACCCACACCTGCCAGAAAGCCTGCGCATTCTGCAGTATTGATCGTTTTGTTATGTGCTATCCAGTCATAACAGTTTTTAATGTTTGCTCTGTGAAAAGATGTGGTCGTTACGTGAGACGGGGAAAAGTGCCGCTTTAATTGCAGCAAATTGATATGTGAAATTGACGCGGTATGATGTGTGGAGGGAGCTCTGCCAGGATCCTGCAGCCCTGTTAATCCTCTGATTTTTCATTGACGGTGGCTTTGAGCCAACAATAAAGCAGAGAGATCTGTCCACGGACCCTCGGATAAATTACCACTATCCAGGAAACAAATTGCCCGCAAATCTGATGGCTTTTAGTGCATATTGGATCATAAATTGCAACTGTTCTGTTTTTTCTTCCTATTCCGTGAAAGTACACCAAGGGTATTGATTCATCAAATTAACTGTTGCCACCCAAGAACTATTGTTTTGGTTGACCACAAAGGAGTCTTCTCTGCTGTAATATTTTCTGGTCCCTTAGTGGCACAAAATGTCTTTCCTGAAGTGTACATGCATGTGAACATTTTCACTGACATTGCATTTGCATGTTCCAATTCAGCAATCTGACAAAAATAAGGATTGTAATATTATCTGAAATGCCACATAAAAATTTGCTTTGTATGATGTATCAGCGAGAAAACAGCGTGTTGTAGCTTTATTCTGCCAGTTGCAAACAGGTTCCAATTGGATAACCCAACAACTGGAGCCGATGTGAACGAAACGCGTCTGCTGAGTGGGGGAGGGTTGATTGAAGTTAAACCAGGGAATTTGAGAAAGAAAGACAGAGGAAATATTTTTTCAAAGTGTCCAAAATACTGGGATGAGGAAGCTGTTTTGTAGGGCAGCGCATTTGTCTTCCAAATTCCTTCGAGGTCGGTGCAGGGACCATCTTGATTGTGAAGTCTCTTTTCTGTGGAAATTTGTTTGATAAGAACTTCTTAAATATTCATGCTGCTGTGATTATGGAAATGTCTGTCGTTAGCCATCTCCTCAAGGTGAGAGAAAAACGCAAGAACGCTTTTTGCACGTTATTGAGGGGATGATTGTGTTTGAATACAGATAACAAGTGGATGGGCGACTTGCAGGAACTGTCCTCATTTGGTGTGGGCGTGGGTGATGGCAAGGCCCCAACACAGCATCCGTTCAGATGACGGAAACGGTTTCCTACTTGTCAAGGTGCAGATCAACGTCAAGACAGTTGTCATTTTGCATTGGGCGACAAATGGAAGCCATAATATTCTGTTATTCGCTTCGAGGCGCTGCCTCCAGGCTGCCTCAGCACTATCTGTTATTGATACAAACACGGAGAATCGCAGGTTAATAGAGGTGCGACTTTTGTGCACAGCGACTGGAAACTTAATTGATTTTCCCGTGAGCCGTGTTTATTGCCCAGGATTACTGCTCTGCTGTATTTTCGGTTGACATCCTAACTTGTGTAATTGCACCAATTGATTGGTGATCGTCGTGCAAATCCTTGTTGTCTGCACCACGGCACGTAGGCTATTGTGAACCCCGTAGAATACAGATGAACAGTGTCATCCTTCGAGTTTCATATTGATATGTTCGTCCCATTGGTGGAATGCCACTGGGAAGCCGTGACATATTCTCTGGTTCTTGGCTCACCACAATGTTCGGAAAGGAGGTGCATCGCTCCATGTTGAAGTTTCAACGAAGGTTTCAGTTCAACCCTTTCCGTTGCTGTTTTCTTTCTGTAAGTTTCGTACAGTTTTGTGGCTTCAATTTGGGATGCTTCAGACGCGAGGTCTGTTTCTTCTTCGTTGTCTTCTGTGTTTTGGTGTCGTGAACATGACAACCGTCTTGATGATGCCTGTAAATCAGCAAAAACTCCAAATTTACAACTATTCTGACTCGAGGTTTTGTGCTCACTTCCAGCATCCATACAACAACATCCTGGGATGTGGGGCAATGGCAACAAGCAATTCCGTTGGGATCGCCACGATGGAAACGCACGACCGCAAGTGTCACAGGCCCAAGTGATATTTTTCCAGAGCTGCAGTGTGCTGGCTGTTGCTACAGATGATTTATCAACATAAAGCATTGTTGCATCGAAAGGCCCAGTTGGCAGCAAATTTCATCGTTGATTGGTCAAGCAGTATCGGTGTATGATGCCATTTATGTTGTGATTGTTGCTTACATTCAATCAGTTTCGGTGACTATTGTAGCCTGAACAGTGCCGGCAAATCTGACAGCAATGCGCGACTGTTCATCAAACCAGGAAATAGAAATCATCCGTTGGTCGCATTTGACGTGCAACTTGAAACTGGGTGTTGCCTGCCTGCTACCTTCTATCCATACCGGGAAGTTCAGCAGAACGTTCACCTTACGTTGTAAGTCTGGAGTAATTTCATCAAGATTAGCTCTGACGAAGTTCCCATTAGAAACAGTCAGTCTCTATTACGTACAAATGAAGATGTATGGGAACGAAGAGGCCCCAGTAGGTCCCGAATATTTTTTCACTTGGCATTGTAAGCCGCTCCTCTAATGGCACTATCTATTCACTCATAAACATTCTTATCACAGCTGTGGACAATGGAAGCGGGTGTACAGTGAAAAGGGGAGGAATGCTGATGCATGTATCTCCAGCGGCATTTACATAGTAATCTGTTTTATTCATCTCACTTGGCTCAAGGATAAGTCTTTTTCCTTCTGAATGAAAAGTGCTTCGTGGCAAGGAATTGGTGTTGGAGCTCAAGGTGAGAATTGAAAAATTAAAAGTGGAAAATGGCGTGTGATCATCCATTTGATGATGGGGATGTATCAATATGGTCACCATGAAAACGGGTTTCAGTCAGAATCAATGGAAAATACTTCTTTCAGAAATTTGACAATCTGCGACGAGATGAGAAAACTTGCCTCTCTCTTGAGGTTTTGCATACATTTAGAAGATTTGGTAGAAGCAAAAAGGGTAGCGTGTACCAGCTTGTAAATGTTCCTGGGCAGAAAGCAATTGGTTGTCGTGTTTTGGTTTCTGTTGATGTTGGACTGATCGCAGCTATGTACAATCCAGTGAAGTGATGTGTGGTTCAGATATGAGGACAGCTAAGATGAAGGTAATCAAGACGCATTGATAGTTGTATTGATCCGTGACATATCAGCAATGTCAATGTTAAGTCGTTTGCAGAATTTGCTTGAAAATTATGGGTACTTCCTGCTGTGTCTGTTCCGCTGGAAAAACTTGATACCACAGCAATGAGTGCCTCATTCTGCAGAATCTGGTCTTTTGCGTACGTCTGCACGTCTCAAGCAACTCTCGTAATGACCAAACTTCCTCAATTATATCCCTTCCTCAGAAGCTGTCATGCATTGTCTTGAAAAGAGTGATGCAACTTTTACACCAGATCAAGGCCTCTTAATACATTGGGTTCTTCAAGACCTCGCCGTGTTTCTTTCTGCGGAATGATAGATTGTTCTCGACATTAATTATGTAATACCTGCTGTTTTTCAGCAGAGCTTTGTAATCTTTGTAAATTACGCATGATGTGCATGGAAATCCTGAAAGCCTCTGGTGACAAGTGTCTTTAAATATTGATGGCACAAGTGGGGGCTGTGAATAGCTCTGCACACAGACGGAGAAAGCACTGCTTTGATTTGCCAGTCGTGCTTGCAGTTGTGAGGTGTCTAAGAACCTGCTTCACTTACTTGACTTGGGTGTGGCGGCAGGAAAAAAGTCGTCTTAATTTGTGGAATTACAATTGCCATTTTTCGTTCCCAGCGAGATTAAAACTGCTTGCACGGACTGCTGATGTTTTCCCCTGTGTTGCACAGAAGTTGCACAAATACGCTCTGTCGTTTTTCCTGCCTTGATTGCTATCAGGCAATATGGTTTCACAATGGTCTCAGACGGAATTTCATTGCATCATACAACAGAAAGCAGCTTTTGATGCTGCATCGCATCAAGGTAATTCGTAGAATTCACCGAGAATGCCGCCGAGCTGTATAAAATGCAGCTCCCAGTTGTGTTTACTTCCATTGTTGCATTTATGGTGGGAGATGTATGTGCACTGTAAGGATGGTATCTATCAGATGTATGATGCTCAAGGGGTTTGAATGGGTTTTTGCCTTGCAGATAAACATCCATGGCTGTTTCTTTCAGGCAGTTTTACAACTGGTCTAGTGGGACGGTTGTAGCTGTGTGTTTGCAATTTTTTTGTTGTTCATTGTCAATTTTTTTAGGTGAAGATTTATTGCATTTTGAATTCGTGATAATTGAGTGTCAGTTGAAAACGCATTTCTTCCCAGAATGGGCGGGCTTGCAGAGAGAAAACGTCAAAATTGCACGTGAAGAGAAACAACTTTCAGTGAACGTTCGGGTTCGTGGTCCTGTTTCAGGGAGGCCATCAAGAGCATGATTTCGCGATCAGTAAATGTCTTCTGAAATTAACCTAAGCTATCAGAATTCGAAACGGAGTCATTTGCTGCATCCAGTGTCGTTTCCTATTCTGCTAATGCCTTCCAAAATAACTCGGGTCTCCCATTCTGAGTCGTTGCCGTATGAGACCGAGCGTTCACACGCAATTTTGCTTCGCTTGTTGAAAAGCAGGAATGGCCTGGCAGGAACAAAGCTATTTCCTCAAGAGGTGCAGGACATTCCATGAGTTGTCTCTACCAATTTACCTTTTATGAGGACAAAGGAAGGAATTTTACGATTATTGTCGCTCTTAAAATACCAACTGCAGCTGTAGTAAAAGTTCTCTGTACATTAGTCTGCGCAAGAGAAAGACTCCTGCAGCTCTGGGTCAGTTGTGAGGTGTCGGGCCCTTTGCTCACAGGTCATG
>JAAUYG010009034.1_pt1 | contig 11000 bp, 13 predicted proteins | sample 7278091 | NCBI WGS metagenome assembly JAAUYG01 (sample SAMN14350201, study PRJNA611818) | marine sediment metagenome | isolation source: surface marine sediment (0.6m) | place: French Polynesia: Moorea | collected 2018-08
AAAAAAATGTGATGTCCTATTTTAGCCACCGTGGCTTTGGTACCTTGCTGTCTTTTTGTGTTTCATTTTCATATAAATGTGGTATGAAAACAAAGGTTGTAAACCAGTCAGATTTCAGTCTGGATCCGGGCCTGATAATTGTCATTATTCAGATTATATTGGCCTGCAACTATGTTAAACAGATGCCTGTCAATACAAAACCAATTTCTCTTGGAAGTCTCAGCAGATTTAGCCACACTCCTTGTGCCATTGCGGCCAATGCCTGCACTGGCCCGTTCACATTACATGTACATTTCATCCACCGTAAAGTTAGTTAAACTTACGTCATGATGTTGGACAAGTAGCCTTGCTGCTTTAACATCCTTCTAACCTATTTCACTGCATTTATCACATGTGTGAACTTGGAAACCATAACAAATATCAATTAAATGTAAGGTGAAACTAAATCTGGATCACTAATTCGTCTCTTCCCAACTGTAGTATATAGTACCAGGTTTTTACTCATTTATGCGTACAGACCAAAATAAAATACACTTTCTGCAATTAATTCTGGCGATACCAATATCTATAGAACTCTCAGAATGGAAAGAACCGATTCCCCGCGTTAGCCTTAATCAGTGTTAATGGGGAATATTTGGCGCCACAAATTCGCAGTATGAATATTCTGTTTCATTCAGAACCAAACTACCTTGGTCATAGGACTGACTACCCTTTAGCCAATCATATTGCGACAAATAAAAGCTCCACCAATCGTGAGATGCCCCTGTTTTCGCGACTTTAGCCTTCTTTCGGGTATCTTCGGAAATTTTTCCCGCCAAGGGATTTAAAATACTCCCTATTGTGACCGTAAACACTAAGCACTCCACCCGTTTCGTTCCCATCTTGTGTCTCAGTAGCCCAATAGGACTCTCTACACTACGTGATATATCACGTAGTATAGAGAGTCCTATTGGGCTAGTGTCTCAGATGGTTAAGCTCTTGAATTATCGCCCAGTTACAGAAATTTAAGACTTTAAAGTCAAATTTCACGTATATTGTACGTCAGGTCTTGCGACCGAAATAATACAAATGATCTATGATATATACAAAACCTTTTTTGCAGTAGAGGTAACATATCGGACAGTACTGCATCAGTCCGCTCAGTAAGCGGTTCTGTTGCGTGCGACGTCTGCGTTTTAAGGTTTTCCCGCCTTTTAATGCCCGCCCAATTTTTTTTCTGTATATCCATAAAGGCATACATTACAAACGTACCGCATTATCGGGTAAAACCACACATGCTAAATCTAGTAGTGCAGATATAACTACATGTACATATCCCCTAGTCGCATCGTAAACGAGCATTACAACCCTAGGCAAGTAAATTCTGCTTAACTAGCATTTTTTCCCAGTATTTTCAATTATTGGCCGTTTCAATACAGTTCGATAACGGTTTTGTTTCTGATATGAAATAAGTGTGTCGTCTGTTTTGTTTTGTTGTGTTTTTTTCTATTTCAGAGGTTTTAACGAGATCTTTGACCCCTTGGGTAGTGAGTGTTATTCAAAATGACGGGTGTGCTTACGGAGCGCTCTTCTATTAGGGAGAACATGCTAGCTAGATATCACTTTCGTCAACCGGCTAGATATTTTTTTTTTCAACCATTGAAGTCCAGTTGAGGAGGAGTTAAAATTTTCGCATGCAATTAAGGTTCCATTGAGCTGTTGGCACTGCATTTGAATGGTAGGGAAAGTTTAAGGTCAATTCAACTTCAACGTGCAGTGTACTAGTTGTGTTTGAGTTAAAATTGAGTTAAATATTCAAATGTTGAATTGAGCTGGATTGCAGTTCAATTTTCCTCATGCAAATTGGTAGATATTAAGCTGTTGAAGAGACATTGAACTGGAGAAATTGAAGTTCAACTGCACTTATATTTGCAACAAGATTGCTTAAATCGCTAATATATATACCATTTATTTCGTACTCAAGGTACACAATATAACAGCACAAGAAAATAACATATGTACAGTTGCAAGTAAATGTCTATGTGCAACACAAATAATCCAAATTATCTGTTACATCTGAAATTGGGATATCATTGTTTGCATTTCTAATCATACTGTCTCTCAGATCAATCAAATCTCTTATAAAAGCTCCACGTTTGTCATTTTCGGGGTTGTCGGACATGGTAATGGCTTGCATTTACATAAATTTAAATTAAACTAGCCCCAGGTCACCAGAGTGGACCAGACCGAAAGACAATTTAGGTATTTTACCCGGCCATATAATTCTCTTATACAGTAATATTTATCTTTCCAAGTGAGCACAGCACAGCAAAAACATGATGGGGGTATCAGATATTCTTCAGGAGGGAATAAGTTGCTTGGGAACAGACGAAGTACACAAGTTACTCGCCATCCGTTCCAAACCAGCTCATTCCCCGCTAATAAACAACGAAGTTCGACATGGCCATGTGCGACATTGTAGAAATCCGACGTGGTCTTTTATAAAACCTGTAGAAAGTGACGTCAAAGTCTTATAAAAAGTGACATATGGTGACATAAGGAAAAAAATAAAAAGTGACGTGTGACATAGCATAAATTATTTTAGCCCAATAGAACTCTCTATACTACGTGATATAGGGAGTCCTATTGGACTAAAATTATTTGGACCCATATGTGGAGCTCTGCTAATGAATGAATTCTCGAGCCGCAATGACTTGTCTACATGTATTCTACATGTACTCTCGAATGTTTCTAGGTATAGGTATTGTAAAATAAAACAACAATTAATATATTTGGACACGTTAACAATAGGAATTGGAGAAACAATTGTTGAAAACTTCCTGCGCCGGGTCGTTAAAGCAGGAATAGCGGTAGAACACGTAGAACATGCAAACATGACTGGTTATTTGATGCAAATTTCCATGGTGATATTTCTGGTCCTGCTCCCGGGGTGCTTCTGTGGCCCCTCACAGGATTGGATATCTGAAGTAAATTGCCAAAGCACAACATTCACAATACAAGTACATTAACCATAAATGCCATGACATTTGTGCAGGTCTAACGCTAACGCTACCCCACAAATGACGTTTGCGCAGGTCTAATTAACGCTATTACGTTTGTGGGGTAGCGCCGATATAGCGTTAGACCTGCACAAACGTCATGGTACCCATGGTTACAACTACATATTCCAATACTTTTGCATAAAACCCAGTGTTCAGCGTTCAAATTTCAATAAATCTACAAAGCATTATGTTAACAATACTTTCAACTGATTGCTGGTCGGTTTTCCGCATCGTCATTTGCTCAGTCTGTGTGCAGCCCAGTTCGAAAGACCGTTGTTACATGGCTTAATATAGCTTGCGGAAAATATAGCTATCTGTTTCAGGCATTTTGCCCAACAAACATGACACAAGCATGTTCCGTGCAGTTGGGGAAAGTATTCAGTTACACTAGGTAGTCCAATTGGACAACGTAGTGTACTTTCCTCAACTGCATGACTGTTACTCCCATAAATATATATGGAATATCTAAATGCAGGCATAAATTCACCATCTGTTGAAGCTACTACCAATTTGTTATCCGAAATACTCAACATACTTTGTACCCGCTATATCCTTCAGTATCTGTATGCCACGTCAAATCACATCGATGCTTGGAACAAATGGCCGGCTGACGTACTTCCTCCAGTATAGGCTCAATACCTAGGTTACAGTTCGGGCGGATGCCACTTTTATTTGTGACTGTCTCTGAAGACTGATCATGAAACTTAACTCACATAGTTGTGTTCAGTGGAGCTTGATGTAATTACTGTCTGAGTAGTAATGAGACCAAGCGAGGAACTGAGTAGTAGGCCTACTTTGTCGAGTGAACTGATCTCCGCAAACTGTGGCACCAGCGGGGCAATAAACAATGTAAACATTGGGCAGCAACGATAACACAGCTTCTCCGCCAAGGAATGATGACAGCCCAATATATAGTCTATATATGCTGCCATGAGCTGCCATGATATGTCACCAGTCATATTATAATACATTCTTATTTCAAGACTTGATAGAACTCCTCCAATCAATGACATCAAGTAATAGCAGTACACAATTGTCGATGCCGCCACTACTCGAACTAGGCCTACATGAAACTGTTCTATAGGAAACGTTCCGGTTCGCCTATCCGTCTGCTGGAAATACTGCACGTGCTTGCTGTTTTGGCTCTTTAGTTTCGAAGAGAGTGCCTTTGCTTCAACGCCTGTTCAGCTGGATCCATGAGGCCATAAGTTTCAACCCCTTTTCAATTAAAATCAGCACTTTCAATTTTATGTTCAGCTTCAGTTTGATTCCAGCCGATTTTCAACTTCTTTGTTTTGTTGTGGAGAGACAAAACTTAGTGCTAAAATGAACAGGATTTAAAACTCGGTCGAGGTCGCTCATATTTGTAAGTGTGTGGGGTTTTTTTATAAGTGTGATGTACTTCTACACGAGCTCTATGGAATGAAATCGTGAATTAATCAACCTGGCATTCTGTCTTTTTTTGTGACGTGATGCACCCAGCGTTATCAGGTAACCAGTAAGATCCCGCCCCCCCACCAAAAAAAAAAACAAAAAAACACCAACAACAAAAAAACTTCCCTTTTTCCTTCCTTTTAGTTCATTAATATCTTAAACCTTGATTAAATTTGTGGCAAACATTTAAATCCCTTCACCCGCGATTCATGTGTTTCTGTCGCTGTCTTCCTTCTTCTTTTCTTTCTTTTTGTTTTCTTTCTTTCTTTCTTTCTTTCTTTCTTTTCTTTCTTTCTTTCTCTGATACAGTACCTTCTGCCTTTCTTTAATTCTATGTGTTCTGTCAAGGTTTGGACTTCTGGATTGCTTTCTTTCTCTTCTTCTCTTTGGCTTATCTTTCATACCCCATGACCCCATGCAGTCGGGCGCATCTTCCTCGTGTAACTGTTTGGCGAAGCCGCTCGTGTGTTGTGATTGTAGGAAGGAAACTCCCTAATCAGAGACTTGGAACTTTAATACACCGGCACATGTATTCCGTGGATACCGGGATACGGATATTGCCGGGAACTGATGACAAGAAGCAGCGATAGAGAGAAGATCCATGCATGCACCGGAAGGGTTATAGCCTTGATCCATCAACTCAAGCCTGAACATCGATACGACGGCAAAGTAAACCGTGAATCATGGTAACATGACAGAGCCAACTGCCCAAACATAATACGACTCCACACTCAATTAGACGATTATTAGGACGTATGCAGAAAACTGGGCGTGCCTTATTGTGTTTGCGGTTGGCCTTAGGTTTATTTTTGTTGTCGCTGGTTTTTTTTTTTTTTTTGTTTTTTTTGTTTCTTTCTTTCTATAGGGGATTAGAATTACCATGCATGTTGGAATTGCGAAGTGAAAACACGTGAATCAAGAAAGCGTTCGTTGGCTCCGGCAGAAATCAAGTACAATAAACAATTAAGGAAAATATGTGAAAATAACTTGAGGGAAGCAACGAAAATAAAGGTATATTGTGTGGGGGGAGGGGGGGGGGGGCAAATTAGCAAGAAAATGGAAACACTGGGAGAAAAAGTTAAACGCCACAGAGCCAGGAAAGAAACCCAGGCAAGGCCAAGTCACATTCAATCCGTCGTTCATCGGTTCACGTGGGGACAAAATTTATGTTCTTCGACCCGGCACTGTGTGTACTTTGAAACCACTGTCGCGTCAGCATAAATACCGTCACTCAGCTGTCGTGCGCTTTTTAAACGGTGTGTAAATCGATTGCACATGGAGAAAGTAAAGTGTTGCTCGCTAACGACGCTAATGTGCTAGTATTGCCGGTGGTAACTGAGATGGGCCTAGTTTACTTTTACACCCCAGTTGTTTGTTCTTTTTTTTTCAAACCAACATGTTATAACCTTTTTTTTCCCACCAATAGCTATCTTGCTTTGTGGGTAATGCCATGTCGTGCACGGATGATTTACCGCGTATCTTCCGCAACCATGGGAGTACTGTCTTGGTTGGGCTCAACCCAACACCACCGTCCGGCTCTACCCCCATCCCCCTTCCCTCCCCCCCCCCCCCCACACACACACACACTCACACACACACACACACACACACACACACACACACACTCAACATCCAAGCGATGATCTCCCAGTTATGAGGCTCAAAGACGGATCACCTGTCCACGCCAATAAGCTCTGGCTCATCAGGAACCCGTCAGCTGGCCCTGGAGCTGCAACATACAGAAAGAAAGTCTCGACTCCACACAAAACATTCTCTGGATACTGAAGTCCGTTTGGTGCCGGAAGAACACTACCACCTCCAGGCCAGCTATTAACTGCTGACAAGTTTTATTGGCGTTTGAAAACCTTCGTAACATGTGTCTGTAGGCATTACAATGGTTGAAAAAAACTCGCAAACCTAATCTTTTCGTATTTCACTTGTGTATCACCTCGTTTTAATAGTACATCACATTTGATACAGTGTCAGCTAGTGTCGGCTGCTAAGGACTGCACGATACGATATTATAGTTATTTGCCATTTATCACGTTTATATTTATTCTCGTTAAAACACTAGAACGGGATTCAATAACCTTTGACGTCTTAAATTTTGGTATTGCAATTAGCACCACCACCACCACCACCACTACTACTACTACTACTACTACTACTACTACTACTACTACTACTACTACTACTACTAGTGCCAGTTAGTAGTAGTAGTAGTAGTAGTAGTAGTACCACAACACTAATAGTTGGTTAATACATCTGTTCATCATAGTTTGCTTCCGGTACTTCTTGCCTTTGCTTTGCCCACTGCTCGGTTCACTGTCTAAAATTTTGTACCCATTTAAAGACCCCATGAGACATAACTACCCACTGCGGAATCACCCCAGCCCCCTTTTGACAAAAAAGTTCATACATAATAACAGTTTTATTGGACACCTGAGGACATGTTCTGTGAGCTCCATCAGCTAGCGCTTCTTCGATCAGGCAGAAACAGCTGATAAGCGGAGCTGATACGTTCCCAGCCCAAGCTTTCCAATCCCCGGCCTTGCATTTGTTAGCGGGAATAACCCATATTCTGGCAGATGACATATGTACCAGTCTTTCTTTCTTCATCTGTTCTGTGCCAGGGCGCATCGGGTCAGACGGATAACGTGTCACTAGAGAATGCCCACCAAGGTCGCGCGGAGACCGTGGAACCATGGTAACGCAGCACCATGGAGCCTCGTGCTCAGGCAAGGCGGGCTCCAGGGAGTCTGTCTGCCTGCTCCGACGAAGGGAACCCAGAGTGTGTGACTCATCCCGTAGTAAACATACTGTGAACTATTAATATATATATTTTTCAGTGTTAATCTATCGGCTCGATGCCGGAAAATAGCACGTGCGTGGCCGTTGACACTTGACGTTACATTTATTATAATTTCTCTCGTTAGTAGCCGTTAGTAGAGAGAAAATATCACATCGGTTTAAGTTACTCATACATAATTGTGTAGCATGCAAAGTAATGCACTGAAAACGTCTGGTGAACAATAGATCGATATTACAATTGTATTTATACTGTTATGTAACACGACCGATTCATAGTTATTGTATGCCGATTGGGTCATGCCATAAATGTAAATATTGCAAAAGTATCGCAGCATTGTTTAGATATTGATCATTGCAAGGACACGTAAACATAAATAAAAGGGTGGTATGAAGTAATAAGGCAATCATGTGAGGACTGGGCATCGGTGTATTCAAAGTCATGCCTCATGCAAATGAGGAAAAGCTACACAATGTCATCGCCACGCTTTGCAGAAGGTACACGAGCCTGGATTCGGAAATTCTAAACAAGACAGTGGCTTGTCGTTTGGACCGCTCGCACCAACACAGCCAGACATTACACGTTGTGGGAGATGCCTGCTGGGTATACTAGATGCTGGGGGATGGTGGAGAGGATGGGGCATGACAACGCTTGTACTTGGGAAAACGCTGACAAAAATCCGGGACCACCCGGATCTTGTAGATTAAGACGTCATTCCAACGTACCTGTTGCAGGTCATGTGACATCCTTAAAATGTTAAATCCAGCGACAAGTACAATGACATTGATACACAGATGCCCTTACGCGCGGAACTCATATTACCTTATGTTTTGCTTTCCTTGCATTTTCACATTTTAATCTTCTATATTATATATTGTATTTGAGCTTATTTGAAGCGGCAGGTGTTTGTATGTTATGGAATTTGGACCGTATAGCTTTGTTTGTTTCACAGTGAATGAATTCTCTCCATAATAAAGCACACGCTTCCATTCCCCCCCCCCCCCTCCCCGTAGTAGTAGAACATACCTACTAGGTCTAAATAGATACCAGGAAAGTGCATTTGTAATGCTCCCCCCCCCCCCCCTTTCCTACACACACGACACTGACGAAGCCATACGGTACTCGCACAGTTTTCAGCAAACTTAGCTCGAATTTTTTAGCTCCCCAATTCTACGTTTCTCACCTTATAAAACCACTCTTCTTCGCCCATGTAGAGCACCTGGCACGCTGTAGGAAGATGCATTGGTTTGCACTTTCACAACGGTTACCAAAACATTTGGCGCCCCTATATAAAAGTTTTTGTATCAATCGATCATATATTCTGGCAAGCAAACTTATTGAAGATGGAAGAAATATGAAAACGAAGCCTCTAAAACTTGGGAATTTTGGCGTGTGGGCGAATCAGGAACTCTGTTCTGGATTATAATTGAAAGCACCGGGATGGTAAACAGATATGTCTTCGGACAAACGATTTGTTTAGGCGAGAAGGACGGATTCCAGGTCGTGGTGAGATTCGTGGTTAGCTATATGATATGATAAATGACAGGCTGCAGAACCCCAAGGTATAGATTTTTTTCATCATCGCTGGAATCAAATTAAGTGTGTGTTAATATTACGACATGGGTTGGGTCATGGCATCTTTTTGCGAATGTCAAACCACGCGTGGGGGTGTTCTAAACTGACACACATAGGTTGGGTATGTGTTTTAAAAGGATAACGATTTGTACGACAAAAAAAAAAAAAAAACATGGAGCGTTTAAAACAATTCAGTCGAGACGACGAGGAGGCTGAGGCTGTGTAGCATTCACACAAATTCGTGAATTCAGTTTGGGAGGAGCTGTCAGTGGTGGCAATTTACCAGAGTTAAACTATCAAAGCCAAACCGCTCAAGGGTCCTAATATTATACACAACTTCGAAACTTGCAGTTTCAAAAATACACTATTATTCCTCCACACTAAGTAGCGACACGATGGTTCGTCAATACCGGGGTCAATACAGTGTGAACATAACGATATCATATATATCAGAGGTTCAAACTTTTCTTCTGCGTGACCCGCGTAAAATATAGGCCTAGTTTGGGGACCAATTTGAGTCAGTCCTAAATCGCAAACTACATACATGTAGCAACCTTTGGGATTGGCAAAAGAGGTGTGGTGTCCCATTCATCTATTAAAAATGTCCTGCGGATCCCACTTACCGCTTGCCAAGGCTAATCCCGATAACACGACGATAATCCGTTGTATCCAGAGACTCGACATGGTGCTTAAACCTAATCAGCGCAATCACAATCCTCTCAGCCTGCAGTTTTATTTGACCACCGACTAGTAGCTCAATGCGATTTTTGTCGACGATCTGTTGCTTTCGTAATTTCGTTGTGTGGCTAAATTGGTGGGTACTACTACCGGAGCGAGTGTTGGGTTACAGTGCGCTCAGACTCGGACCATCACAAAACATGGCAAGGTACACGGGACCTAGCAGGGGCAGCTGCCTTTCCGCCTCCAGACTGACATCGGATGAGGAAGGAGACAAAACTCTCTTCGTGCTGACTAAACCTTTCTAGTACTTCCCGCAAGCCAGTACTTTTGTTTTTTACAAAACTTAGATTGAGAGGCAACTTTGAACACTAAAAACACCCTAGCTTGCTTGAAACGCGCAGTATTTCAAGTTCTCTTGCAGGAGCTATTAGCTATTTTTCAGTGGAAAGAGGTGAGCCACACATCATCGGTCCTCTAGGGGAAACTGCATTTATCAGGGCAAAACCCAAAGAAAACTCTGGTGAAGGGAAGAAGATTGTATATAGAACCGGGTCGGGGATATAGAGAAACCGAAACCGGTTGAATCCGTTACAATGGCGGTTCACGGCAGGACACGTGAGAGTCCGGATTGCCAATTTGGACTGGGGGATCTGGCCAGCTGAACCCGGAGGTGATCCCGACTGATGCTAATCATCTTTCAAGTAGAAATTATATACCTGGTCAAAAGAAAGAAACGAAACCATTCTGCTTGTAGCAATGCTACCTTGGGCCAATTCACGTGGGTACCAGAGTACCAAGTTACGACTACAGCAGCGCAGAAGCCTTTAGTCAATCACCCACGCATATGCTTATCAACAAGAAACATTTTCCAATCATTAATTTCTGATTCAGCGGCTTTATCTCATGGGCTAAGCGTCAACAAATCTTTTTAGTAGTTGTTTTTAGCACTAAGGTAAAATATAATACGAAAAACATATTATTATTTGAGTATTTAATAATATACAGACGTCTGCAGGGTGTTAGTACCGCTGCAATAATTGCACAGCCGTTTTAAAATCAGTAGAGTGCGATACCTTTTCTGGGTTCGAATTCCCTTTCACACGCCAGGGACATTTTATGAAAAGGCACATCCATTTACTTGAGCGACATTTCCAAATTGGCCATTGGCGTTGTGTCGAGAGACTTATGATCATCATTAGCGTAGGTCAACACGATTACACGTATTCGTGAACTTCTTACGGTCACCTTGGAAGTCGAAAATGTCAGTCAGCTATCTTAGGACCCACACTTCGCTTCACAACCGGTATACTGTACAGTGAAATCTATATATAAAGACCACCCTAAGGACCAACAAATTCTGGTTATTATACACAGGTGGTCTTTAAATGCAGGTTGAATAACATGGAACGTATACCTCTGGGGACTTGTATAATGTGGCATTATAAGCAGGTGGTCTTTAT
>JAAUYG010096867.1_pt1 | contig 11000 bp, 10 predicted proteins | sample 7278091 | NCBI WGS metagenome assembly JAAUYG01 (sample SAMN14350201, study PRJNA611818) | marine sediment metagenome | isolation source: surface marine sediment (0.6m) | place: French Polynesia: Moorea | collected 2018-08
AGGTTCAGGTTGCAGCCCGCGCCCGCGCCCTCGCCGGTCTCCGCCGCGTAGCCCCAGAAGAAGGGGTAGAAGCGGACCGGATCGGCGTGGAGCGAGACGGTCAGCACGTCGTCGCGGCGGTAGAAGATCTGCTGCGTGCCGTTGCCGTGGTGCACGTCGACGTCGAGCACCGCGACCCGCGGGTGCTGCGCCCGCAGCCGCTCGGCGGCGACGGCGGCGTTGTTGAGGAAGCAGAAGCCGCCGGCCATGTCGGCGCTGGCGTGGTGGCCCGGCGGCCGGCAGAGCGCGTAGGCCAGGGCCTCGCCGCCGAGCACCAGGTCCGCGGCACGGATCGCGCTCTGCGCGCCGGCGTAGACGCTGCGCCAGGTCTCGGCGTTGATCGGCGCCGCGCCGTCCATGACGTGGTAGCCGACCTGCCCGACCGCCGAGGCCGGATAGCCGGCCGCCGCCTCGCCCCGGCGCGAGACCGGATGGACGTTGGGCACGACCTCGTCGGGCGCGCCCTCGATCCGGGACCAGCGCGGATAGATGCCCTGCAGGAAGGTCAGGTAGCGTTCGTCGTGCACCGCCGCGATGGCCTCCGGGCCGGAGTCCGGCGGCGTCTCGACGGCCAGGTCCAGCGCTTCCAGGGCGCGCAGCAGGATCTCCGCGCGCTCCGGCGTCTCCGGGCTCTGCTGCCAGGCGCCGCTGACCAGGAAGCGCTTCGGATGATGGGCTTTCTGCGCGGGGTCGAAGACCGCCTTCATGGAGGAGACTCCCCTGCCGAGGTCAAACCCCGACTCTGTCCAGAAGGCCCTCCTTGGTCAACGCGTCGGCGCAGTCCGCCAGGGTCCGGCGCAGCGCCGTGCTGATTTCGTCGATCACCGCGTCGTCGCTGTTGAGCGGCGGGCAGATCATCAGCCATTCGCCGAACTTTCCATGGCTGGTCCGGCGCGCGTAGACGATCAGGCCGTGCCGCATGGCCAGGCGCGAGACCCGCCGGGTGATGTCGATCTCCAGGGCGAAGGGCCGCTTGCCCGCCTTGTCGGCGACCAGCTCGATCGCCATCAGCAGGCCCTTGCCGCGGACGTCGCCCAGGATCGGAGAGTCCCGCTGGATGTCGCGCAAGGCCTGCTCAAGGCGGGGGCCCATCCGTGCCGCGTTGGCGGTCAGTTCCTGGCGCTCGACCTCCTCCAGCACCGCGAGGCCGGTCGCGCAGGTGAGCGGGTTGGCGACGTAGGTGTGGCCGTGCAGGAAGCCGCCGGCCGCGGCCAGCTCCTCGACCGGGCCCTGCGGCGCCATCATGACCCCCAGAGGCGTGTAGCCGGCGCCGAGTCCCTTGGCGAGCACCACCAGGTCCGGCCGGGCCTGCGGCCAGTGGTGGGCTGACAGGAAGCGGCCGGTGCGCCCGGCGCCGCTCATGACCTCGTCGTAGATCAGCAGCAGGCCGTGACGCGAGCAGATCTCGCGCACCGCGGTGCAGTAGCGCTCGGAGGAGACCAGCGCGCCGCTGGCCAGCCCGCCGACCGGTTCCATGATGAAGGCCAGGCAGGTCTCCGGCCCTTCGCGCAGGATGGTCTCCTCCAGCGCCCGCGCGGCGGCGTCCTGCCAGCTCTCCGCCGTGTGCCCCTCCGGGATGCGGTAGGTGAAGGGCGCGGGCACCTTGGGCATGGCGACCATCATCGGTCCGAAGACGTCGTCGGCCTCCTCGTCGCCGGTGACCGAGAGCGCGCCCAGGGTCGAGCCGTGGTAGGAGGGGTCGCGCGAGATGACCTTCCAGCGGCGGCGTTCGCCGCGGACCCAGGCGACCTGGCGGGCGAACTTGAGGCTGGCCTCGATCGCCTCCGAGCCGCCGGAGGTGAAGAAGGCGCGCTCCAGCCCGGGGCCGCAGAGCCCGGCGAGCCGCGCGGCCAGGGCCTCGTTGGCGTCGCTGACGAAGGCGGTGCGCGAGGCGAAGGTGCAGGCCGCGGCCTGGCGGGTGATCGCCTCGACGACGTGGGCGTTGCCGTGGCCGATGTTGGTGACGATGGGGCCGCTGGCGGCGTCGATGTAGCGGCGGCCCTCCCGGTCCCAGAGGTAGGGGCCCTCCGCGCGCTCGAGCCTCGGCAGGTCGCGCCCGGCCAGGGTCGAGTAGAAGGCTTGGATGGCCGCGCCGGCGGTCACGACCAGACCTCCGCCAGCAGGTGGAAGTCGACACCGGAGACCTGACAGATGGCTTCGTCGCCCCGGACCTCCAGGCCCAGGCGTCGGTAGAAGGCCAGGGCCGCCCTGTTGTCCGGGTCGACCGAGAGCCTGAGGTGGGTGCAGCCCATCGTCCGGCCCCGGCGCGCCGCCGCGGCGAGCAGGCCCCGGCCGAGGCCCTGGCTGCGGTAGGGCTCGACGACGTGGATGTCCTGGACGTAGACGCCCAGGCGGCCGCGCCAGGTCGAGTAGTTGTAGAAGAACAGGACCAGCCCGACCGCCCTGCCCTCGGCCTCGGCGATCATCGCCTCGAAGTGCGGCGTCTCGCCGAAGCCGTAGTGCAGGATGTCCTCCACGCTGCTGCCGCAGTCCTGCGCATCCGTGAGGGTCCGGACCAGGTCGGCGAGCAGCGCCTGGATCGCGGCCGCGTCCGCGGCCTCCGCCGGACGGATCGCGACGCCGTCCAGCGACCGAAGGGGATCAGCCGTCAATTTCACCACCTCCCTTGCGCGGCGAAGCCGAGCCGCGATCTTCGGGCCTCGCGGCCCCGAATCCAAGGCCCCCCAAGTCGGAACCCAAAGCCGAAGCCCCGAGCCGGAACCCGGAGCCGGAACCCGGGGGCCAGGAATCGGCGGCGGCCCCCGAAGGCTCCTGCCGGGCGGGCCGCCGCCGGGCTGCCTCTACTTGAGGAGCCGGGTCCAGACCTGGTCCTGCAGCTTGACGGATTTCTCGGAGCAGGCCTGGACGAAGATGAACTTGCGGTCGGCCGGGGCGACGACCTCGGGCGCCGCCTTCAGCTCGTCCTTGAAGAAGGCGTCGCTGCCGGCGACCGCGTTGGAGTAGTTCGAGAAGTTCGACTGGATGGCGACGTTCTCGGGCTGCAGCATGAAGGACAGGAACTTCAGGGCGTTGTCCCGGTTCTTGGCCCCCGCGGGCACGACCATCACGTCCATCCAGGTCAGCACGCCTTCCTTCGGATAGGCATAGGCGAACTTCGAATCCTTCAGCCGCAGCTTGAGCGACGAGCCGTTCCAGTTGGAATGCGCCTTGACCTCGCCCGCCAGCATGCGCTCGCGCAGGCCCTCGCTCTGATACATCTTCACGTGCGCCTTCTGGGCCTTGAGCACGTCGAAGGCGGCCTGGAAGTGCGCCGGGTCCTCGGTGCAGGGATCGTTGCCGAGGTAGGCATGGACCATCTTCACCACCTCGTCGGCGGAGTTGAACATGCCGATCTCGCCCTGCAGCTCCTTCGGCGGATCGAAGAGCACCGCATAGCTGTGTATGTCGCCGCCGTAGGCCGAGGTGTCGACGGTGAAGCCGGTGGTGCCCCAAAGCCAGGGGATCGAATACTCGTCGCTCGGATCCCAGGGCGGCGAGGTCCAGCGCTCCTCCAGGTTCTTGAAGCCCGGCAGTGACTTGGCGTCGACCTTCTGGATCAGGCCCTCCTCGATCATCCCCTTCACGAAGTTGTTGCCGGGGACCACCACGTCGTAGTCGGCGCCGCCGGCCTGGAGCTTGGCCAGCAGGGTCTCGCTCGAATCGTAGGTGTCCAGCGTCACCTCGATCCCGGTCTCCTTCTCGAACTTCGCGATCAGCTCGGGCGAGGTGTACTCGGCCCAGTTGGCGAAGTTCAGCTGACCTTCCGCATGCGCCGCGCCCGCGGCGAGTGCGAGGGACAGGACCAGGCCGGTCAGTCTCACGATGTTGCGCATTGTCGCTTCTCCACTGTTCCTTGGTTTTGGGTTTTCTTGTTGGGCGGGTTTCACGGCTTCGCCTCCGATCGCCGCGCGATCAGCCAGGACAGGCTGACGAAAAGGAAGGAGATCACCAGGACCAGGGTCGAGATGGCGTTGATCTCGGGCGTGATGCCGATCCGGATCAGGCTGTAGATGTAGATCGGCAGCGTCGTGGTGCCGGCGCTGCCAACCATCAGGGAGATGATGAAGTCGTCGACCGAGGTGATGAAGGCGAGCATCAGCCCGGAGAGGATCCCCGGCGCCAGCAGCGGCAGGGTCACCCGCCGGAAGGTCTGCCAGCCGTCGGCGTAGAGGTCCTGGGCGGCCTCCTCGTAGACCGGGCTCAGGCTGTCCAGCCGGGCCCGGATCGGCAGGTAGGCGAAGGGGATGCAGAAGACGGTGTGGGCGATGATGAGGTTGCCCAGCCCCAGGTTGAGGCCGATCGCGGTGAAGAAGATCAGCATCGCGATGGCGATCACGATCTCCGGCACGATCAGCGGCAGCAGCAGGGTGCCCAGGGCCGCCTGGGCGCCGCGAAAGGGACCGCCGCGGACCATCGCCAGCGCGGCGAGCGTGGCCAGGGCCGTTGCCAGCACCGAGGCGACGCCGGCGACGATCAGCGAGTTCAGGGTCGCGCGCTGGATGTCGGCATTGGCGGCGACCTTGGCGTACCAGTCCAGGCTGAAGTGCGACCAGACCGTCGCCGAGTTGCTGCCGTTGAAGGAGAAGACCACCAGCAGCAGGATCGGCGCGTAGAGGAAGAGAAAGAAGGCCCAGGTCGCCGCCAGGAAGCCGGGGATGCGCCCGACCGCGAACCTCGCCGCACCCGCGCCGCGCGTCTGGGAGACCGGCGAATGCGAGGAACGTGCGGCGAGGTCGCTCACAGCCGGAGGTCCTCTCCGGCGCCGCGCCGCCGCGCCTGCCAGAGCAGGATCGCCAGGACGGCGGCCAGCAGGATCAGCGAGACGGCGGAGCCGAAGGGCCAGTTCCGCGAGGCGCCGAACTGGGCCTGGATCAGGCTGCCGATCATGAGGTGCTTGCCGCCGCCCAGCAGGGCCGGGGCGATGAAGGAGCCCAGCGCCGGGACGAAGACCAGGACCGCGCCGGCGACGATCCCGGGCTTGGCCAGCGGCAGCACGACCCGGCGCAGCATGGCCCGGCGGTCGGCGTAGAGGTCGTGCGCGGCCTCGACCAGGCCGCGGTCGATGCGCTCGATCGCGGCGTAGATCGGCAGCACCATGAAGGGCAGGAAGGTGTAGACCAGGCCGACGGCGATGGCGCCGTTGGTGTAGAGCAGGCGCAGCGGCGCCTCGATGATGCCGGCGGCCTCGAGGCCGTGGTTGATCAGCCCCTCGTCGCGCAGGATCATGATCCAGGAGTAGGTCCGGATCAGCAGGTTGGTCCAGAACGGCACCGTCACCAGCAGCAGCAGCAGGCCCTGGCGCGTCTTGGGCTGCATGGCGATGACGTAGGCGACCGGAAAGCCGGCCAGCAGGCAGAGCACGGTGGTCAACGCCGCCAACAGCAGCGAGCGCAGGACGATGCGCGGATAGGCGTCGTTTAAGATCAGCTCGCCGGTGAAGTCCTCCTCGAAGAGGATCTGGACGTAGGCGTCCAGCGAAAAGGCCGGCCGCACCCCGCCCCAGGGGTTGGCCTCCATGAAGGAGGCGGCCGGCACCAGCAGCAGCGGCAGGACCAGGAAGACGCCGATGGTCATCAGGGCCGGCGCCAGGGCGAAGGAGCGCGCGGCCCGCGACAGCCTGGCCGGCCCGCTCACGGCTCCAGCACCCAGAGCGCGGCCGCGGGAAGGCTGACCCTGACTTCCTCGCCTTCCCGCGGCACCGCCCTCCCGGCCTCCCCACCTGCTTCGCTGTTCCTCAGCCGCACGGTGATCGTCGTGTCGAGGCCGGCGACCTCGAGCAGCAGGCAGGTATCGGCGCCGAGGTACTCGATCTCGCGGACCTCGGCCGCAAAGACGTTGGCCTCCGCCTCCGGCGCTGCGCCGTTGACCAGCCGGCAGCTCTCCGGGCGGATCGCGACCGACAGCTCCTTCGCCGCCTGCCGCGCGGCGACCGGTGTCGGCAGCCGAAGCGCCGCTGCGGGCCGGCCCAGGATGATGTTGGTGTCGCCGATGAAGTCGGCGACGAAACGGCTGCGCGGCCGCCGGTAGATCTCCTCCGGCGTGCCGATCTGCAAGACCCGCCCCGCCGAGAGCACGGCGATGCGGTCCGACATGATCAGGGCTTCCTCCTGATCGTGGGTCACGAAGATGAAGGTGATCCCGGTCGCCCTCTGCAGGCGCTTGAGCTCGAGGCGCATCTGCTTGCGCAGCTTGAGGTCGAGGGCCGAAAGCGGCTCGTCGAGCAGCAGGATCTTGGGCTCGTTGGCCAGCGCCCGGGCCAGCGCGACCCGCTGCTGCTGGCCGCCCGAGAGCTGGGAGGGCGGGCGCCCGGCCAGGCCCTCCAGCCGCACCAGGGCCAGGACCTCCTCGACCTTGCGCGCCACCTCGGCGCTGCCGCGCCCGCGCATCTCCAGGCCGAAGGCGACGTTCTCCCCGACCGACATGTGCGGGAAGAGGGCGTAGCTCTGGAACACGGTGTTGATCGGCCGCCGGTAGGGCGGCAGGCCCCGCAGGGGCACGCCGTCCAGCAGCACCTCGCCGGCGGTCGGCTGCTCCAGCCCGGCGATCATCCGCAGCAGTGTGGTCTTGCCGCAGCCGGAAGGGCCCAGCAGGGTGAAGAACTCGTTGCGGCGGATGTCGAGGCTGAGGTCGTCGACCGCGCGAAGCGGCGCGCCCCCCGCGGCCTCGAAGACCTTGGTCACCCTCCGAACGGTCAGCCCGGGTCCGGGCTCGCCCCCAAGATCAGCCATCATCGCTCCCATGAAGGCCGCAGACGGCAAGTCTAGGGAGCGGGCAACCTCTTGCCTAATCTATTCTGGAAATGTTCGACATTGATGAAATCTATGTCTGGCCGAGCTCGACCAGCCGGTCCAGCGGGATGGCGTGGGACCGCCGGCCTTGCCGGCCGGTCATGGTCTCCGCGGCGCAGAGCGCGTTCCAGATGCTCTCCTCGGTCGCCTCGATGACCGCCTCGAAGAGCGGGCCGAGCGCCATGTCCGGCAGGAAGCGCGCCGCGTGCAGCCGGTCCGCCTCGGCGGCCGAATGCACGTTGCCGGTCGAGAAGGCCAGGAAGATGTCGCCGCTGCCGGGCGCGCCGGCGCCGCCGACGCGGCCCACGCCCAGTCCGGCGCGCTGCGCCAGGCGCTTGCACTGATGCGGCAGCAGCGGGGCATCAGTCGCGACCACCGCGATGATCGAGCCGGCGTCGCGCGGCTTCGGCCAGGGGCTGGGCACGTCCTCGGTGGTGATCGCCTCGCCGATGGGCTTGCCGTCGAGCCGAAGTCGCTCGCGGCGGCCGTAGTTGCTCTGGACCAGGACGCCCAGGGTCCAGGTCTCGCCGGCGACCTCGACGCGGCGCGAAGCGGTGCCGGTCCCGGCCTTGAACTCGTGGGTGTTCATGCCGGTGCCGCCGCCGACGTTGCCCTCGGCGACCGGGCCGCCGGCGGCGGAGCGCAGGGCGGCGTGGACATGCTCGGGCCGGACCGCGAGCGCCAGGGGCTCGCTCAGCCAGCCGTCGAAGGTTTCGGCGACCAGGGGCAGGCAGAAGTCGAAGGCAAAGCCCTGCTTCAGCTCGTAGCTGACCAGGCCCTCGTGCACCGCGCCCACGGAATGGGTGCCGGTGATCGCCAGGGGGCCGCACATCAGGCCGAACTCCTCCAGCCAGGGCATCCCGGTCATCTCGCCGTTGCCGTTGAGGACGTGGGCGCCGGCGAAGAGGTGCCTCCGCCAGATCTCGCCGTTCTCCGGCAGCACCACCGTGACCCCTGAGCGCACCACGCTCGGCGCCTCCCGAACAATGGTCTCCTGGCCGACCAGGACCCCGGTGACGTCGGTGATCGCGTTCAGCGGCCCCGGTGGCAGCCGGCCGATCGAAAGCCCGAGATCCCGCAAGCGCGCCCGTGTCATCGCACCCCATCCTCCTTGTCCATCCTTCTGGACATTCGTAGCACCTCTGTAGAAGTATCACTGCATTGAAAGCATCAATATCGAGGGCCGGGACCTTGGGCGACTATCGGGCGCGGGACGCGCTGGCGGATCTGGACTGGAACCTGCTCCACACCTTCGTCGTGATCGTCGAGGAAGGCAGCATCACGCGCGGGGCCAGCCGCCTGATGCGCACCCAGCCGACGATCAGCAGCGCCCTGAAACGCCTGGAAGACCAAGTCGGCCGCCGCCTGGTCGAGCGTGGCGGCGGCCGCTTCGCCCTGACCGAGCACGGCGCGGTGCTCTACCGCGAGAGCCGCAAGGTGCTGCAGACCCTGGGCCAGCTCGGCGGCCTGCTCAGCGACGCCGACCAGGAGGTCGCCGGGGCGATCCGCGTGGCGCTGACCAGCTACGTCGTCTTTCCGCCCTTCGACCGCCTGCTGGGCGAGTTCCACCGCCGCTATCCTGCGGTGACCTTCACCCTGGACGTGATGCCGAGCAGCGAGGTCATCCGGACCGTGCGCGACGGCCTCTGTTCTTTCGGCATCTGCCTGCTGTCGCACCACCACCGCCGGCTGACCACCACGGTCCTGTTCCGCGAGCGTTTCGGCTTCTTCTGCGGCTCCAGCCACCCGCTCTTCGGCCGCGACGACGTCACGATGGAGGAGCTGCGCGACAGCACCTACGTCTCCTTCAAGACCGACCAGCTCTCCGACGCGCTTCACCCCATCGCCGACCTCCGCCGCACCCATCAGCTCGGCGAGGAGCCGACCGGCGTGTCCTCCAACCTGGAGGAGGTGCGGCGGATGATCATGGCCGGCCTGGGCATCGGCCCGCTGCCGGTCCACGCCATGGAGCGCGACGTGCGCGACGGGCGCCTCTGGGAGCTGCCGCTGCCCTCCTATCTCGAGCTGCCGGCGATGGACGTCCACCTGGTGACCAACGAGCGCACGCGCCTGGACCGCGGCGAGCAGATCCTGATCTCCATGATCCGGGACTACGTCGAGCGGGTCGACCTGGCCGAGCGTTCCTACCCGCTGGCGGATTGACCCGCCGATTTTCGGGCGGGCGACCCGGCCGTCTCTGCGCTAGGATCGCGAAGCCCATCGAGAGCGAGACCAGACCAGCCGAAGCGGGACGCCCCTCCAGGTGATGCAGCAAGAGCCAGATGTCGTCTGCTTCGGCGCGGCCCATTGGGACGTGATTGCCCGCGCGGAGACGGCGGCGCGCGGCGCCGACATGCCTGGCCGGGTGGAGCGGCGTCCCGGCGGCGTCGCGCTCAACGTCGCCCGGGCGCTCGCCGCGGCAGGCCGAGGGGTGGCCCTGGTCGCGCCGCTCGGGGACGACGACGAGGGACGGCGCCTGCGGTCGGCGTTGAAGCAAGAGGGAATCGAGACCGAAGGGCTCCTGATGCGAAGCGAGACGGCGACCGGCTGCTACGTCGCGATCGAGCAGGCGGATGGCGAGCTTCTGGCCGCGGTCGCCGACGCTGCCGCGCTCGACGTGCTGATGCCTGCCGAGCTGTCTCTCGGTCGCTTCCGCGGCGCCAAGGCCTGGTTCCTCGAGACGAACTTGAACGCGGCGGTGATCCAGGCCCTGGCCGAGCGGCCGGAGCGCCCGGCCCTGATCGCCGACGCGGTGTCGCAGGCCAAGGCGCCGAAGCTCCGGCCGGTCCTGGACCGTCTGGAGACGCTCTACTGCAACCGCGCCGAGGCCGAGGCGATCTGCGAGACCGGCTTCACGGCGGCCGAGCCGGCGGCGCGGGCGCTGCTCGGGCTCGGCGTGGCGCGCGCGGTCGTGACCGACGGCCCCCGCGCGGCCGTCGACGCGGATCCCCGCCGCGTGACCTCCCTGAGGCCGAAGGCCGGCGCGCTCCGCTCCGTGACCGGCGCCGGCGACGCGCTCCTGGCCGCGCACCTCGCCGCGACCCTGGCCGGCAGCGCGCCCGAGGCGGCGCTGGCAAGCGGCCTCGCCGCCGCCCGCCGGCAGGCCGCCGAAAGCTCGCCCTCAACATGACCGGGATGGACAGGAGCCCCGAGGTCGCCGCCGCCCTGGCCGAGGGCGCCGCGGTGGTCGCGCTGGAGAGCACCATCGTGACCCATGGCCTGCCCTGGCCCCGCAACCTGGAGGTCGCCCGGGCGGTCGAGGCGGCGGTCCGGGATCAGGGCGCGGTCCCGGCCACGATCGCCGTCCTCGGCGGGCGGATCCGGGTCGGGCTCGACGCCGGGCAGCTCGAGGGCCTGGCGCGCGCGGCCGGGATCGCCAAGCTGTCCCGCGCCGACCTGGCCGCGCAGATCGCGCTGGGCGGCGACGGCTCGACCACCGTGGCGGCGACCATGATCTGCGCCCGCCTCGCCGGCATCGAATGCTTCGCGACCGGCGGGATCGGCGGCGTGCACCGCGGCGCGGCGCAGAGCTTCGACCTCTCCGCCGACCTCGACGAGCTGGCCGCAACCGCGGTGACGGTGGTCTGCGCCGGGGCCAAGGCGATCCTCGACCTGCCCAAGACCCTGGAGGCGCTGGAGACCCGCGGCGTGCCGGTGATCGGCTGGCGGACCGAGGCCTTCCCGGCCTTCTGGTCACGCGACAGCGGCCTGGCCTGTCCGCTGCGCATGGACTCCGAGGACCAGGTCGCCCGCGCCCACCGCCTGCGCGCGGCCCTCGGCATCGCCGGCGGCCAGCTGGTGGTCAACCCGATTCCCGAGGCCGCGGAGATCCCCAGTGCCGAGATCGCGCCGATGATCGACGCCGCGGTGGCGCAGGCCGAGGCCGAAGGCATCTCCGGCAAGGAGGTCACGCCCTTCCTGCTGGCCCGGGTCCTCGACGCGACCCGGGGCCGGAGCCTCGAGGCCAACGTCGCCCTGGTCGAGAACAACGCCCGCCTCGCCGCCCGCATCGCCCTGGCCCTGCAGCGGGAGCCGCGGCCTTAGGTGGCGGGTGGCGTCGTCTCCGATTTCACCCCCCCCCAACCCTCCCCCATCACGGGGGAGGGCTTAAGTGGCGGCCTCGCCTTTACTCCCTCCCCCTTGATGGGGGAGGGCTGGGGTGGGGGTGACTCC
>JAAUYG010003853.1_pt1 | contig 10998 bp, 7 predicted proteins | sample 7278091 | NCBI WGS metagenome assembly JAAUYG01 (sample SAMN14350201, study PRJNA611818) | marine sediment metagenome | isolation source: surface marine sediment (0.6m) | place: French Polynesia: Moorea | collected 2018-08
CCAGAATGGATGCTAGTAGAGTTATACATATTTACCATTCATGATTATAGTGGTCTCCTTTTTATATTTAAATATTACCATTTGGAAACTGCTGTCTGTCAGTACTGTGATCATCTTAAAGTTAATGCTCTATTGAAAATAATATTTTTAGGACCTGCTTGCGTTTACTTTTTCCCAGAAAATTGTATGTAAAAATCTCCCTCTAAGCTTGAAATTCCCCCACCCCCATTTTTTTCAGTAGGGGGGGACAATCCCCCCCAACTTTGACATCCTAGTGTGAGCCCTGGTATACATGTATTCTGTATGTTGTAACATGACCACAGTCTCTCCTGTCTCACTTCAACTGCATTCACAGCTGTTATTTATTTAATATTAATTTATTCATTTTTATTTATTTTATTTATTTACATGTATTAATTTATTTATTCGTTTCTTCTACATTTACGTTAACTTTACCAGTATCTTGGATTATTTTTTTTTTACTTCTTCTTTTTTGCAAATATCGATGTTTACTTCCTTTCTCTCCACCCACCTGTTCTCTGGCTCGTACTTTCTCCTGTGTCTCGTCCCACAGTTCTCTCTCATAATCCCGCCCCTCTTGTGACGAGCTGAGATGACGTTTCAGCGTCTCGATCTCCTGCTTGTAGCGATTCTCTGTTTTCAGACTAACGTCTTGCGTATATTTGTAGATCGCTTCCTGCTTCCTCAGTTCTTCACATTCTTCCTTTAACTGTTGCTTTTCCTGCATGCAAAAATGTTATTTCATTACAGTGGAAAGTCTCCTAAAGACCACCCCAGAATAATGCCACCCAGAAATAAGGCGCCCTCCCATCCAGAAGTAAGACCCCTTTACTATGGTGGCTTTTAATATTAGAGAGGTACTTCTGAATTAACAATTTTTCAGTATTACTGCATGTACTGTTTTATCAATGATAAGCCCAGGACATCTGGATCCAGGAAATTGTGACCAGCCAAGGATATCTGGATCTAGGAAACCCTGACTATGCAGCCTAGGATATTTCAATCCAGGAAATCCCAACTAGTCCCTCTAGGACATCTCAATCCAGGAATCCTTGACCAGTCAAGGACATCTGGATCCAGAAAAACCCACCCAGTACAAAACATCTGGATCCAGGAAATCCCAACCAGCCAAAGACACCTGGATCCAACCCCAACCAGCACAAGACATCTGGATCCAGGAAATCCCCCCCCCAGCCAATGACATCTGGATCCAAGAAATCTCAACCAGTCCTGGACATCTGGGTCCAGGAAATCCCAACCAGCCCAGGACATCTCAAAGCTGGACCAGCTCAGGACGTCTGTATCTAGGAAACCCTGACCGTGCTATCTTACCAGCTGAGTCTGTGTCAGCTTGTTCCGTGTGGCCTCATACTCCAGGACCAGATCCGTGGACACACCAGTGGCAGCGGACAGTAACTCCGCCTTTTCCCCTTCCAACGCCTGGATTCTGGATCTCAAGGACTCCAGAGAGGACTGGCACTCCTTCAGTTTCTGGATAAAAAAACAATGTTTTTTTTTTACATATATGCCCATGTATGTAACTGCTGGGCTCTGTATTAAAACTGATCAAAACTGAAGCACTGTCTCATTGATGATATATTACATGATAATGCATGTAGGTGGTAAGGGCTTAACAAGACTTTAACTCTGGAAATAACTCAAGTTCACTAATCACTTTCAAGTTGGCAAACAGTACCTTTTCCATGCTTAAGAAGCTAGTCCACTTTAACTCTTAAGATTTCTCTAGAAACCGTCCCCACTGTGTTTCATAAGAGATACCTTTGGGACTTATGGACTAGCTGTTGCAGTTATTATACCACCAACTTGTGCATCAGTACTGGTCGAAAATTGGACTTTCAATCAAGTTATTACTTTGGCAAAATTTACAGCATTAACTGTATAGGATTCATATCTTTAAAGTCGGTATTTTTATAAGACCATGGACTTTTACACTCCCCTATTATTTAATATCATATGTTTTGCAAAATAATTATCCAAAAGGAAATTTTCAATAAGTTTCCTTTTAGTCTTTTTCTTTGAATAATTACTAGGCTCTATCTTTTCTATTTTGTGAAACATAGCTTACCTTATCAGCTGCTTCCAGCAAAGCGTGTGTCTGAAGCAACGTCACCTGGTCTTCTTGGCTCAACACAGACTCCTGAAATAACATTAAATTTACATTTCTATATCTTTGCGAAAACAACATTAACTATATTGATAGAAAATCACGTTATCACCAGTGTTCAAGTGAAAGTCAAGAGCTTTCGACCCAATACTTCAGGCCTTCTTCAGTTGTCTGCAGTTTCCGTGTCGTCACGTGCCCCCTGTGTAGTGTTAACTATTAACTATGTTTCCTGTTATATGCGACCTTAGAGAGCCTATTTCTTTCATTAACTTTGAATGTCCTACAACTGTACATCTAGGGCCAGAGTTCACGAAAATACTTAAGTCTAAGTTTTAACTTAAGTCAGCAAATTCTTAGCCAATCACAGTGCTCGGATGACAGAGTTAAGTCCAGACTTAGACTTAAGTATTTTTGATAACTCAGCCCTGGAAACCGGGCCCTCATCATCCAGGAACACAGGAATTCAGCTTGTTCTTCAAATCTTTACATTATAAGATTAAGGCCAACATTTTACTACAAAGCACACACAGAGAGATTTATTTCAATTGAGCCAGTACTGCCCCCCCCCCTCCTGTCCTTGCCCCCAAACTGTTGTGTGCGTCTACTACATGTACCTGTGGTCCCACGTTCTCCATTCATCATGTTGTGCCAATATCTCTACACACACACCCAAAGCACTATGTGCTAACTACCCTCCCAGTCTCCCCCATCACCCATAGAAATCAATACAAATCAATTGATCCATGCAAACGGCGACTAGATGGATGTTACAGGCAACAGAGAAAGGTCTGTGAGGCTGTGTGCAAGGGAATTGTAACAGTGGCCAGGAAATATTACCTTTATAGTATATTATGTAAAACAAATAACTCAATTTTAAAGATATTATTTTGATAATCCTCAAAATATAATTTTCATGCATTTGTGGACTGTTTGGACATATGAAGTAATACTTATACCACCCTTAGCTGGTAGCATTAAACTATACCTGGATTGCGTGGACGGTGACATTTTACAGGCGTCCCACTTGTGTCTAAGTTCTTAAATAATCAATTAAAGAAATCTATTACTGATGGACAAGTAACTTTTTTTATCCAAACAACCGCTTTGTAACGATGGCAAATGCATTACTGTTATCATGGTTGTTTTGCAAGAGAGGTCTCGGTCACAAAATGAAGCATGTCTGACCTAAGGTGATTTCTGACCTTAAGATTGTTACTGAGCTTAAGAAAGATTTTTTTCTGAAACTGAACCCCCCTTAGTATTGTGGTTACAAATTCTGAAGTCCAGAAAATTTTGACTCAGGAATTTCTTGAAACTAACCCCTTAATATTACAGATATCACAATGTTACAATGTCTATAGCCACCCAATATATAAAACTTTGAAATAGAAATTAAATTCAACACAATTTTACAATGATTATCCATAAAAAAACCACTAATCATTTGTAATTTTTAATAAATAACAAACAATCAATCTTTGTGTTGACAAAATCAATGTAATCGTGTAATGATGCAATGTTCTCCTGGGTCTTTCTACAGTTTTTAAAACATTACATGAAGCACGTTTGGTATCTACATGTACCTCCTAGAAGTTAATCCAACTGGCCATTCTAAATAGGGAAGATCACAGCAGGGGTAATCCAGCCATATCCACAGATTAAAGTACAAATCATGTCCCTGTATATCCTTTAATAGCTCGGCTTATTCCTGTTGCCGTAGCATGAGAACAGGTTTGTGGTGGTATCGGTATTGTGTGGATGGATCCCAATATTCCAAATCTCCCAGGGTTCCATAGTGGAACAGTACAAACACGGAATTAACGCAGAATCGACATCAACAATTCATGGCACATCCCGAGATGTTCCAGGGAGCGAACTTCACGAGAACTTGCTACCGTGACCACCTGCCAGTCCCTCTTCCCAAATTCCTACCCATACCAGCCATTGCCCCACCTATGATATTGATTTCTTTATTCAGACCAAGGCATGCTATCTGATTTACAGGTTTATCAGAGGAGCCCAGGGGCCTAAAATATCATAGATTTCTTCAGTCCAAATTTGATATTTTCAGCATGGAAAAGACAATGGTTGGAAAAGGCTATGGTTCTCATGATGATTAGTGAACTTAAGTATGTTTCTTGACTTCAGAATTTTGTAGAAACTGGCCCCTCAGCAGGCTATAAACAGAATTTATGAGTCGAACTCTGGACCGGGAGCAGGAAACACTGATCAGGCTTATCAAGGCCAGTGAAGCAGATCAATGAAGCATGTCACAATCGGTCTTTTCCCAAAACAGCTTCACGAAACAATTTTGACAGTTATAATTCAGCAGGCCATGAAAATTTGTCACCAAAGACCTCGTGACATGGAATGTTCATCAGAAAGACAGAATTGACCATGTTGACGCAAGTTTATAATCTGTGAAAGAGTGGCAACAATAAAAGTTGTCACACTGCAATCACACACCTTATAAATCCAGGTTATTTCAATCCTATATTTGTGCATTAGTTTTCAAATAGTTTCCAATATTCAAGATTTTCTATGCCTTCCAGCAAAACAATACCTCAATAAGTTTAAAAGGGAAATTTTATAAATTTTATGACACAAACATTTTTACACTTCCTACTTTCAAATATTTGATTACAACATCAGTTCCTTTTTATATATTTTCTTTTGTAAGAGGTTCCCTTTATCAGACCATACTTTGTAATAAATGGTGTATTTCGTTAACATCTGAAATGATTTTTTCAAAATGTAGAACCAGTTTTCTCTATTTGGTATATCGTGTACCATTAACATGAGTAAAAAGTTATCTTTCCTTTTCTGTTGCCATACCTGTGAACATTTCAGATCGTACAGCCGTTGTCTTAGATCGCACACGGACACCTCCTGGTGGACAAAGAGGGAATCAGATGCAACTTATGTAATTCTGTACCCACACTACAGCTTTCCCTTTCTATAACAGCCATCCTCTACTGAGGCCCCATTCTCTAATGTGGTTAAAATATTTTGTTATCAATACATTAAGTTCTCCCTTTTGCCAGAGGCCACCTGTCTAATGTGGCCACAATGTCTTGACAAACAGGGTGAGAAAGACAGTATAATACTGTCACACAGCCGTCCTGTAATACTTTGAGATGATTAATTAACTCTACTGCAAAAAACCTGATCTCAAGTTGGGTCATGATCTGCAATTACGACATTTTTGATGAAATATATATACATATAGAGAAGTATCAATGGCAGGTAGGCGTAAAATAAGTGAAGTTTTACTTTTAAACCTCTCTTTGACTATGTCATGTATATAGTGTTATCACATACTGTCATGCCACACTCCAGGGCTGTCAACTGTAGGATCCCTAAGTCTGTCAGTGTCGGTTTCCCCATGAAGGTCACAGAGTTACACGCCCTCTCTTCCAACTGGAACAAGAAGACCGAGGCAACTGTAGCTTGGGCGGCATCCATATGGTAACCATGGTAACAAGTGAAATTAAATTTCAAAATATACAGACCACATGAGGGACCATGAGGGAAGAACAGTGACCCCTGTGGTTATGTTATCATGTTATTTTAAGACATTTCTTTAAGGCTACACACCAAAGGCTAAAGAGTGCCAAATGACCAACTACCCTTGGTCACTTGGCACCCTTTAGCCAATCACATCGTTACTCCATGAAGCCTTGGCCAATCATGAGCTTACTTTGTTTTCGTGGCTTATCCCTTCTTTCAGGTATATTCAGAAAATTTTCCCGCCAAGGGGTTTAAAATGCTCCCTATATTACCTTTTCTTTCTGTTCTTCCACTTCCAGAAGCCTGAATTCCAGAATCTCATTCTGCTCCTGAACTTCCTGTAGCTGATGCTGGACCCGATTTTCATGTTTCTCCTGGTTCTGGATCTAAGACAACAAGATCCAGAAAACAAAGTGTGCAAACGTGTAGGCCTACCTTAATGACTTTTTTCCCATCATAAATGAACAACAATATCTGTAAATTTACATATATTTGGAATTCTTAAAGTATGGCAAAGTCTAAGCATGCTAACATTTATTTCTAATCCGAGGGTAGCTGTCATTGATTATATGTTTGGAAGATGAGAACTGGAAATATGTGAAATATTTAACTCTATAAAGTTTTCGTTTTACCCTGAGTACAAGTACAATAATTGCCATAACTTAATCAATACGTAAACCTGAATTTTTTCCAAGATATCAAATTTGTAGTCAGTATAGATCCCCAATAGGAAGTACATGTACTGGTATTTCTCCAGAAAAGGACATATTAGTAGAAAATGTATACATACATTGACATACAGTACTCCCCAATAAGAACAAAGCAAGTAATACTACCAATATAAGTGCTTTAAATACATCAATTTTACTTATTAGTTCACCTTTATTGTATAATACACAAGTACAGAAACAATTATACCTTTTCTTTAAGCATGCGCACTGTTTTGCTGAGTGTTTCTTTCTCCAAGAGCCAACCAACATCCTGAAATGTGAAAAAAAATAATTAAGTCACACACTGAAAGAAATTGTGAGTGCAGTAAACATGCCTAATGAGACATAATATTTCATTATATTACTGGTTGCTCTAAATTTAATCCATTACTCGGTACATTGCCAGAAATTCTTTAATTTCTCAAATATATTATGTACTGCCAGGACAGAGAGAAGGAATGTTGGAGTAGACCAAGATGTATATTTGGGCCTGGGTTCAGAAAAAAAACTTAAAAGTCAAAGCTCTGACATAAGATTTAGTATTAGTCAAAGAAAATCCTCAAGTTGGGGGTTAAAGTCAAGGCATGGACTCAAACTTTGTTTTAGAATTCCTGGCCCACATGGCCAGTTTCCAGAAACATCTCTCATGCATAGCAATGATCTTAAGTTCACTAATCACATTCACAAGCATTGTGCTTTCCTTGCTTTAGAACACTAGTGGACCTAAGTATTTTGAAGAATGTGGCCCTGCTCTAATAAGTCCACGGCATAATGCCCTATAATCTGGACCTGATTTCTCAAAATACCTGTCTAGCTTACTGGTATTCTAGGCAATCTAGGCAAATCTAGGCAACATTCAGAATCTCATTCTTGACATTTCAGAATGTTGCCTAGATTTGTACTTTGTGTGTCAGGGAATATGTTTTGATGCATAGTCAATTTTGTCACATAAAGGTCTTTCGTAGGACAAAATTCTGGAAATGGATATTCCTCGTCCAAAACAAATTACATGCCCCTGTAATTTTTACATGCGGTACAGGCCAGCTGTCAGTCAATCAATCAATCAATCAATCAAAGCTACCATGCTATATGGCAAATTCAACAACCAAGGTTAATTATATCAGGTCTCGTATTGGTTGTATCAAATCACTTTCAAACAATGTATATATACAACAAATTATATGGTACATGCAAAAGAATAAAGAAATCTTCACTATACAATCCCACCCAGTAGATGTATACTGTACTACTGTAGAAACACAAAAGTCAATGCAGGTATTATTTTTCCGTTTCCCCAAAAGCAAAGTTTGGTTTTATAAATGAAGGACAGTGTGAAAATAGAAATTATAGAAATTTAACTGCACCAGTAAAATTATTACAGGTGTCACTTGAATTTTATAAATCACTATATTATAGGAGATGAATGTCCACAAGGATCTTATCAACTTGGAAAAAAATTATATGTAAATTTTTGGAAATTTTGCAAATTTTTGGCCAGTTCCAGAAATATCATAAATGTGGACTCATCTCAAGCATGGAAAAGGTCAAGGTTCTTCAGTGATTAGTGGACTTTTGTCCATTTCTGGACATTAAGATTTTTTTTGAAACAGTCCCCGGGTGTATACACAATACCTACCTGTGGGGGTGAGACCAGTTTCTCTAAATCTTCTATCTGAGACTGAGCATTGATGAGATCATTTTCAAGATCACAACGAAGCTAGGGACGGAGAGGCAAGGAAACATAAACGCATGCTGCCCACAGAGCAATGCAGATATACATGCACAGTGAATTACGCTGGGAATGACTGAAATCATAATGCACCCATACAGATAACACACCAAGGAAAAGGTTCGGAGGTGTGGGAGGAGGACAATCATCATGCAAGCATGAAATAATCATGAAGGAACCATTAAGGGCAGCATGCATCATTAAAGGTTCATGCTTGTGTATTCAAATGTACATTGTGCCATCCAACTTTGTGTAATAATTAAGAAAAATATATCCACATCACCACAAACCACATACAAAAGGCAGAGCATTACCCAAATAAACCCAAACCAAAAAAGAATATGTCTTTGGGCAAAATGATGCTGACATTCTTTGGCATATATACATATCACATTGGGAATGATAAACACTCAGGAAGAAAAACCTTGCAATGGGTGTTCTATTGCCAATTAAGTACAGTGGAACCTTTAAATTGAGACAACATAAGGTCAAGGTCAAAGCAATTTTTATTCTGGGATGGCCAATTTTAACAAAATAACAATGCTTTACAAGTACAGTCAAACCTGCTCTAAAGACCACCCGTATATAAAGACCATCTGTTATTAAAGACACATTTTACAGGTCCCCAAGGGTATCCTTTCCATTTTAATCAACTACATGTAAAGACCACCTGTGTATAAGGACCACATTTGTTGGTCCTTATGGTCTTTATACAAGTTTCACTGTATATGTAATGGTTGATGAAACAAGTGCTGTCAATTCTGGGGTGGTCTTATTTTGAGGGGTGGTCTTATTTTAAGGGGTGGTCTTATATTGAGGGGTGGTCTTATTTTGAGGGGTGGTCTTATTTTGAGGGGTGGTCTTATTTTGAGGGGTGGTCTTATTTTGCAGTGTTATCTTAAGGTGAGATTCCACTGTACATGTTTGTTATATACACGTACAACACCAAAAGTACACATATAACACGTCCCCCAGCTGTATCCAGAAGAGGTATTTCCCACCTTGATCTCCCTGCCAGGATCCTGATAGCCCTGACCTAGCTGTCCCTGGAGCAAGGCGTGAGATTTCTCCAGTTCCAGGTGTTCCCGGGTCAGTCGCTGGTAGTTCTTCTCAAACTCACCCCGTGTCATCTAAACACAACAGGTACAAATACCAAATGCAGATTTTGCTTTTTTCTTGCAATATCATTTCTCTCAGAATCAAGAATTAAAAGTGAAAACTAAGACTCAAGTATTTTTAAGAAATCAAGCCCCTGGACTGCAATTCTTGAAGTGCGCTGCTTTAACTAAGTATCTGACTTGCATTGTAAGTCAAAATTAAGGCTTTCTGATGCTCGTGAACATGTATTTTATGAACATTTGCCCAGATTACTATCCACCCCAGGGTTCTCGAATATACTTGAGTCCAAGTTTTGTCTTAAGTCTTCAATCTGAGACATGTCATTGCCAAAGAATTGGACTTAAGTCAAAACTTAAGCTTAAGTCAAACTTAGACTAAAGTATTTATTACAACACTGGTCCAGGGCTGGTGTTCTGGAAAATACTTAAGTCTAAGTTTTGACTTTAAAGTCACCTATCTGAGCTGCTAATTGGTTAAGAATCTGACTTAAGTCAAAACTTAGACTTAAGTATTTTCAAGAACTTCGCCCCTGGACTGGATTTCTGGAAGTGCTGCACAAGCCAAAATTTAGAACCTTTGTATACTTAAGTATTTTGTGAAGTTCTGTCCCCACCTTACCTCATCAAACACCTCATCCTCCAGGCTGGTGTCCAGGGACATCCTGGACGACGACACACGCGACGAACTCGACATCTCCGAGTCTACAGATGTGTCATCCTCATCATAACCAAAATACGTCTCCTTGATCCCTGCAGCCTGTAACCATAGTAACACCATGTAATAACCATTGCTATTCAGTAGCCAGATATTGTTTTATTCACTATTTCATGGAAAAAGACGTTACGATATATGCATGATCCGGTAGCTATCGAACTGATAAAATTTAAGTCCATCAGTGCATGACAGTTTTGTTGAGCCAGATAGCTAAATAGCTGACAATACATGTATTATGAATGTTTTACTAATAAAAGTTAATAATATATGTTGTAGTTGTTTTCATTACAAGTGGTGTGTTTAAAGTGCTGTTTGTTCTAATAAGGTTATTTATGTTATGAAAGCTTCTGTATTTCTGTTCTAATTAGGTTATTTATGTTATGAAAGCTTCTGCATTTCTGTAGAGTACCACATGCACTCACTGCCTTACGTTAACCTATTGCACTTTTATATTGAGATCATGGGTTGGAGTTCTTGAAAATACTTAGGTCTTTAAGCTTTGACTTAAATCAACACACAAGTGTGATTGGCTTAGAATTACTTAAGTTTTCAAGATCTCCATTCCAAGCGAAAATCAGAACAACATGTACAGATTTAGGTTAATACACATTTTATAATAACAAACTGTACAGTGATAATTCACCTTGAACAACTTCAGTTTCTCTGGCCCAAAATATTAAATTCACCTTGGGAATTTAATTCAACTTAAACGACTTTCAGTTTCAGTAGCCCAAAGTATTATTAATTTATAAAATATACTATTTCTCGACTGAGACAAATACTGAGAAAAATAGAGAAATTGTGGTTGACTGCTCCGCAGCCAAAGGACGATGACTGTTTCTGATTTTTTGCAAATGTTGTTGAAAATATAACAGTAACATTCTAATCGTTTTATCCTCCTCAGAACTTTTTATTTATTATCTTATTTTATTTATTTTATTTGCCTCATGCACATCGCAATCCATTGTTGTAAATATCAAGTCCTTTCATAATATACTTTTATAGATTGCAAACCACATCAAGCACACTAACAACTACAACCATGCTGAAAAATTTTAAACAAAGCATGG
>JAAUYG010271018.1_pt1 | contig 10997 bp, 8 predicted proteins | sample 7278091 | NCBI WGS metagenome assembly JAAUYG01 (sample SAMN14350201, study PRJNA611818) | marine sediment metagenome | isolation source: surface marine sediment (0.6m) | place: French Polynesia: Moorea | collected 2018-08
AACACAGAAACGTCAGCCCGAGCGGACATCAATCTTCCCTGCACCTTAATCTGCAGCCGCAAACACCTAATTAATCACTCCTTAATCTCTCAAAATATTAAAATTAAAATCTATAAACCACAGAGACCTTGGTGCTGGAGTATTGATTCGGCACTTCCCTATTGGTGGTGCCCTGGGATTCCAACTGCAAAAGCAAATCTCCTTGGTTCTCTAACTCCAGTCTGGTTTGGGTGGGACAAGTCAAGCAACCTTAACCCCCACCTCTTCAGGTACACGGGGATATTCCAGGCTGGAAGGTCACTTTTTAGATTTGAGTCTCAAACAAAAAACAGCGAAAAAGAAGAAACAAAACTCACATAGAACGGTTTGGGATTAAAATGATGAAATCTGCAACTGTTTCTTAAGCACGACTCAAACGTTTACGAAACTTGAAACGAGAAGCGCAAACGGTCAGCACAAACAGTGTTGTGGATCTGCGAATTCGAATGGGGGGGGGCGGGACCCTAAAACCAGAACTGAGACACCAGGGGGACTCGTTTCTACGTTGCCCTAAAATTACTGCAATAACCATTTGTCTGTTGTGCCTGTTGAGTTCGCAAAGGGAAAAGGAAGCCAGGTTGAAGTGATCTCGAATAATAAGGAGAGCAGCAATGGTTTTATAGGTGTCCATGAAGCTGTTCTTTTGCTTTTAGAGCTTGTGCAGTTGGGGATTGGGTATGTGCTTGCACTGGTTTGTTCATTGTCCTGAGGTTATCTTGCTTTGTTATGTGCGGAGTCGTACTTGTCTTGCCGAAAAATGGAAAAAAAAATCTGGTTCAGGAGTCGGACCCCCCGCCCCCTTGTGTCCGCCACGGAAACAAGTCCGAAATGAACATTTCCGTCACGAAGCATCAAGTTCGCCATTCAAAGGGCAGCGACGAACGGGAAAGTTGAGACCAATTGGGCCAAGAAAAAACAAGACTTTTGTGTAATTCATATTCCCAGAGCCGTTTGCTAACACCTGATACCAACACGACAAGTTGTGTACGTGCAAGTATCAAACTGCCTTACAGGAAACAGACAGAAATTCCGTTTTCTTGTCCAGTCTGAAGTTCCAGCGACAAAATAGAACTGAAAGGCTCAAAGGTGCAAAGCACCTTGGGATACGTATTCACACTAGGCGAATTTGGAATCAAGTGAAGTCAGGGCAGGATAGTATTTTTGCCCGAAAACAAAGTTGCGCTTGCGAAATACAGTCGTCTCGCGCTTGACTCGAAACCGTTTATTTCAAGCTGATTTCTTTGAATCGTGCAGTTTTTGAATTCTGCAGGTCTTTTTGCATTCTGGAGAAAGAAAACGTTTGGAATTTTGTTTGAATTGTGCAGACTTAAGAATTGGACTGGTTCGAAATGCTCGGGGTCCAATGCATGCAAGAATGAAACTGAAAACAAGACGCCAAAAACTGCCATTGGCGTCCAAGAGATTTCTCGCGTGGTTTGGTCCCACAAAAAGTTTTCTATTCAAATGAGGCCAGCAGCTTTAAGGGTCCACTGTGCTGTGGAACATCACCGTGATGGTCATTTAAACTTGTAGAGACAGGGAGACCGCTTGACTCTGTTGAAACGCAGCTGTCAATGGGTCCCCCGGGGCCACTCGGACCACAGAAACAATTAACTGAGTCTGCAATCAGCACACAGTCCAGTCGGGCACATAAAAGGAATTTGTCCTGTGTGAAGCCTGGGTTTTAAATCTCCAAAATGTCAACAGAGTTCAAATTCGCACTTAAACACTGCGTGGCCTTTCTCTTTCTTCTCTCTTCCAACCGGGGCAATTCAATGCCTTTTGTGGGGATGGGTTTGTTGTTTATTTTCTTTTGTTCTGCAAAGATTGGAAGATGTTTCAGCAGAGTCTGCTTCACGTGTGCCTCTCCCCCTTTTGCACATCACGACCCAACCTATCTTCCTTCTGATGTACAGGTGGGTTATGCTTAATCCGAACAAACAGAACTGAGTGAAGTTTGAATAAACCGACAATCGAATTAAGCGTGCAGAATGGTACAAGAGAGATAGAAAGAATGTGATTTCCCACGGACTTCAAATTGACCGTTCTTTCGAATTGTCCGTGTTCGGATTATTCGTGACTAACCTGTATCAGATAGGGCAACACAGATCCACCACAGCATGGAGAAAGCCCCCGTGTTATCGACTCCTGTCACGCTAATAGTGAAATGCTATTCTTCATGAAATTCCAAGCAGGGCCCTGAAAACATACAGTCGGCAATAAGACGTTTTCAAGCACCCATCAACATGCAAGGCTCAAATTAAAACCCGCATCATTGCATCTGCAGTGTTCTTTTTTCAACATAATTTGAAACAGAAGGCGATGCCAGAAACTAGAAGCCACACCGAAGACGTGGATGCCCTGCACGCTCTAATCTGCTGGTGCTGATGCTGCACGGATTGTACGGGAAGGATTTGCCTCAAGCGTTTTGTTTCTCCTGAGAGACGAGTTACAACAATGAGTCAGAAAATACCCAACCACACCAACTGCTAAAACCATCAAAGAGCTGCAAAATACTGAAAACTTGGAAAATACCCAACCACCAAAGAGTCACAGTCAAAGGATGAGGCCTTCCGCCGTTTCCTGAGCTGCAACCTGCCGTGCGAGAATGAAGCCATGTCGTCTCAGTTCAGTCCCGAAGGAGTTGTTCCCACCGCGGGGGAACTCTTAAAGGCTCAACACAGCTTGAAAACCACATTGTTTCCAGCACAAAACGTGCTTTTAGGAGCTGAAACAAACACAAGAGGGATTGGAAATTACTCCTGAGTAATGCCATTTTTTGTAAGAAAGAAACCCCATAATGCTTCCAAAGTGTTTTTCATTGAGCCTTCGTTTTTACTGAGCAATTTGTCTTGAGAATTTGTGACACCTCCAAAGAAAACAATGATGCATCACTTTTCAGGCCTCAAGTCTGTAGACTCGCATTAATAACCAACACATCTTGCCTTCTGCTTTGTCGGCATAACCCGAAAATAGGGGAAAACCAAAAATGGAAATTCAGTTTTTTCAGTAGAAAATAATAGCATATGACCAGTTTTGGCAAAAAGTTTGTCACTCTATAAGTGATGACAAATATGTCAAAATGGGTTGACAATGTATGTCTTTGATGGAAAAAAACTTAATTTCCATTTTTGGAATTCCCTATTTTCCGGTATTGCCCAGGTGGTCCTGCTTAATTCAAACACGCTGAACAGCAGCTGTTCCCACCACTCCTCACGTGGAACATTTTTTGTAGAACAAAAACACACTTGAGAGTTTCTTCTCAAAATGACCGTTTAACCAAGTCTGGATGTTGGAATAGCGACAACGGCGACATTGGAACATCAGCAGAGGTACAGCTGTGTTGCAATGTACAGATATTTCCCATAAGTGTCATCCCTCTTCTGACTGCCTTCAACGAGAACTTTCTCCAAGAGATGCCTTGTCTGCGCAGACATTTTCAAAAGAAAACGTCTTTTTCTGGTGCACTTTCAATGGTGTAAAATTGCAAAACTCGACAAAATTTTGGTCAAATCGTCAAGAAACACGACAACTATATAATCTCTGCAATGCAAATAGACTGCATTATTTGGAAAACTGCGTTTTGAGGAAATCAGCTGAAAGAAAAAACAGATGTTCTTAGACAGGAACGACTGTAACTCGGATCAGATTAGACGTCGCACCCTGACGTATAGGATCACCTCCTGGGCTTCGCCCACAACCAGCCTCAAGGTTGAGTGGAGTTCCCTACCTGGAAGATGTTGTGCTTGTTGTGCAAAGCACATTGCCCAGATTTGCTTTTATCTCAACCCACAGCTGCTGGTGACGAGTACGCTTACAGCATACCTCACCCGTACGCAACCTTAGTTAGTACCCTAAGGTAAAGGTACCTAGTACCCAAGATAAACACCACATCAGTGGAATAGCTTTGCAGAGCTATGCTGCCACTGCCTCTGACCTATAAAAACCCTTGCCACCCTAGCCTGCCAGAGTATGTTGCCACACACTCACCAAAGCCTGACTACCTAGCGCCCTTACAGAACTCCACACAAAGCACATTGCCCAGATTTGCTTTTATCTGAACCCACAGCTTCCTGTTACTTACTTTCTCTCTTCCGTATAGAGCTGATTCTTGGTGGCAATACCAAACATGGCGCTGTACTTAACACCTTGGTCGTCCGGGTATCCAGAATGCATAGACGCTATCACCAGTCAGTCAGTCCTGTGGTCCTGGTCCAACCCCGGCGCGTTACTGTCCTCCCCCTGTTCTGCTCAGTGTAGGTCAGGCTTGCAGTGGATTAAGTTCCAGAAGTGACGCCATTTTCAGAAACGAGTGCTCGTCCAGCCTTGTAGCATTACCTCCTGAAATTAAAATGTAAAGCAATCTCAGAAAAGTTAACGCACTGGTGCTTTGGATGCTTTTTTGTCGAAGAACGGAAAAACAAAAATGCTCTTTTATGGCAGAGCCAGATTGTCCAGATCCAAACATGCACAAGTCCAGCACGGGAGGCTCTAGCTATAACATTTGCTCAAAACTCTTCAAGCCAAATTTGGGGTTGACTGTCCGAGTTTCCTGCCTCCACATTAGACGAAACTCGGCTTGATGTGTTTTGAGCACGACTCTGATTTGACCTCAAATATGGCCTCCGTTTCTGGTCAATGTTTCTGGAAAGTGCATGCAAGCCATTGCAAAAATCCCTGGGATCCTCCCACGTGCGCCCTTAGACTTTTGCTCATCCTTGCGTACTTTTCTGGTACCCATAGGCAGCATTTTGTAAACAAGCTCAATTCGCCATCTACAGGGCTGCGACAGGCCAATCTTCTGACAACACTTCTGCCTCTGTTTTGAGCTCAAAATAACACCAAGTCATCAGCTGATTGGTTTAACTGTGCTTTGTGGGCAAACAGTACAAACAATGAGCACAAAACACGTAGAACTAATTGCTGGGAGATAGCTTCATTCAGATGGCGATTACTCTCACAAGTCGCTTTCATATTGATGTGCGAGGCTTTCCAACACTGGTGTCCTGACTCTAAAATTTTCACACCAAGTTGTGCTGATTTGTCTTCAGTGGTCAACCATGGACGCAAGAGGCCCTCATGCTCAAAACACATTGAGCTCATTTTTGGGTTCCTGTCCAGTTTTCCTATCCCCACAGGACAGGAGACTGACTGAACCCCAAATCGTCTTGATTTGTTCTGACCATCAGGTCTTCACAATTGTGCATCTTCAGCATGATAACACTTACTTTCAAGGGAAATATGCCATCTCTATTATGAATTATGTAAACAGCAAAGAAGAGAGTTTGACCTCCTTGACACCCACCAAAAACACAAAACAAAACATTCTGCGTTGACGAGTTATTCCAAGATTGGGTGGGTCTGAGCCCTGTGTTGGAGCTTTTTTGTGCAGTTTTCTTCTTGAATTGGGGATACCCAGGGACTCCATGAATCCGCCACAGAAGAACGTCCACCCCAGATCATCAGGACACAGCTGTGGAATGGACAAATCCGACCAAGCTTCTCAGTGCAGGCAGACAGGATTTGGCAGATAATCTGAGGGAATCCTCTTGTTATTAAGGCGTGGCCTTTGTTTCCGGAAGCTGAAAGTTTGTCTGTCTGCGTTGTATGATGAATTCCGGGCCAAACACCAGAGTGGTCGAGAAGATGGGTTTCAAAAAACAAATTGTCAAAATCTACATGCATCTTCTGGAAGTTGAACCTACTGGATCTGCGCTAAACAATCATGACCTTAGACCTGCAGCCATTGGTTCTCAGAGAATCCACAAGCAAAAAAAATTGCAGGGAAAAACACTTATAACTTAACTCCAGGAGCTGTCAGTCTGCATGGTATAATGGTAAATGGTAAGGAAGGACATGAGAAATGACAGACCTAGATCCAACAAAAGCCACAAACACAAAGTTTCGTGCATAGTGCAAGAAGCCAGATCCAGATCCCCCTACATGTAACACGGTTTGGATAACAAACGAACTTGCAAAGGCTGGTTTCCAAAATCAAGTCGCTTTTCTCTTATTTCTTTGCACAGAAATCCACAACAATTTGCCGGTGTCTTGTTCTTAGTTCTGCACTGAAACGAAGCACTAGAATCGCCGAAAGTAGGTCACAGCAGCAGGAAGCCCGCCTTCCGTCTGTAACGAGGCCGCAGCGGCCACAAAACGTGCCCCGCGGGCAGCAATAAGTCTGCAACGCGTAACAAAACGTTGTTGGAAGGGTCGTGGATGGACTGACCATGGAGACAGATTTTTGTCACGACAATTTTGAAATGTCGAAAAAACAACATATGTTTCGGTGTCGAAAAAAAACCCTGCTTCCCCATTGGATTTTTCTGCAATTTTTGCGCTCGTTTTGAACGTTGAAAAAAAGCAAGGGTTCGTTTGTTCGTTTTAGAATCTTGAGAAATGGAAATCACGAATATTAATGTTTTCTGTTTTCTGTCATATTAAAACACAACACACCTTGTTCTTTTATTTTCAAGAAAAAAGGCAAAAGAATGACAATGTGCCAACAGTTCTGATCTTGCATGCGTTTGATCATTGTATTTTGATCCAGAAATCAAAAACACGTTTTCGATCACAAAATTGCATACAAAGGCGCTCATAGCTGGGATAGAATAACACAATCAGAACCCTCCCTGTTGTTGTGAGTTCTTTCATGCAGTTAACTCAAAGCCCTCACATGCTGAAAGACCCATTTTTGCTGGTTTGTTTTCTCCTTTGTCCTTAAAAGCTTCGGGTCGGAAACTCAAGTGGATCTTCCCAAGCCTGAACGCTTTGGGTGAGGCTGCAATGGGGGCATTTGTACTTTATCCATGTAAGTTCTGTAAGTCTGTCTCTTCCCATTCCAAGAATAAAAAATCTTATATAAATACTTGTCATGTGGACAAGGACAACGAAGAAAGTAATAATCCCAGGGCAATTTGTGTCTTGACAACGCAATCAGAAATTCATTACTCTTCATGACACATTGTGTTTCACAATGAAAACTGCCAAGCAATTAGATCTCTGCCTTCTTGCGAATAATCTCAGAAACTAAATGCTTGTGACATTTACAAAAAGCAATTTCTTTTGCTGCAAAACCTGGATTTTGTTACTTCTGTATGAGAGAACATTTCAGATGGAAAGGACAGGTGTATGAAGGGAAGGGATTCCGGATCTGAGATTCAGAAGGAAGTCTGGTCCTGCATGGATGGGAATGACTGCAACTTTTGTGATGAGTATCACTCCGTGCATAACCGCACCTAAGAATACCCAAAGACTGTAGACACCCAAGTACAGGTAGGTTTCAAACACCTTTTCCCAAATTTTCCTTACCTACGGAAGCTTTGGGCAGCTTCACAGACCCCTGTGAAACCTTTACTGCTCATGTATCACCATGGAGATCACTTCAATCTGGCAACTCCACATTTGCCAAAAATGTTTCCCCCAGAATACCTGCCCCCCTTTTGGGGCATCTTATCTGATGACGAGTACGCTTGCAGCATACCTCACCTGTATGCAACCTTAGTACCCTAAGGTAAAGGTACCAAGTACCCAAGACAAACACCAGGTCAGCTAAGCAGCTTTGCAGAGCTATGCTGCCACTGCCACTGACCTATAAAAACCCTTGCCACTGCTGGCTGACCAGAGTATGTTGCCACACACTCACCAAGCCTGACTACCTAGCGCCCTTACAGAACTCGACACTGAAATGTGCTCTCGTGATTTTATTTTGGGAGTCAGGGTGGCGGGGCTCATGATTTCTCATTCTCCATCAGTTGAGGCAGCGAGAGAACAGCGGTTCGTGACCTGGTGTCTCTCACCTTCCATCCAGGCGGGAATTGATTTGACATTTCACGTAGCATTTAAGTGTCATTTGCATCAACAGTGCTCAGTTTTTCTTTCTGCTTTGCCAGAGGCCAGCATCTCTCTTTGAACAGGCAGAATCATGTTCTGAGGAGCTTACACTCGTTTTGTTGTTGCACGGTCGTGCAGACGGAGACACACACACACACGCACACACGGACAGAAGCGCGCACAGAAGAAGAAAAGGCTTTTTGGAAAAATATTTCTCTTCCATCACAATGCAAAAAGGACCTTTTGGCACACCTCAGTTTGTACCATGAACAGGTGATCACAAGGTAACTGAATGTTTCCTGTATATGCACCAAAAGAGGAAACAGTTTGCGAAACTGAGGGGCCTTGTTCGTTTTTGTCGGGATTTTGCATCAGGCTTGGACCAGTTTCCTCACCCGCATGCAAGTGCTGAACATTTACGGAGGTGCGTGACTTCGGCGCGGAGTCGTGGTAAAGGTAAGAAGCAGAATCAAAGCTTCTTCCCTTTTCCACGACTCAGGGACAAAGACTGGTGGACGGTCACACATCACTTCCAGAACCATTACGTGGTCAGGTCTCATGGACCGAACTCCAATCCATGATTGGTCACATGACAAAACCATCTGAGACGAAGTCCTGGATTGGGTTTACGTGACCAGATCCTGTGCCGATGCGCTGAGTGGGGACTGGGTCCTTGACTCTTCCTACCAAGTCCAAGATTGGGGTTTTAAGACTAAATCCTGCAAATCCAGACGCGCTATCTGGGTCACAACGCAACGTTGTTTGCACACTGAGAATGCATCATGATGCAACTTTACAAAATTGTCAGCATGTAGACCTTGAGTCATGACGCAAAAATACAATGATCTCAAAATATTGACATGCTTCATCTTGCGAAAAGTTTGCGTCACAATGTGCCTGGTGTGTAAACTCCCCAACTTGCAAGGAAACTCCACAAGGGAGTTGAAACACCAAGCACATTGCAGCACAACATTTTTGCTAATTGAAATATTTCAATTTTTGTGCATTGCAATGCACAGGCCACAATGGAACAACATGATGACGACTTAAAATTGCGTTGCAACGCACTCCCGGTGTGCATAGCTACTACTTTGCGTTTCAACGCAATTGCAGTTGCAAAAATGCGCCAACGCGTCTGGTGTGTCAACTCCCGAAAATGGGACTGAATGCAACAACATTTTACACAGACCCTCAGGTGGAGCTGGGCCACTGCGTGACGCTGTCGCCTGCTGAACGACATTAACTACTGCAGGATGCTGCAGGCTGAAAGTACTAATCAAGGCACAAAGCAGATTACCAGCACGACCATGCAAGGAAAAAGCTGATCCAGGGCATGAGCAGCGGTGTCAACAATTCTCAGGGACAACAGGAAAAGGACCAATGAGAGAGATGCCAAGTTCAGGCACGAAATTTAGGAAAAAATCCCAGGTTGATTGTCTCCACCTCCACCCAGATGTATATACCTGAATCCTAAACCTGGAGTTGGGTCTCTCAAGGCCTGAAATTTGTTCAGGCCAGCAACCACATTCTGGATTCCCATGGTTTTCAAATGGAAATTAGAAAAGAAATGAAAAGGGTGAGGTAAAGAGGCAGCTACGCTCGCTAAAACTGTGCGGCCTAAAAACAGGAGCAGTCACTGCTTAATTTTCCTGGCATTTTTCCCGCTAGGAATAGCACCAACAACTGAACAAGCTGAATAAGTCATTATGTGCAGTGAACGTGCTGTCAGCTGGTACCCAGGACACGCAGCTATGTGGAATGGGCCAAAGAAAATAGAAGCTTCGTCCCTGTTTGTTTCTCCTCACCAAATGCAAAGGAAGGACCAGAGTTTTGGTCAGAGGGTCAACCAGCCAGAATTTTTGGGCCAAAGGGTCAAACCTCAAACATCCAACTGAGCACGATTTGTGTCAAATGCTGCATGTAGGATGTATTTTTGAGTCAGCAGGTCACTGGGCATCCGAGTACTCTGTGGAGTACTCCATGGAAGTGTCACTCCATGGGGTCTTTTGGCCAGCTCCCAAGAGGATCATCGATGGTGCGACTTCCGGTTTAAAATTCCGTCCATGGTTGGGACGCGGAGAAGCCCCAAGGCAGTAGCGGATCCAGGGGGCCCTGGGTTTTTTTTTTAAATCATGCAGTTTTCAGGCAATTTTAAGAGGAAAAACCCCTATTTTGAGCAAATTTTGGGCTCAGGGCCCCCTCCTTGGGGTCAAAACTCCACTGGGCCCCCCTGACCAAAATCCTGGATCTGCACCTGCAAGGGTCCTGTCTCAAAAAGCCCTGACAGTCCGTTCTGATCAGGCCCGAGAATATGCAGTCGCACTTTGTGGTGTCCAAACGACACAGCAGGTTCGTTTGGAGCCTTCAGGCAGTTGAGTTGAGCTAGAAACCTGGGTTTCTGTTTCAGTTTCCAATCCAGTTCCCTAACCTGGCCACAAACTCATTTTCAGTTCTCCATCTGCATGAAACCACTCTTTCTTTTGTTTGTATCTCTTCCTATCTGAGCATCTCTTGATCAATGGGAGAAATTGGATGGGAGGAACCGAACCCAGCCCGGCAAACACTGGGTCGATATTTGTGCAATATTTCATGAGAACTGCAGGCGGATATTCTGCAGGAAATTACATGTTTTTCCACCGGATTTTGCACTGATGCCACCTCAGTGATGGATCCAGGGTGGGGGAGGAGGCTCAGGACTGATAAGTTAAGGAAAGACGAGGCAAAAAATAAAAAAAAATATCCTCACCTTAGTGATGGATCCAGGGTGGGGGGGGCCTCAGGACAGGTGCAAATTCGAGTCAAAAAATCCAGCAAATAAGATTGTCTCTTCGAACTCACATTGATTAAAATTGCAGCAGTGGTGGGCAAAGACAATAGCCATTGGCTTGAGGTTTCTGACTGAATTGCAGTTTTCTGATCACAGTTTTTTTTCTTCGGCCAATGGTTCCTCAAAAAGCGTATCATCAGGAATAATGGGCGTCTGTTTTCTCATTTTATTTCTGGTTTGCAAGGGGTTTGCACCCTGAACAAATTCCTCGTGTGGTTCACAAGCATCGTCAATGTTCAGCAGTGGAGAATATTGAAAGTTTGACCAGGTTGGTTCGCTAAATGCCTGGTGTGTGGGT
>JAAUYG010307252.1_pt1 | contig 10997 bp, 12 predicted proteins | sample 7278091 | NCBI WGS metagenome assembly JAAUYG01 (sample SAMN14350201, study PRJNA611818) | marine sediment metagenome | isolation source: surface marine sediment (0.6m) | place: French Polynesia: Moorea | collected 2018-08
GGAATGGTACATCACCGGGAAGAAAGAAAGAGCATCTACCGAGAATATCCCGCTGTATTACATGCATTTTGTGGGTCAGAATGTCGTTTTCCTGGCAGTCGTCAAGTTGACGAGCGCTTTTAGTCAACCTCCCTTTTCGCATTGCGTTATTCGTGACAAAACAGCTGGAAAGGAGCAGAAGGATTCGCAACATTGCATGAAAAGACACAAAAATTTTCTGTGGTTTGCTGTCTGTCATGTTGAGTCAGTGTTTTGAGACGAGTGTTTGAACATCAATTGGACTTGCTGGGCGAAGTCTTCCATTTGTTTTTTTTTTTGTTTTTGTTTTTGTGCCAAACTGCTTTGATATCTGAATCTGGAACCACACACACACGGTTCAGTTCAACTGTTTGCTTATCCTCACAGTGCGGTTTCTGAAGTGTTTCCTGTTGGAAGCGTTTCATCACTACTGTACAGCGATAAGTTGACATTCTTCCTTTTGTCATTTGCGACCGGAAGGCGGTTACAGAATGAGCAGGTTGATTTTGACCAGATCTGGGGTTGTGGTGTTGGGTCGGGTCACCGAGGCACGAAGCTGCCAGCCACTGCGGTAAACTCGTGACAGCTCCAGCTCCACTGCCCGCACTATCTCAGTTTACCCAACGAGAGACACGTTTGTTTTAGCACACGCGAGCACTGATACCCCGTTCATAATTACTCTGTAATTACTCGACACACCTCCCGGCTACTTTATCTACGTGTCAGTTCCGACTCCCTAACTCCCCCTCCGTGGCAGGACGATAGTCAGAGCAGTTCTCAGTCTTGACTCCCAGTTCAGACATTTTTCCTTGAACTCTCTTTCTGAAGTATTTGGCCGAAAACAGCGTGTGTGTGCAATAGGGCAGTGACCGATGTGGTGTTTATGGTCTCACCTGCTTCACACTTTTTGCACATCATGCTTTGGAAAAAAGCTTCATTCCATTCAATGGCATGTTTTAAATAGACAGCATTTTGTTAAAGCCACGAAGTGTTTCCCCATTAGGCAGCACAAGCGGGAATTAGGAACATGAATGGAGAGGACGGGACAAGTGATCTCTCGATGGAACTCGATGAGTCTGCCGTGGTTACGTCTATTGTCACACAACAAAGCGAGGAAACCTGCCCAATCCTCAGCCCTGAAAGCCTAATACTATTAAGCCCATTCGCCTCTGCTGCCTTTTACTCCACTAACTTAATTATAGCTCATGGTGTTTTGCACTTAGCAGGAAATTCTAGAGATTCGCCATGTTAAAAGTGAAGATGTCGTCTCAAAGACGAGCCATTGTCTGGCGGAGTTTGGGAATGAAAAGCCATGACGGAACTGGAGCGTTTGAATTGACAGCCGAGTCAGATGGTCTCTTCAGGCAAACGGCTTTTTGGGAAAACTGATACTGGGGAGAGAAGCCCAATCAAGAGGCTTAGCAAAGCAATGACAAGCAATGAGCTCACGGCTTTTGTTGAAATCAGTATTTCACTGTGGCGGTGGTCCATTCTGAGCAATGGTAATTACAAGCCACGGAGGCTTTTGTTGACTTTTGAATTCTGGCGCGTGAAAAGCGCACGAGGTTCACTTCATGGTCAGGCCAGAAGCCTTTTTTCCATGGTCTGCTTCAAAGAGAGCCTTGAAATGGTGTCAAAATCCCTGTGGATTATTGCTCAGTTATTGCAGACACGACATTGCCTCATTTGCCCCTCAGTCCACTTTTGTTTTACTGCGTTTTGAAGAGAGGATCGCATGAAAGTTGGAATGTAACATGGGGCATGTTGGGAGCCATGATGTCCCAGTTGGGAGTACTGCATGTCATAATAGTGAGATTAGAAGTCGGAGGCTGTCGAGATATTCCATCTTCGCAAGTGACAGTTTACGATGCCATAGCAAAGCCGATGCATTGACAGGCTGTCAGTACCTGCAACCGTCCAATATCTCAGCCACCCCTCATCTACCCAACGTATCTCTCCAGTCCACTATCAAGTCTGATGACATTCGGATATTGCCTTTTGTACAGCCGTATTTCAGGGTCATCCTGTAATTGCAGGGTTCTGTCCCTGTCATTAGTAGAAGACTGCAAAATGTTGCTGACACATTTCTTTCCCAAATGGACAACTGGTCATCTGCATGCCGCATTTCTGTTCAGTGCGAAAGGTCCAGGCTCTGAAAGCTAAACATGACGATCAAAAAATGATGCCCGAATTTGGATTTAATTTTCCCCACAAGTCGCTTGTGTGCAAACTCAGGGGGTGGTGATTTTCTCTCAGACTTCTTCTTTTCGCTTGTATTGATGAAATTGAAAATTTTCCCCCAAAAAGCGTTTTCTCAGGACCAAGAAAACATTTTTGAATTCATATTTGAGTGAAAGGTCAGCGGCAGATGAGAGGTATTTCGTCTTTTGAAACCCAATAACCAGTTGTAATAGGTGAAGTAGAAAGTAGCTGTGCATTCGGCTGGAAAGATAGCAGTAGCAAATTTAGTTCACAATTGCTCCTTTATCACCATAATTTGCTTTTCTTCTGTCAGAATGGCGGTGGCTAGGTGCATGTTCGGTGGGTTTGTTGAAAGCTCTTAGGTTATTGTGATGTGAAGTGCTTGCGCCGCTTTCAGGCAAAAGTACAACATTCTGCACGACAGACTATCGTTTGCTGTTTGCATCGTTTTCCTTGTGACGAGCGATTCTCGGTGGACACCACTGCAACTTGTCCCATTTCATCACTTGTCTGGAAACCGCTTCTGGTCTTCTTTTTCTTATCTCACATTTTTTGGCCCCGGAAACCACATCTTCGTGATTGTGTATGAGGTTTCTTCGGATCTGTGCAGAGTTCGGTCTGCAGTCTGCACAATGCCATCAACATGTCAAGAACTTCTTTTTTTGACGTGGTTTTGCGCAGACTGATTAGAAACTATAGGAGAGAGATTGACAGATCTGGGGAACACTGAGCAGTGATAAAATGAAGTGGAGCCAGCGCGACCCGGGAGACGGAGTGAAAGAGTGCTCGTAGACGTTTCCGTGGTCAGGGATCACCCCGCTTCAGCGCATCCATAACAGCCTATTAGAGATAACAATCTAATTTCTTCCATATCAAAGGCCTAAGTCTATTTGACACTCGAGCCATGAATGAACATACGTCTGTGTGTATACACATAGAAATGGATTGCACAAAAGCGAGGCACAAGAGATAGCTGACAAGGGTATTGTCGCTGGAGGTGGCAGGTAGTTTTCACAACCAGCAGCTCTCTTGCTGAGAAATCATGTTTGCAGATTTAGGCTCGAGGTAGCACATCAAAGAGTTTACGCAGTACCTTTAACCTCGCAAGTGAACCCTGTAAATTTTAGGCGTCAAAAAATTGCTGCATTGGTTAATGTAAACATTGCATAATAAAGCCGTCTGGAAAAGGCTATGTGAGAATCTCGTACTTTTACATAAATTGTTCAATAATTCCCCTCGTCGTAAGCCTCTTGGGTGTTTATCTTGGGTATTCATTGGCGTTGTACTGAAAAATGGCTTCTTATGATTCGTTGATTCCATCAATCTCTCCTGAATGTACCAGCAAAGAAACTGGTTTGGTCAAAAGGCAAGTGCACCAAGCTGACTTGTGGTTTTATTTTGCGAAGATACCTGGATGTTTTGTTGTGTTTTCACTCCAAATATTCGCAATTTTGTCCAAAGTTTAGGAATTTCCAGGACAAATATTTCTCGGGGCGGATAAAAATTGTTAAAACTGCCGTGTTATCTGTAACTTGGAATGGTGCCGTTTGGAACATCACTCAGGTGGCAACAGCAAAAAATCAAAGAAAGATCCAAACACGAAAAAGACGAGTCGCTCATGGCATTGCAGAATTTTCCATCAGGTGGAATTCGTGTTGCCAATTGCAAAGCGTACGCTTGCCACAGACTGGCGTTTCCCTGCACATGTGTGGCCCCTGCAAGCCACATTCATGCAATTTGTTTCAAATTACAAAGTCATTGTTACTGTCTCGGGAGTACATTGTCATCAGTCCATTACAAGTAAAGTAGCCGATCCTCTCGGGAACTGGTCGTTGCACGCACTGCCGTGGAGATCCCAATGTGGGTATCCGTTTGCCGTTTTATCACGCTATCTCTTTACGCTTTTGCTGAATTGGGTTAGAATTTTTTGCATCACCATTGTTTTTCCTAGCCCTGCAACACAACTTGCTGGCGATGTAACAGAGCAGTGAACCAAAGTTGTTGACTTCACGTTCGCGACGTTCAAACTTGATTGGGCGCTGACGTACACGGGACGCAGTGAAAAAAAAATTCTCTTTCAGTGGCCGGCATCAGCTTCCCATTCAACAGCCTTCAATGTTGAACACGAGGAAAAAACACTCACTTTTTGTCTGACACCGAAGGATGGAGCAGTTCTCACCTCACAGACAATTTGGCCAGAAACATTGGGCAGGGGCAGCACAGAAACGGTGAAAATCGCATTTCTGTGTGCTTTTCTTGACATTTTCCCAAATGCTGGAATCTCATAGATTATTTCTCTGCTATGACAGTTGGTGTAGCCTTGTGACCCTGTATCACTGCTCGGCTTCCAGGGTCAGATTGACTGCATGTCAATCTGCACTATGTTAGCATCAAACGACTTCCAGATCGAGCTATTACAGCGTAATCACTCGCATGATAGATGTGTTCTTGTCACGCATAAATTTTAAATGGTTTTGAATTTTTCGAATGCAAGTATCATTCTGGTCCTTTTTGGCCAGTTCCCCACTTGTATCAATGTGTGATTCCACCAAGCAGCCAACAGCGATGGCTTCGTTGTGTATTTGGAATGCACTGGATGGAATACCCGGTCCAAAGCATGTTGATCAGATGCAGGGGTCTATTCGTTGTAAAGTCGGACAAGCATGTAATGAAGTTGCAGTGCATTGTTGTCTCTGCCACTTATCAGGAGGTTACTTGACCAGAAACATCTCGCACAATGTGACTAAATAAATCGTAGATCTGAGGAAGGGCGTAGATTAGGCGAGCAGTGAGGCTGAAAACGAGAGAATGATGCTGATGGAGAAGTGGCTGGGGCGGCGTGGAAGCTGGGGCCGGGGTGTGGTGAGCTCATCACGGGGGACGGGAGGCTTATCCCCGGGAGGAAGGCAGGGACGGTGACCCCCGACCGCACGGGACGTGACGCGCTGATGTGCACCACTGCGCGCGCCAGTCAGGCTGATCGCTGCCACCTGCTTCCAGACTGATGCAGCGGATCCGCCTTGCATTGCGTTGCGATGTTGTATGCGCATTCAATGCGTTGGAAAGGCTTCATCGAACCACCACAATTGCCCACAAACATTTTCCACCAAAAATGGGTGCGTCTCATAAAGATGTGACTTGCATGTACCACGGTACTGCTGGAAGTGAGAACGGCGCAAATGTTTTGGAGAGGAACATGGAAAGAAAGTCTCCAAACATTGACTGTGTTTCATTCTCAGATCGACTGCCCCATTGCAACACAGCGAAGGGTTCACTTGTTCAACCGCAATTCTGTTGCGTGTGCTATTTCGGTAGAGGCTGCTTTGTACATGTAACTTTTACCCCAGAGCGGCCGACAGTTATAGATTATTCATGAATGCCAAATGAGATTTTATTGAGGCAAATTGGAATCGGCTTCACATTCATTTCCCATTTTGTTCCGCTTTGGGAGCTTGCATTATTTTGTGTAACAATATTCATTTCATCATTGTTTTATGGGCCCTGCGCATTTCGTTTTGAAGAGAAATGGCAGAATACACAGACTGTCAGTCTCAAAACCTGTGTCCTGTTCTTTTACGTTCATTTTCCACGTTCGGACACCAAATTTCTTTTTCTGCACAAGATTTGAGAATCTGTGTCACAGATTCAGATGCCACGGCACTCCAAGAACATTTTGGATTTTGAATACAGAACACGATGTTGGGGGGGGGGAAGGGTTAGGGGAAAAAAGAAATACAATTCATTTGATTGCAAAATTGCCACAGCATGTTGTTGAACACCAGAGAACCGTCATCATTGATGTGGCCGACCCAGCTGTGCATTTTCCTAATGCAGCGTCCCAATACAGCTCCTAATGTTATTTAGTTTCACATTATTCCTTGCAATTGAAGCATATTTCATCCTAATGTAGATTGACTGCCCGGCTTTCACATAGAAGTCATCAGCAACAAATGCTAAATAATTTAATAATGAAATGAACTGTGATAATTTAATGTAATTCCTCTCCTTTTCCATTACTGTCCAATTTCAGCAGCGATCACAGCTTTTGTTTACATTAGTCACTTCCCTCCCGTTGCTACCGAGTGTTTCGTCGCCTGGCCACTCAGATGTCTTCTCAAATCTGGTGAAAAGTTCTCTCCTTCAAATAAACGAATTGCCATTGGCATCTGCGAAGGTCAAGACAAACTGCCGAAAATGGGAATGTGCCCGAGAATTTCTTTTGTGACATTGAGAGGGACCAGCAGGAATCTCTGGTTCCCTTTTCCATTTTGTTGTTGTTCACAGAAAAGTGAATTTGACACAGTTTTCAGATCTGGAAATCAGTTCAGTTCTCTGGGTGAACTGGCCAAAAGTCAATTGTTGAATGTCGTGATTCCCGAACATCATATGAATGTTGAATTCATCCCTCCGTTCATAACTGTCAGCAATTTTTGTTTGTCGAAAAATTATTGCATCAGAACATCAAAAAGCAGCAGATGTGCACGTTTATATCGCTTTGCTTTGAAACTTTGCTACTTCTGTAGCTTCTGTCGTTTGCTGCTCTTTGAGCTTTTTTTCTCGATTGCGCATGGCAGGCCTTCTGAAACTTGCTGACCAGTGGAACTGAACAGTTGTTCATTTTGCACAATCATAGTTTGCTGAACTGATTCGCTTTATTTTTCTCCTGTAATGTTTCCTGGAACTCCCAAGACGCATTCTGATGAAGGTGGCTTGAAACGTAAAGGTCAATCTGTGTAAATTGCTTATCGAAAGCTTATTACATTGAACAGTAGGGAGGAGCTGTTATGATTAGGTACCTGATATCCAGGTTAAGCAGGTAAGCATAGTCGAGATAGCAAATCCTACACGGATGCCTTCAGCTCTTGGTGGTTACGATTTCGTCTCAGTTGGAGTGGAAACCCGACAGTTTTTCACCCCGCACAGATTCTGTGAGCGAGGATGTGGAAAGGTGACGAAACTTGCTGTTGAACTGATTGGTGTGATTGCAGCTTTCTTGGTGTGAAAAAAAACGAGAAGAACCCCTTCAAAAGAACCTTCTTTCGATGAGGGCAAAGTAAAAAGAATGAGAAATTCGCAAATCACACTTCGGGAAGAGGACTGATCAAGATTCTGCTTTCTTCCTTTCGCCAAAGAACGAAAATTTTCTGTGTTCTTTGCTTTTTCCCCACATTGTGAATTCTTGCTTCCTTGCCGAGGTTTGCATGTACGTGAAGCCAATCTGTGTGCCTAAAGGCCCATCACGTCGGCACATGCTATCAATTGTGGATTCAGCCATGTGAATCGTGGCCAGGAATTTCTTCCAGTATGACTGATTGACTGGGAGAAAAAGAATCTAGATTTATGGTTTGTGGGTATGTCGAAGAGCAAGTGAAGAAGTGAAGAAATTGGCCACAGGCAATGGGAGGAAAATTGTATGTGTCAGTGATCTGCTAATGTAGCACAGCAGACTCGTGATGCCACGTCTAAATGGTTTCCACATGACGACTGTCCCCCTCACAGCTGTCCTCCAGGTGGGGGCAATTTCTCCGCAATATCTGCAAGTAGGTAATTTTAGTGTGCTTGTGTTGCGCCCCTGTTAGTGTTGTCACTCACCCGTTTTGACCTGATGCTTCTGTGGGCTCCACTTGGAATTCTTCCCCGTATCCAGATCTACTGGGTCTGTGTGGATCCAGGTGAACCTGCTGTGGGTGTGTAAGCTCGCTTGGACTTGATTAGGCCTCTTTCTTTTTTTGAGGATCAGAAATTACCCCAGGGAGAATTGTAATGAGTTCTTAATGGGCGTGGACTGCTTTGATCTTTTCAGTGCCGAAGGTGAGGTTTTGGTTCGAACCTCAGAGGATTCGAACAGGAACGCCGACTCTTTGTACAAACTCTTGACTGAAAGCAAACAGAGAATTAATTTCAAAATTACTTCCTTGTAAACTAATTTGCCAAGAGATTATTTTTCTGTCTTTGAGGCTCTTTTTCTTGATGAGCGCAGTTGATACACATTCAAAGTGGAAGGAGCTCTTTGCTGCGGCTGTGAAGTGACAGGTAGGCTTGTTACGGTGGCCTGTGTTTGTTTTGTGCATTATGAGTGGCTTGGTATTCAGCAGTGGAACGTCAAGCGATTCTCCCAGTGGGACGTCACAGCAGAGATAAACTGACCGCTGTGTGCGCCCAGCTGGACACCAATTACAGTAAAACACTCCTCAGTCATACTGTTCAGCTATTCAGGTGTGTTCTGAACATTTTACCCCAATTTGAAGGCAGCTCCTGTTCCAGCGTGTTGTGCAGGCAGGCTAAAACAGCCAGGAAGAACTCCAGTGAAAAGTGTGAAGATTTTGCAAGTGAGCTGTTCAGTTCAGAAATGCCCGCACCTCTTTGATTATGTGTTGTGTAGACAGTTGCAGCAGAGCCGTTGACATGTCCTTACAGAAGGAATAATGCGAATTGGGTACTTTCTGTGGTAAAACGATACGGCGGGTACTACGGAACGTAGTAGTTGAGCGGTGTTACTTTCCACATTTGTCATACGTGGTGAGCATTGATTTGGAAATTAATTAGCTGTGTGTGGAATCCTTGACTGACACGTTTAGCGGTGGATACCAGTAGGTACATGACACACAAGCTGGTGACGACGCTAGTTGTATGTAGTTAGTAGGCTCAGTTCTTCACCGCCCAGGCATTACCCTGTCTTCAAGGCCTGATGAATTACCCCAGTCTATTGTGCAGCAAAATCACTTAGGCCATTTGCAGAGGCTTGGCGAGAAATTCAAACCCCATTTGTGGCAGTATGCCCTGCCATTACAGTCCCAGCCCCAAGGCAGTATGTCTCCAGTCCAACAGAAACACCTGTAATGCAAACAACATTTTTTCACAATTTTCATGGCATTTGACTTGTGTAATTATGATATTTTGTGAAACCTTGAAATGATCACAGGAGGCCACTCTTGCAACTGTCTGAAAATTTGCCTGCACCATTCGTCACGCAATTTTCTCCAAATTCTCTAACCAAATGAAACAAAGCACAAAGGAATCAGACGCCCATTTTTGCGCAGTTAAGTGAGAGAGATGGCTTGTTTGCTGGATATATTTTCCCCACTGTGAACAGTCTTTGATCAAGCTTCATATTTGACCCACTTTGGTTTTATCACTCGACCCGGAATCATATTTCAGTTTAATCCGCACTCGCTGCTTTATCGAAACCATCATCGGACATTGATTTCATTTGCTGTGGAGCCAGAAAAATCAGTTTACGTTCCTCAGAAAGTTCCAACAGAAAATTTGAGGAAGCATTGCTTCAGCCGTGAGGAAAATTTATGTCTCCCTTTTGCCCCAGAGGTCGATTCCATGCTGTTTACTTCACCGTAAAAATGACAGGCTAGCGGGACACTTCGAATTTTCTGCTGCAAGTTTCACAGTACGACCAGGGAAAATTATTTCATTTCTTCTGGATACATTTCTTGCGTGTCTTGTGAGTTCATAGCCTGTACTTTAGCCACTCGCGAATCTTTCTGCTCTTGCATTCCAATTTCCTGCGTGCAGCTTCGTTGTCACTTTTCATCCCGGTGTAATTTGTAACAATCAAATCAAGTGAAGGTAATAGCTTGCAGGCAAGTCATTTGATTTAATGGGCAAAATGCTCGAAGATAACAACTTTTATGTTGATGCTATTTAGTTGTCAAGAATGACATTGTTTGGCGCAGTAAGGACTTGATTTTCTTGCCATGGTGACCATTCGGCCAGTGAATAAAGTGGAAGTGCCACATGCTTCAAAAATCCTCAGCTTTCACGAAAGGCGCCACCCTCAGAAGTTAGAAATCAAAATGCGGTGAAGTCGCTGCTGTTTTGAGCATCAGCCCCCAGCAGTCATGTTTGGAAGGAGGAATGTTCTCGCGCCATGTTTGTGATGTGGGCCTAAATAACTGCTTTTGCCGCAATTAAGCCATTTGGGGCAGTTATGTGCTTTCAGCAATGTTAAAATTTTGAACGTGGAGGCAGCTGTAAGTGGCCCATGTTTGTGCGCCGAGAATTACTGTCTGGTCGCATTTGGTAAACCTGACTGGATGTCCACTGATCTTGCACTGTTATCAGCATGTCACACCGTTTTAACGTTTTCCATTCGTGAAATTCCAGGGTCCACAGAGGTGTGTAATTATGGATGCAGCACCGGCTTTCAAAAGGCGGAACTTTTTCTTCCGAAGTCTAGCTTGAAATGTGTCTTGGCAGGTGTAAATTATCCCGGTTTTCAGCAAGGATTAAGTTGTGTACAGTTGAAAAGGCACACTGGCAGACACAGGCCGAGATGTGTTTGAAGGTTTTGTTTGGCTGACTGATTGAAGACCTCTCGTGTTGCCAGGTGATTGGTGCTGAGGGTTCGACCAAGTCTTCCTAAGTGTTCTCTGTTCTTCGCTATCAACGCGCAACTCTTTTACGTCCAACAAGTTTTCCAGAGCTTCGTTTTTGCTCAAGAAAAGTGAACATTTTTGTCCTTTTTTGACCGCTCCCGGTTAGAAGCTGAGCGGCCTACATGTGAGTCACCCTGCCGCTGTCGAACACAGATGGTCTCTCGGCCTCGACGCTGATAAACCTCCTTGTTTGAACAAGGATACATTTTGGTTCCCAAAGTGGAATTCCTCCGGTGCAGATAGGAACCAGGCTGTACGAATGTTTATCTATCCTAATCAGTTTCCTGTATGACTGGCTTCCTGACCTCAGCTCCCGACTCTCGTGTATCGGGTTGGATTTGTACAGTACGGAATTCTGCAGAACAAGTTTATTTAAGCTTTATGCCA
>JAAUYG010183200.1_pt1 | contig 10996 bp, 7 predicted proteins | sample 7278091 | NCBI WGS metagenome assembly JAAUYG01 (sample SAMN14350201, study PRJNA611818) | marine sediment metagenome | isolation source: surface marine sediment (0.6m) | place: French Polynesia: Moorea | collected 2018-08
GCAGCATATACATGACCGTCTTTCTGTCTCTGGACCGGTGTTTATCCAGTGCCAACCCTATGCTGCTGCTTAAGATCGATTATTCAGCGCTACAGAAGAAAGTGGTGGCTGCAATTTTCTCTGTGTCCCTTGCTATCACGCTGCCTGATCTCTTGGGTAATACAGTAACCTACCACTATGGTTTGCACACCTTGCAACGCCCTTGCGTTGGAGAGAATGCGGTTTGCAATATCTGGATGAATAGCAGTGAATCTTCTGCTGATCCTGTCCCATGGAAGGTCGTGTTCTCAGGGAAAGAAACGACTTTCACCAGCGTACAGACTATAAGATCGAAGCATCAAAATGTCGCACAATTGCTAGATAGCTGGTGTTTAACAGACGTATTTTCAACAGACGGAAGCAATTCTGATTGTAATCCTTTCCATCTACAAGCACCCAAGTTTGTGCCTCACCTAGTTACAGGCCTGACAATCTGGGGGATCAAATATCCCCCAAGTACATGGCCTATCAGAAAGAACTCAACTACTAAATGGAACATTAAGCAGATAGTATTTTCAGTGCGTAACAGCACGGCTGGCATGATGAGACACGATCCAGATTTCGTTAAGGCTGTCTATCTTGGCATCGATCTACTAATAAGATATGTCATCCCATGCATAGCATTGCTAGTCATCAACACGAGATTGCTGGTGGCAGTGTTCCGAGCTCAGAAACGCCACAAGCGCATCGTTGGAGACACATCTCCTGTATCTCTGCTCGATCTGCTTGTACTGAAAAGTGTAGGGGTAATTGTTGTGGTCTTTGCCATCTGCCACGCTGGGGGCATGGGTATGTATATTACTGACGTAATGCGTGCCTTTGCCGGGGAAACTCTTGGAGATATGACTGGAGGCATTGCCACCTTTCTGGATGAACGATCAGCAACAGACGCCTTACGCTTCCGATACACTGCATATCTTCTAGCAGCCGTGAATTCATCAGTAAACATCCTCATATACTGTCTCTATCTCCTGGCGTTCCGACAACACTGGAAGAAAATGTTCCATTTAGAATTTTTCTCGTGGCCCCTCTGCAAACAAAATAGACAAAAGCCGCAGAGCATATTTCCTATGGAAGAATTCACGGGTGACGACATTGTCGCGGACACTGGAAAGACAGTATCATCGGAACATATTGTTCGGGTTTGTTGCTTTTATATGATTAAAGTAGTATAATAATAAATAATTTAAGATGGTGTAAAGGCCAATCCATTGGCATTATCACTGAATGTTGCAAACAGCGATACGTACATACACGTATTTATTAAGCTGCATTTAAATATATTAAATACACATATATTAAATACACATGTGGTTACTAATTCGCATCATTGGCATCGTATTCAGTGGTAACAGGCAGTCTTATATAGCTTGCAATCTCGTATCATGATAATCTTGGAGTAATGCCGTGACACTTTTATTATGATACTCTTCCAGAATGCAGATGAAAGCACACATCTGTTTGACAGGATGGTCAGACACCTGAGACGACACTTTTCCATCTCACAGCGCAAGATCCGGACACTGTCACCTATCCTGTTGGTAGTCTTATTCTTCATCCTGATACTGGCTGGAAGCGGAAGACTTTTCTTGAACCCTACTGGAAAGGTAGCTGAGTTGGAGTGATAAATGCTTTTTGGTATAATTAAAGCAGACCTAAAGGGTTAACCTAACAAAAAGATTTTATATCGTCTTAGTAGTTGTTTAATGTGTTGTACAAAGTCCAATTATAAATATTAGTGGCTCACTCTTTTATCCAGCGTGGTATATCCTGTATTGAGCATTTATAATTAAACCAGTTCTTAATTCTATTCAGAGCAGTAAATTTCAGATAGCAAAGGTGCTGTGCCTGATATGTGTGTGGCTTGTTCTTCGTATTTCTACAACTATTACATCTAACATTGTATTGCATGTTAAGATCTTAGTATATTTGTATGTTGTGGCTTTTTATATTTGAACATAAAATTAACTTAGTGTTACCTATGAAATTTAGTTCTTCTAATGCACTTTATAGATTATCGTCTATTATTATCCGTACATTTTCAGGATTTTGACTACAAACATAACTTGAAGCTGGTATGGTACAAACACCTGTATAACTATACAGCTGGGATCTGTGTGAGCGGGAACTGGATGGTAGCATCATTTTGGTCACAGCACACTGTCCGTCTGTACAGCCTGCCGGGTCTGGTACCAGGCCAAGAAGTCTATGTGAGATACCCCGATGCTCCACGGTCCAGCAGCGACGGACTAGTTTATGTTCTAAGTTGGGACATGGTTAAGGAGCTGATGATTTCACAAGAAGGTGGCCTGTCTGTTCGGCGTAACATCACTCTTCATGCTGTACGTTGGGGGATAAGGCATGTGGCAGTAGGCCCTCAGACTGGCCAGCTGTGCATATTTAGGTCGTCATCAAGTGGCATGATTATTGACATAGTGAGTCTTGGTGATGACGTTACGGTTCAACAGACATTAAATATGAGTAGCAAAATCGGACCTTCCTCTGACATTTCAGCTCTACACACTGGTCAGATATTAGTAACAACGCGGAATTACGACCTGGCACGTTGTTACTCCGCCCTGTACCAGGAGCAACAGATGTCGTTTCTCACAAACCTCACCCAGGAGAGCTGTCGATCGATAGCATACAGAGATCACTTCCTGGTAGTTGACTATATTCGGGCTCACATTCTGGTATTAGATGGCCAAGGTCACCTTGTCCACACCATAGACTATGGTGCTGAATATATAGCAAAACTGAAAGACCTAGCAGTGTGGCAGGACAGTGTGTTTGGGGTGTTTTCTACTGGCATCCTGCTGCTGTTATCGCCTGTCTGACATTCTCGACGCTATTATATGACATTGTTTTTTAATGGTTGGACCGGTACTACCCAATGATGCTTTATTATTACGGAAATGGCTGGGATATGAGCAAAAATTATCAAGGGTGACATGCAATAACGTGTATTCATTAACTCTATATTTTTCTATTTGAAGAACATATCCTTTATTCTTCTCTCTGGTTGTATGTGTATTTTCATTTGTCTTCCTTTGATCATTTAGATATTTCATTTCTGTGGCTATTTATATTTTTTTGGTATAATTTTTTATTTTATTTCCTATCGTTAGGACCTACACTGCTTGTATGACTTTTAATGACCGCTGTTAACAAAATAATAAGGGTGTGATAGGTTACAGTTTGTAGTTGCGGTGAGTGTTCTGACTATATTGTGCATGCAAATGCATGTGTGCAATGTAATGCGACCATGTGCCTGCTGATTCAGTTTGAAATAAACGTGCCACAACATCTGTTGTATGTTATTGTTCATCATGCTGACCGAGTTGTTAGCGCATCAGACCCCGAGCCATGGGAGGTACTGTTTTTCCATAGTGCAGATGTTAATTACTCCCTGAAGCCTGGTCCTGAAGCGAGACATGGAAGTGAAGAAAATGCTGTGTGAATGAGAAATGTGCATGTAGAGTGTTATGGTCGATATTTACCATGGGGGTCTATTATCTGAAACGACTTCCTAAACAGAACACAAATGCCCCAAATAAACTTCAAAGCTACTTATTTTTAATTAAAAATGAACTGTCTTGAATGGTAAATTACCAAATGTACATGATTTCACAGAACAATACAGTGACACAACAGTATACACAGATTTTACAGAAATATCACATCAGAACAACTATACTCACTCTAAACTTATATATACAGCCGAAAAGATGTTTGTCAACACAATATGATAATACAATAAATGTTACGCCAGAGCAATTATACACACTCCAAGTTAATATATGCCACAGGGAGTCATCTCGATTTTAAAGACGTTTATTATTCAAAATGAATAATGCAATCTTCCTATAATTAACCGTGGGCTGCTCTGGCGGCTGTCCGGGAAGATTTGATATGACTGGATAAATAATGCTAAAGGTTAATAATATAACCAGCCCTTGGCTGGTCCGTGCGCCACTGGCCGTTACTGCACAATGAACGGACATATGTTTACATGGACTACAATGTTAGACAATTTATTGAACAAATTACGCGCGGATACATATATACATCTGAAGAGACGTTTGTTAATACAATAACGCAGACTTGAGATGAAGGTGTATCCTAAATTTCAAGTGGCATCTGAGAAGATAATTCTGAGGGGAATTGCGAGTCATCATTGCCTTTCAATCTTCAGAGCTTCAGGTCACGAGGTACATAAGTATGGTTTCGCAGTCAGATTGATATTTTCCTCCTGGACAGGGACAAATAAAGACAGCCCAATAGAAGATAATTCTGAGGGGAATTGCGAGTCATCATTGCCTTTCAATCCAATAGAACCAAACAGCCAAAGCATGCAATACTTCAATTGCTCTAGGTGGTTTTCTGCATCCCCAAATTAGGAAACACAGAGTACAGGAAGCGTCTGTACTCCCGAGCTGGCACACTACACAGTAGGCAGCTGTATGGGTCACCCAAATGTCAGGTCCAATTGTGACTCCTTCATAAAAACGGTTAGTTCTTGACAAAATTTCATAATAGTTATTCAAAGCTTCCTTAAACAGACGTCAACTTCCGACTACAGTTCTCTGTTACTGGTTTGCCACAGCACCCAATCGCTGCTTTACCTTAGATAATGTCTTAACACAGATAATATAGGCATTTCTGTCACAATATCGCCCAAATCCTATTGATCTTAATTTGTACCCACTTTAGTGTGGGATAGTAACATCCTCCACACGTATGGCAAGCCTCTCCCTTACCGTTTCACAAACCTGTCTTTATATGCAAGTCGCAGTTAGAGGTTTCTAGAAGTATGAGTCAACATTTCATAACACTGCATCAATTACCATATCTTTCTTGCACAACCTGTACTGAACCAAAATATCTCCTCAGTGTACTTTCATAGCCTCCAATGTATTAATAAAACTTTTCGTTTCCCAGAAAACAATGAAACACATGCAACTGTAACACCCGTCTTAAAGAAAGAAAAACTGACTTTGGGAAGTTTTTCTTACAACATCATACCAGGCACAACATTTCCTAACAGGGTATGTAAATGACACATATGGTATTAACACATCGTAACACTTCCATATTACCCAATACAAGTCATTAATATAATAAGACCATCATACATCTGCATACACATCAATGACATCCCATAGTGTATGTTAATATATAGCATACTAACATATCCAGTTCAATATATAATATCATACACACCAACAACTTGCAGTCGGTGATATGACCATGAGTGGTTGAAAGCCGACTATAAACCTGATTCATCCATCCATCAATATATAATATCACAAGACAATACTCAGTAGCAAATAGAAACTGACACTGGACAGCATATCAGATGCTAGGTTCTGCTTGCTTGAGATATGTTTAAATTGAGATTGAAGGAACAAACTCCAACTACTCAAGCACTAATTCTTGTTTTTCATCTTGGAGAGGAAGGTTTACTTAGTGGGTTGTGATCAGTCAACACTTGTACAAAGAACTGACAAGAACTTCCATACACCTCAAAGTATTGTATAGCAAAAATAAGGTCAGCATATCCTTTCAGCAGTAGAATGCCTTTTCACCATTTTTTTGTAATTTCTTGGAATAGAAACTCATGGGGTGGTCAACCCTTTCCTAATCTTCCTGTATCTGTGCATCACATAAACCAATGTCACTAATATCAGTCACCAGCTTGGGAGGTTTGTCAGGGTCAGCCTCCATTCCCAATGGTGCATGTGTTAGCAAAGTTTCACTTGGTCATATGTCTTTGGATAGTGCTCAGACCACTCAAACTTTGGTTTCGTACTCAACAACCTAGTCAAATGACCTACAATGTCAACAACGTGTTGCCAGAACTTTTTGTAATAGCCTGCAATAGCTAGGAACATGACTAGTTCTATCTTAGTAGTGAGCACTGGGTTGTCAAGTATACACTTGACCTCGGCATCTCTAGGCCTAACTTGGTGTTTATCTACAGCATGTCCCAAATATGTGAAATGCTTGTGCAAAGTCACTATTGGTCAAGACCATATGGGGTGCCAAATTGAAATTTAATGGCTATTTTCTAATATTAGAAATTAATTTTGTAATAGTAAAAATCATTTTCTTATGTTCAAAAAATTATTTTCTAATATTAGAAATTGAATTTCTAATATTAGAAAATGATTTTCTAATATTAGAAAAGGTTGTATTTTTTAATAGAAATTCATTTTTTTAATATTAGAAAATGAATTTCTAATAGAAAATGAAAATGAATTTTTAATATTAGATAATGAATTTCTTGTATTAGAAAATAATGTTCGATTTTCTAATATTAGAAATTAATTTTGTAATATTAGAAATTCATTTTCTGATATTAAAAATTCATTTTCTAATATTAGAACATCAATTTCTAATATTAGAAAATGGAACCGTATTTTCTAATATTACAAATTAATTTCTAATATTGGAAACTGAATTTTAATATAGAAAATGGATTTCTAATATTAGAAAATCGAACAATATTTTCTAATATTAGAAATTCCTTTTTTCCTTTTTTAATATTAGAAATTCATTTTTTAATATTAGAAATTCATTTCTAATATTAAAAATTAATTTATAATATTAAGAATTGATTTTCTAATATTAAAAAATCATTTCTAATATTAAAAATTGAATTTCTAATGTTAGAAAATGCATTCTAATATTAGAAAATGAATTTTTAATCTTAGAAAATATTTTTTAATATTAGAAAATAGGCATTAAATTCCACTTTGGCAGCCCATAAGATTACAGTCATTTTGGCTGCTGCAAGCCATTAAAGGAATGCGCGTATATTAGCCAAGTGCTCCTCCCAGGTATCACTGTACATAATACAACATCATCAATGTAACCATACATCCTAATAAACCATATAATCCTTCAGCCTTTGAAAGGAACATTTTTATGCCAAAGGGACTGACCGTGCAATTGTATAACCCATCGGGTGTGACTAAACCTGATATAACCTTAGCCCTCTCTGACAAAGTAACCTGACAAAAGCCCTTGTCACATACTTGGCTTTACCAATCTTGTCAATGCAAATGTCCTAGCGTTTGCAGTATCGTCAGATGCTGCATAAACTCTATCAATTGCTGGCTTCCCCCCGGTCTCCTTGTCACAGATATTTGTAGGTAACCCCATGTTGCTGAGTACACTGTTGAAACTGGTACGGTAGCAAAGGTAGTAATCTCGAACAAGGCCGGCGGTGTGAGCGCCACACTTCCTGTCGACAATAAAAGGGACATCATGAAATATCACGCTTTCTGGGAGGCAAACATATCCAAGCACTAAAACTTCACTTACGGTGAGTGGGGAAATCATGTGCTTCAGAACTAGTTCCGAACTGTTTAAAGAAAAGTGTGAAGACTGCGTTCACAGTTCCCTGCACCATGTCGTCAATATGCGTGCCAGGCCTGTTTGCCAGGTAGAAACCTAACAAATCAAGTACACGACTCTCTTTCAAGCACTGAAGACTGTGCAGTAAATCGCTTATCCTCGGCCGTATGTGGCAAATAAATGTGAAGAAAGTGCGTACTTTAAACGCAATAGCAGTTCCGCTTAACCAGCACTCGATTGGTTTTGGGTTCAGGCATCTGAGGAAGTTCCCAAACACATGGCATACGTAATTTATTGGATCCAATGGATCTCCTAAAATACATCTTTGCTTCTGTTGATTTCCTACTTGGTTCTGGGTTTCATGCATAGCCCACGGGAAGCCATTAATTACAAACAATTGCATGACCTTTATACACTCTGTCCCTTTGCGCACAATTTCCGGCGTGCAGGTGCAGTGAGTCACGGCGTCGGTCTACGTGTATCAACGTCTCCTAAATTTGACTGCGTGCTTGCTTATACACAATAGATCGGGAACTACATAACACACTATCAATGAACCATCAGAATTGCATTGGGCCGTTCAACAAAAAGTGCTCATGAAGCAGCACATAGTCCACTACTTTGACTGTAGATGTGCTTGTAATGAGGATGTGAAAATATAATATGCGGTCCAGATTGCGAAGAGCAAATTATTCCACAATGACTCATAGGCATCCGAAGCCCATTGAAACATGGAGTTTCAGCACACTCATTCCTGAGAGGGCGAAAGCTGCTTGATTGTATATGGGAGATAGAAAGGAACTGAGGTACGATTGGGAGCACTTTTGTTCATGCATCGGTAATACAGAAGACGATTAAGTCAAAATTCACCGTCTTTCCGACGGAAATTGGGAAAAAAAGGGGAAGCACTGTAACACACAGACCAACACGCGAGCTGCCAGCAACGAACCCCCCCCCCCCCCTCCCCAGCTTTTCTCCACTGGTAAGCAGAGCAAGAACCACTGGTAAACGACCTGACACTATGCACCACATGTGGCTGCATGACATCCTTGCCAGTCTGCCCCCCCCCCCTTGCAAACTCCTTTGAAGAGGCCGAGAGTTCGAGGCCCTTCCCAGAGTCGCGCAGTCTTGGACTCTTCTGCATAGTAACCATTGTAGAAACATTCAGCATTGAACTTTGTCAATTTATATCCAGCCTTGAACTTGTCGGCCTGGTCAATTTCCCAAAGTTTACCGAAAAGCTTCGTGGGACAATTTTCGCCGCCAGATGCGCCAACCTGAATGAAAACAATACCGCAGGGACCGAAGAAAACACCGCCTGCCAGCAAACCATTTTACGCCACATCGAATTCCCATCTAACATGTATGTAGTACCGCTACATACAGCGTACATATCTCCAAACACCTAAAAACTGAATGACGTTAAGCCCAATGCTTTAAGGTCAATGCGTTAAGGTCAGTGCTTTAAGGTAAAATCTAATGATACAATGGAACACCCCATAAATGATGTTCCAATAGTCTTCAGTAGTGAAATGTGGCCTAACTCGGCTCCTTTACGAGATACAAACTTTCAAAATCTGTGTGACCTTGACTTTGGCCTTTCAAAGTCACTCAAGTTCAAGTATAATGGTGCAGTCAGACCCCCCACAATAGCTTCTTGTTAGTGTCTAATAGTAACCACTTAAATGTTATAAAGAGTTGATAATTTTCTGCCTATATCTTATAATTGGGCGTAAATTTCGAGCCCCATAACACGGGTTTTGCTGCTGTCCTTATCGTTGCACATATGAATGACTGACTGGCCAGCTTGGAGTCAGGATAATATTCTGGGTTGGGACATCACACATACCTGTTGTGTGATGTTACAGTAACTTAGCACTATTAAACAGGCCAGACTAGGACAAATCGGGTCAAGTACATACACACCAACACCTACGCCATTGAGCTTGGTAAACCTTGTTCCAGTCGTGATAACCAGAGAGACCTCAAACGCGCCTTAAAACATCACTCTCACACTATCTATTGATATCTTCAAGATGGCTGCCTGTTCATTTGCTGAATCAAATTAATTCCCTCAAATTGAATATCAAAAGGCCAACTCGAACTAAAAAAAAGTTTCACTTGTGGTCGAGTAATGTAAAAAATTGGATGACTTTTCTTTGATGAAACTGATCATAAATTGTTTTACCTACATTGGCTGATTTTCTGTTTAAAAGTAAATTTTATTCACCACAGCATTAACTGACTCCAGAAAGATAAGAGAAAAAACATTTCACGAAACGTTAGTAAACTGAAAATGTACGAAAATGTAGTATGAAATAAAATGGGGAAGGAAAAATCCACTTTTTTTCACGGGTGGCACTAATACCCCACCCTATATAACATATCACCATAATATTTATTTATTTAGTTATAACTAGATAATTCTTTCCCTAAATAGAAATATAACTAAATATTATTATTGATAACCATTGATATAAAGGAATAACTTTTTAGTTATGACTGAATAAAATGGCCCCAACGGTGCTTTCAACCCACGCAGTGCTTTCCAGGAATTCTGGCACATTAAACTTTATTAGCGCTGATGTGTTTACAGGGCATTTATTGGTATTTAATACCCACTGTACATACTACTGCTATTGGCATAATGTTACACGGCATTATAATTTATGGTCAGCGTAGGACTTGGAGCACAACTTTATTCCAGCTGTAAAACGTGTAAATGACACACAAGTGAATTGTGTCATTTTGATGAAATCAATGATTAATATCTCTATACATCCTTATAGTACTATGTTTATGGTTAGTGTGGGACTTAGCTGTAAAATGTGTAAATTATACTCTGGCCAATGATAATCTTCGGTTATTAATTTATCTATACCGCATACCAGAAGCCTGAAGAAACACTGTTTCTTCCAGTGGTCGTTGACAGGTGCCACATGTTCATTTGTACGAGCGCAAGAGAACGCATTCTTTTTGTAGACCGCAAGAAGGAGTGGAGAAACCTAGATCGAGCAGAGAGCCAGCAGAGCTTGGGAGGAAACAAATTTAAATAACAAACTTATTTAAGCTCACAATTATCCTGGTCTTTTGTTAAAAAACAACTTCTTCTCGCCAAGATTAACTCATTTTACTACATTAGAAGAAATGGATATACACGAGAGACAATCGGCAGAGCCAGAAGACACCTGGCAACTTTTGAACTTCTTCACTGAGGCAGTTTGTGGCCTGGGTTTTGTTGGGAATCTGTCTGCTTTGTTCATACTTGTTCAACACCGCAAGGAGATAGCGGGATCCCGTCTGCTGCTGGCTCTGGCCGTGGCTGATCTGGGAGTGGTCCTGTCCATCGCTTTCCGTACCCTGAGCTATGTGAAGTATGGATACAGTCAACTAACACTGACAGCTGAATGGGCCTTCCTATATTGGTACTACTGCAGCATATACATGACAGTCTTTCTGTCTCTGGACCGGTGTTTATCCAGTACCAGCCCCATGCTGCTGCTTAAGATTGATTACTCGGCGCTACAGAAGAAAGTGGTGGCTGCAATGTTCTCTGTGTCATTTGCTGTCACGCTGCCTCACCTTCTGGGTAATA
>JAAUYG010239231.1_pt1 | contig 10996 bp, 12 predicted proteins | sample 7278091 | NCBI WGS metagenome assembly JAAUYG01 (sample SAMN14350201, study PRJNA611818) | marine sediment metagenome | isolation source: surface marine sediment (0.6m) | place: French Polynesia: Moorea | collected 2018-08
CAAGACACCGCCACCCAGACCAGAGCCCCCGAAGCGACCATTCCCAACGAGGTCGCAGACGGTAGACGCAAGTGGTGGAGCTCGGCGGCCCGGCACTCCCCCACGACCAGAGAGACCCCCCAACTCGCCCTCCCTGCGCAGCCAGGACTCTGCGTACAGCTCTCAGAGACAGGACTCCATCAAGTCTGCCTCTTCCCTCACGTCACAGGTGAGCACGGCCTCCGTGGCGCCCCCGGCTGCTGCGCCCAGACCCGGCATCAACCCTAACATCCCGGGCGCTCCTGCCGTGCAGCGGGGCGACTCGGCGCGGTCCTCCCTCCGAGGGCAGAAACCCTCCCTGCAGCCCGGGGTCCCCACCACTCCGCCCAACAGGGCTCCCAGGCTCGCGAAACTCCCTCCACAAAAAAGCGAAGACGACAAAGCGGGCTCCATCATACAGGCGCTTAGCAGCGAACTGAACGACATCTCGCAAACCGCGCAAAGTACTCTGCAGGAATTTTTTGGTGAGTCTTCATTGTCTTTTTTTTTGAGTTATGCTCTTTAGATTTCAGACTTGCTGAAATTTCTCAAAGGAGTCCAAAGCACGCATTCATGTTTTCCGAACTTTTCTCTTCAGGTAACAACAAAGGCCAGCAACAACAACAACCACAAGTGAAATCTACCAAGCCGTACGCTCCTTTGGGCAACCGAAAGGCCCTTGTGGAGAAATCCGGCTTGGTGAAACATGCTTCGAACAAGAAACAGCAGCAGAAACAGCCGCCTGTGGATCAGAGGAACAGTCAGCACGGGTTGGTTGATTTCTGGAAATTACACCGCAATGTTCGCATCAGTTTCCTTTTTTTTTTTTCTTTTTTTTTTTTTTTTTTTTTGTCTGTTTTCTATTGTCGTGCCTTTTTCTTTTGCAGGCAAAATCAGCAATTCTTGAAAGACATTGTGACGAGTGTCCAGGAGGGTCAAGGGGTCGGCTTCTTCAAGTTAGGACGCGTCAAAAGTTTGATGGAGGATGAAAACTACAGGAACTTTGTGGTCAGCCGATTGAACACGACGTTAGATCGCAAACTGAGCGGAGAAGACATGCATCTGGAAGACGTGGTGAGAAATCTGCCGTCAAATTGATGCCTTCAGTTTTTCGGGCGACTTGCACGTCTTCGAATACTCTTCTGACACGACTTGCTGTCTTTGCTTTCAGAGTGTTACGAAGCCGGTGTTCAAGGGAATGTTGACGGTGGTGAAAGCACTGGTCCAGGGCCTGGAGCAAACTTACCAGAACCAGGGCATGGGCGGCATGTCCAGCGCCTTCATGGTGCTGGAAATCATACACACACACTACTGGGAAAAGGACATTGGGTCCAGTCGGTCCGACACCAGCAACCCATCACTGGTAAGAAACCTGTGACGACTAAAAATCTAATCGTAACAAAGTTTGGTTTTGGGGTTATTGTAAACAAAATGGATGTTGTTGTTTTCCAGGCTAGTTCACCTTTTGGAAGTCGAGAAAGTTTGTCATCACTAACAACGCAACCAGAAGCTCAGCGACCAACAAACTTGGGACCAAGAGACGAACTTGTACCTGCGATAGGTACACCATCTTTCTCTTTCTTGTGAATTTCTCTTTTGAGTATTCCTGCACACAAAACGGATTTAAATCATGCCTAAGTGAACGTATCTAGTGTACTAATGGGATTTCTTTGCCTTTGTTTCCTTCCAATATTGATTTGCTGAACTGAACTTTGTAAAATACGTCACATTGGGGTCACTTCACAATGAAAAAAATACACATAGAGAAAAGGGAGAAAGACCAAACCTGCAGTCTGGACAGCTGGCACAGCTTTCACGTCAGGTTGGAAAGTGTTCACTTCCTTTTCAGCACATTTGCGAAACTTTATGGCCGGACAAAATTTATTTTTTTCAGAAGCAGGTTTAGGTATTAATTTAGAAATAAGTACGCTGGAAAGATTCCTTAACACTCGGGAAACTCGTAGGCCTGAAAGGCATTGTTCGCAGTGGGCTAGCTGCTTATGGAATTCAAAAATTGAGCAGGATTTCTTTGGTTCAGACCTTTTTTGCAGTTGCCTTCTCGAGCACTTTTAGTTGCTTGTTTCTGAAACTGTCCCACGGGATGTTGGATGTTTGATTTTTTTTGTGACAATGCCGTCGTCGTCATCGTGAACGCAGGCCCCCTTCTTTTCCCTTCAAGACACATCGTCATGATCCCCCCCCCCCAATGATGCATCATCATGATTTCATGTTCTCTCTCAAGACTCGTCATCGTGATGACATGTGATCACCCACTCTGCCGTCGTAGACGGTGTGAGCTGACATTGCGGCCTTGACGCCGATAAGCGCCCTTGCTTGTGTATTTTGTTGGTGGAAGACGGTTGAGGGTTTTTTTTGTGACAGTTTGTTTCACGGAAATATCGTGTCCAAAATATCGTATCCAATATGCACGCAAGTGCTGAAAGAAAATATAAAAAGATCGGATTTTTGGTGTGAAATGGATGAAATCGAGTCTGCCTCAAAATTTATGAAAATTTAAAAAATGACTCATCCTTTTGTGGCTGAAAAGGCGATATTTCCAGTGGAAGGAAATGTTCAAGTGTATGTTGCACGCGGCGGCAGGGTTTTTGTGTCACGGTGGTCTCCTTAACCTCTTGCTGCAGGTGTCGGTGGTACTGAACGGTTACGTGTTGAAGGTTCGGGTCCTGCCACTATCAATAGGGCGCCCACGCCTCAAGCAGGCAAGTTCCTACTGACCATACAAAGCCTCATGCTTGCTTTTCTCACACATCGGGCTGTTTCGATTTGCCTAAGCGAAGGACAAGATTGCTTCTTTTGCTCAGAAATCCTGAGATGAAATTGAATCTTACCACATCACAAATGCTTAGTATCGTCTGCTTTCACTCTGCAATTTTGTAAAAAGCAAACAATTGACTGCTGGAAAACACTTCACAAAACAAAAAAGGTGTTTTACAAATGAATTAGAACAAAGTAAGTGCCTACAGGAAGCTAAATTCGGGTGACTGGTTGTCTTCATGTGAAGACTTGAGAGAAATTCGGAAAAACTCTCAAAGCCATTACCGTGTGTGCTTTCTGCAGGGTCACCGGTTATCGTGAACGGGGACGAGTTTCAGAACATAGAGATGCGTCGCGCGAGTGACGTGCTGCCGACCAGTAGCGGCCGCGTGGATAACCGGCCTCCGAACGGACTCACCGCGACGGGCGTCGACGGCGGCGGCGGCGTGCTGTCCCCGGACGGCAACGACAACTCGCAGCTGCGCGACATGATCGAGATTAACCGCAACCTGGAGAACCTGGTGCTGGGCGCGCAGACGCTCGACCTGGAGAAGCGCGACTACAGCTCCGGGTACGCGAGCGAGAGCGGCGACATGCTGCGCGAACTCGTCAAAAACAAGGAGCTGATGCGCATCGGGCGCAAGAAGGAGCTGACGCGTTTCAGTAGCGTCGACTCGGACGTGTCAGAGGGCAGTACTCTTGTAAGTACCGGGTCCGACCTGGAGAATGGGGAGAAGCGCAAACGGCCACGCATTAACCATCACGCCATCCGCTCCACTGTCTCAGAAACAGATGTTGAGCAACTCGCCATGGTGGTAAGCAACAAACTCAAGACACATGCACGCTCATTTTCCTTTTACCAATCGTTCTCTTCCCAGTCCCTCGCTCACTTGCATCACAACTATGGCGCATCCTTCGGACTTTTGAATGTTTACAATCCAAGTCATTTTGGGATTGCTACAGATAAGATTAACCCTCTCTTGGTTTCGTACTGTTTCCACAGTGGATGGTTGTCATGAGGCTATAAGTGGCGTTTCCTCATCTCCCTACCATCGAATTTTTGGAGGCCTCTTTGCTGCTCTTGTTCATTGCTTTCTTGCTTCTGTTTTGTTTTTCACTTCACTATTGGCACACGAGCACTAGCTTTCTCCGATAAATTGGTGTTTCTGCAATGGTAATGCATGGCCGGTTGCACTAAATCTTGGGCGGTTTGGTCGGTTTCATCAGATAAAAGCCTTTTTTCTGCTGGGACTCCATTTGAGTGGCGATTTGATGGTGTTTTATCGTAATTTCATTTGGAGCGACACACAAAGCTGTGACTGGGCACAAACCAGCCTGGTGGCTTGTTGCACTGTTATCAATTAGGAGTCCTTTTTCTCAATGGCTGATGTAAAATCGGTTACTGCACGTTGTTCATGTGTGTTGCTGTGAAAAAAGGAAGGCCATGCGGCTAGCACAATAATGTTGGATATTTAGCCTGGTGACACTGTTTTAGATGCTGCAGTTGACAAGAAAGAAGAGGTCGGGCAGTGTGTTGAGCACGAAGAGCGCACTTAGTTCTGGAAATAGGTACCACGAAGGTCGCCTTCTCACCGTGCCCAGTCTACCCAGTCCAGACAGCAGCAAGACCTACCTATTTGAACATGTGATAGGTATGTCGAATTTCGTCTTTGCTCCTGATGGTCAGTGCAGTGGATCTGAGCAACACTGGTCTTTGCAGGTAGTTTTCAAGTCAAAAAATGGAACCATGTGAAAGAACCCTGCCCTGCCAAGACAACACAGCTCGTTTTCCAAACACACAAATATTCGTGGGTTGTTGCGTGCAGACGCGGCCTCGACGCTAAAGAGTGGCCTTGTTACGTGTGTCGTTTCAGGAAAGGACAGGTCGTGGTTGTGGGACCAGATGCAGTTTTGGGAAGACGCTTTCCTAGACGCTGTAGCCACTGAACGGGACATCATTGGAATGGACCAGGGACCAACAGAGATGATGGAAAGGTGGGTCATGCAACACCGCGATTGACAATGCAAAGTTCTTCGGCAGATTAGATCTACTGCCTTTGAAAAATGTTACCAAATTGGAGAAAAGGTGTTTTGCGTCATTTCACGTCTGAAACTTGAACATGTGTGTGGATTCGGTGATGCAGGTACAACTCGCTGGGAGACGCGGAGAAGAAGCGGCTGGAGCACGACGAGGATCGTCTGCTCGCCATCCTGCTGTACAACATGATTGGCTTCATGGTCATGATGCGCGTCAGTAAGAACGAGACGCGGCGCAAGGTGCGCAGGATGCTGGGCAAGTGCCACATCGGGCTGGCGTACAGCCAGGAAATCAACAACCTCCTGGATCAAATCAACAACCTGGTGCGTAAAGTTCTCTGCTTCTCGACATTCAAATGACAAAACAATTGACATGAAAGTCAGCAGCACACTTGTTGAAATGTTCGTTGACTGAAACGTGCAAACGTTAGAAACCAAATTGGTCTATGAACACAAAGGGTTGTGCCTGGAGAGAATTCTGGGTTGTGATTTGCCATCAAAAATGACTTGTTTGATTCTTAAGACCCTCGTTGTTTGTTGTCAGACTGGCAATGACATTGACCTGAAGCCAGCAGGCAGCAGATTGATGCAGAAGCAGTCTTTCACAGTCCACTGGGGAGCAGACAACACCGGAGACATGTTGTTTATGGAGGTCAGTGAATATTCATTGTCTTGTTGTGGAGCAGAGTGAATTACCTGGAGAAGGAGTGGGAAGAAGTTTCAAAAAAAACTTGGCTTGTCACCACTCGAACAAAATGTGTGGCTTTTTACGCCAAAACACCCTTGCAATTATTATTCTGTGTTGGGTGAAAAAATAAAGTGTTTTGATCCATTGGTTCCTAGGTGTGTGATGATTGTTTGATTCTTCGGGGAGTTACCGGCGCGATATGTGACCGCTGGTGGTACGAGAAACTAGTCAACATGACGTACTGTCCCAAAACCAAGGTTCTGTGCCTGTGGAGAAAACATGGAGACAAAACTCAACTCAATAAATTTTACACCAAAAAGGTAAAACATTCCACTCAAATGCCGAATCTGCTGTCAATCAAAGAGTTGAAACATATTCAGCAATGCTTTTGTGCGCAAAGCAGCAACTGACTTGACATTTGACTCCAGCGCAAGTGCTTCAATTCGTGAATTTTTCGGGGAAGAGGACACAACAAAACAGCAGTGATGATGTTATTTCAGTGTAAAGAGCTGTACTTCTGCGTAAAAGACGCGATGGAAAAAGCAGCGGCTCGCAACAACGGCAGAGTCCCTGGTAAGCAACAACAACTATCTAACCCGACCCAAAGAGTAAACTCTGAAAATGACAACACAAAAAAGTGGATCGTGCTCTCAGCCCTTGATATGGCGTTTGTATCTGCATTTTTCACGGTGTCCTTTTTATGTTGTTCTGTGCCAGCAGGGATGTGAAAAGGTCTGGTCTGACTTTGCGTCCCACTTTTGTGTTTCTCATTCATTTCGTTCCTGATCATTGTACATTTCGCTTAAACCTCGTTCGAAGTTTGGTACGTGACAGTGGGGCTTCGTTGGAGAAAGCAATCTTTGCAAGTTTTTTTCCATAATTCAGTGCACTGCATGGGCTACAGATCTAAACTGATCTCCCTTGTCTTTCAGGCCCAGAGTTAGGAGGTGAATTTCCTGTGCAGGACATGAAAAGTGGGCAGGGAGGTTTGTTACAGGTCTGCATGGAAGGCATAGGTCTACTCTTTGCTAACAGCAAGGTACTTATGAAAAGCAGGGCTCAGTGCATGATCCACATTGACGGCAGTTTCCTTTCTAGGCAAAAGAAAAATGCTACTAGTGCTTTCAGATGTGTCCATCAGTTTGGTTGAAACTGTAGAACATTTTTAGGCCGAGCGCGACTGTAAGTCGAAACGGCCTAATGGAGTCACGTGTGCGTCATCGTCGTCGTTGTCGTGGAGGACCCCCCCCCCCTCTGGCTGACCCCCCCCTGGCTAGCTGACCCCCCCCTGGCTGGCTGACCCCCCCCTGGCTAGCTGACCCCCCCTGGCTGGCTGACCCCCCCCTGGCTAGCTGACCCCCCCTGGCTAGCTACCCCCCCCTATGTGATGGATGGTTGGGGCGCTCGGCCTCTACGCTGACTAAGCGTACTTGTCCTACTATAGTTGTCACAATTGCACCTGGGCAAGGTGTCTACAAAAATGTGAAAACATTTTGGGGAATTGGAAAGTGGTTTTGGAGATATCCATGGTCTCTGGTGACCATGCAGACAGGACGAACCAAGGACATCACAGAGAGAGAGAGAGGGGAGAGAGGAGAGGAAAGAGAGATAGATAGAGAGTGAGATAGAGATAGAGAGAGATAGAGACAGAGAGAGAAATGAGATAGATAGAGAGAGGGAGAGAGCAAGAGAGTGAGAGAGAGATAGAGAGAGAGAGATAGAGATTGAGAGAGATAGAGAAGAGGGAAGGAGAGAGAGAGAGAGCCAGAGTGAGAGCAAGAGAGATAGATAGAAAGAGATAGATATATAGAGAGATAGAGAGAGGAGAGAGAGAGATAGAGAGGGGGAGGGAGAGATAGAGAGAGAGAGAAAGAGCAAGAGAGAGATAGAGAGATAAAGAGAGAAATTGAGTTGCGTGGATGTACCACTCATCCAGTTTGAAGGTTTTGCTAATGATACTGAGATGTCTATGCTGCATGTAAGACAGGTGATGCATCCGTTGAAAGTGAACACGGGAGTTGTGCAGATGCTACTCTGGTCTACTCTTTGCTGGCGGGAATACAGCCAAAGTTGCATACAGGGGGGTTCACTGCAGATTCGATGCAGCCAACTGGGTCAGGCTGAAGGTTCCGTTTCAAGCATGTTAACGTTGAAAGCTGTAAAAAAATTCCTTCTCCCTTGAGGCAAAACCAAGTGGGGGGGGGGGTAGTGTGTCACCTTCAAAAAAATAAAAGTAAAAGTAAATAAAATAAAAATAAAAATAGAAAGAAAAAAAGAAGCCAAAGAAAAAACAATTTTGGGAGAAATCAACAGAAGTCTTGAGTCTGAATAGAAATAGACCACTTCCACTGCTTATTTTCATGGTTTACAATGCTGACTCTTCATTGTAGAATGTGCTGCAAAGAACAGCAGTGAGTGTAGATATCGGAGAGCTTTAGCAGGTCACGCAGAGCCGTAGCCGCAAACGTAGACGCTGTATCCATGGATACCATGGTAGTTAAAATACGGTGCGTTTGTGATTCACACAGAAAGTAGTGGAGCTACGTGCCTCCGCAAACACAAATGTAACACAACAGCATTAGGTAAAACTACGGAAAAACTGCTAAAGTTTCCTATTGCCAGTGGACCTACGGTACGTACTTGCTGCCAGTGACTGATGTTGGGAGGGGGTTCGACTCAGGCTCCTGAACTTCAAAACCGTTATCATTGATTTCAGCAAAACATGCTTCTTAATTGACGGTATCTTGCGGAGAAAAGCCGAGGTGGACCCCACCCAGGCAGGGCAAGGGCAACACCCGAAAATAGGGAAATCAAAAAATGGAAATTCAGTTTCTTCTGTAGAAAATAATAGCATGTTGAGGAGTTTTGGCAGAAAGTTTGTCACTCTTGTCACTCTAAAGGAACTACTAAAATGTCAAAACTCCTGGACAATGCATATCTTTGCTGGAAAAAACTGAATTTCATTTTTTTTCATTTCCCTATTTTTGGGTATTGCCGTATCTTGCGGACTAAAGCCACCCCACCCATAACCCAGGCAGGGCAAGTTGCAAAATTCAGGTCTGGCCTCTGACTGAAATCCAATCCTGTATCTGCAACTGACCTGGCCTCACGGCCCAAAAGGGGTCTGTCTCCATAGTAATAATTTGAAGTCAGACCCTCCCTTTTGATGTTTGGGTCCAGGACCCTTGGTCAAAGCCTGGATCTGGGCCTGAGTGAGCCACAGCATTGAGTGATCCACACCTGCAGCAATGGGTGAGCTGCCCCCTTCTTGTGTTCGGGTCTGTACCCCTTGACTGAAGTCCTGGATCCGCGCCTGAATGAGTACAACTACCTATATCTGGAACCCTGGGTGTGCCGCCCCTCCTTGTGTTCGGGTCCAGGCCCCTTGACCAAAGTCCTGGCCCCGCGCCTATCCTGGCCATCGCACCCAAAAGGTGTGGGGGTGGGGTGGTTTGAATCTTGCCCCCTTGACCAAAGTCCTGGCCCCGCACCTGAGTGAGTGAGTACACGTACTGTACTACATCTGCAGCAGTGGGTGTGGAAAGCGCACTCGCCTGTGGAAGCTACTGCTGGCAACACGGGAGTCTGGATCCCCAGGCTAATCCTGGGTTCTAGGATCGGCTGCGTTCTGGCCCTGGTGCAAAGTCCGGGATAACAATACGTGGAGTTGAGTGTTCGTTTCTTGCTTCTGGACTGCAACAAAAATCTAAGGTGTGTTTCTTGCCTTTGGACTACGTACTTTTTTAGACATTGCCAGTTTCCTGGGATCGGCTGCGTTCTGGCCCTGGTGCAAAGTCCGGGATAACAGCACGTGCAATTTAGGGTTCTTTTCTTGCCTGTGGACTGCCTTTTTGAACAATTGCCTCGGACCGACTGCCTTCTGGCCCTGGAAACCGGGATAACAATACGTGGACTGCAACAAAAACCCAAGGTGTGTTTCTCGGGCAACACCCGAAAAGGGGAATAAATGGAAATTCAGTTTTTTCCCTGGAAAATAATAGCATCTCCATGAGTTTTGGCAAAAAGTTAGTCACTCTCTAAGTGACAACAAAAATATCAAAACTGGTCTGCAGTACATGTCTTTGATGGAAAAAAAACTGAATTTCATGTTTTTCATTTCCCTATTTTCGGGTATTGCCGTTTCTTGCCTGTGGAAACTGGGAAACAAGCTGTTGTAATTCGTGGATTTTAGGGGTTGCTTCTTGCTTGGGGACTGCATCGAAAATCCAAGGTGTGTTTCTTGCTCGTGGAAACTGGGAAAATAAGCTGTTGGATACGTGGAATTTTACGGTTCGTTTCTTGCCTATGGACTGCCTACTTTTTTGGGCATTGCCAATTTCTTCGAATCCACTGCCTTCTGTCCCGAGTGGAAACTTGGGAACAACATGCTGAACTGAAAGTCGAAGCAAGGGTTTGTTTCTTGCCTGAAGATTAGTTTAGAAGTTTTCTCAGTTGGATTTCTCATGGTTGCCTGTGTAGACTGAATGCCTCTGTGGGAATTTTGGAAAAATTTCATTTCTGTTGGTTCTGATTGGAACTTGGTGTTCATGGTGTTGAAACATTGTGATCAGGGTTTAATTTGAACTGAATATCTTGGGAAAGAAAAATCTTGAGGGTTTTTGCCTCTTCCAGAGTGTGTTCCAGTTGTGCAGAGGTGAACAGAAAGAATAACGAGGCAAAGTGCCCAAACTGGATGTCAAAAAACTGGAAGAAATCTTGTTTCTGCACTTAGGATGTTATCTGGTGTCTGGTGACTCCAATGTGAGAAAGGAAGTACTGGGACTGGACATCTGATCTTGGGAACTTTTTTTTGGCTTTCAGACTGGACTTAGGACGTACCCCTGCGTTTAGGGTGGATGGATAACGGACTCTGAAACGGCATTATCTCCCTGAGTTCAGCCAAGGAAGGAATACTCCAACATCAGCACAAAGGTGAGTAACCACTTCAGTACAGGTGCCTCCCGCTTTATTCGAAAAACTAATATCAAGCAAAATTCTTTCGAATTTACGAAATTTCTGAATTTCGAATTTAGGGGGTAGATTAGCATTGCACAGATAGGAGATGAGTTTGTAAGGGACTTAGAATTGAGAAGGAATTTGGATTAAGCACGTTCCAATAAAGCACGATTCACCTGTAATGACTTCACTTGGTTCAGGCACGGAGCCAGCATTTTGGTCAGGGTGGCCCAGGCCCACACTTGAAAATGAGAAATCTGACCCCGAACAAGGGGGAAAGTCCAATTTTCACACCCTAAATCATTCACCCATTCTCAAAACACATCAAGCCGACTTTCTGGGTTTCTTTCCAAGGTTCCTGCGCTGGAGAGACACGAAACTTGGGTGGGTAGTCCGGCATAAGTCGAATCAACTCCACTCTCCTGCCTCCATCTTCTTCTGCAGTTTTTACTTCGCTGCCTTTGAAGTAGTATTGGAGCTCCAGTGGTTTTGCGAGCAACAGGACCTTTGGTTTAGCTGACC
>JAAUYG010251820.1_pt1 | contig 10995 bp, 8 predicted proteins | sample 7278091 | NCBI WGS metagenome assembly JAAUYG01 (sample SAMN14350201, study PRJNA611818) | marine sediment metagenome | isolation source: surface marine sediment (0.6m) | place: French Polynesia: Moorea | collected 2018-08
ATTTTTTCCTATTTTTTTTTTCGTGTTTACACTTCTAACAGACATCACTGGCGGTTTACTGTTTTTCTGGAGCCCCCCCCCCCCCCCTCCCCGATGTCCGGAGTGTTGCAGTAGGAAGTTGTCATATATTACTGGGAGGTCTTATCTCGGGTGGACTATTGTTATTTATGCAAGAAAGCATGTGCTAAAGGTGACTGATCCCCAGTTTACTAGTATTAAAATTCTCAACTGGCTATATAGTATAGAAGTTTCAGAAAAGAATAAATCAAGCTGATTGCCAAGCCTAATAGAAGAACTGGTGTTTTCCCCTGCATAGTACTTTGACCAATTCCCTCCAAAATATATCAAAAATAACTTATAGTAGGTCACCTGGGCAGTCATATGTTCGTTCTCGCAGTCAGTCATCCAGTGCCCACGGCGAAAATAAAAAAAAATGGAAGCTGTGGTGTCTTTAAGGAAAACCGGCCTGGTCGCATATTGGGAAGCCAACTAGCTTTTTCAGACAACAGTTTGACATATTTTGTTACTTCCATGTCATAAGTTGTGCTCTGGGAACTTCAACCACAGAATACGTAAATACACCTTAATGCTGTCACATACCTTACTTTGGACACAGTTTTAGGCCAAAAGAGTGGGCTTTAACTAGTAAGACTAATTAAAGCCCAAGCAAGCCAATGGTCCGTGGCGTTGGGGCAGTATTGCTGTAAGTACTGGTCTAGGAATGTAATGTATTCCATATCTACCACCAATATGCAGTCCTTCTAGGGTTCTGCGATTGATCGCGGAATATAGTTAACGCGGAATTTCGACTTGGGCGCGGAAGCACGGAATTGCACAAAATTGCCCCATTTGGAGCGCCAAATGTCGGAAAAGCCGAATTTCCATGTAATTGGTAGAAGTTCCATTTTTGGAGCTCAGAATTCCATTTTCTGTGCGCAGAATTATGAGCTGTCTGTTTGGAGCACCATTGCAGTTTTTAGTGCATAATTTGCATTTTCTGAACGCCGAATTAACGTTTTTGAGCGCAGAATTTCGACTTACTTTAACCCACTAGGAAGCAGTTTAAACCCCTTGGCGGGAAAATGTGCCGAATGTACCCGGACATGGTTGGTCAGGAAACAAAACAGATTTAAATATAAAACTTTTAAAGGCTATGTTGTGCAGCAGTCCCAAAATTCGTGTGATTGTATAACTGTCACTTCTTTAAAACTTTCAATGATTATACTGACTGTTGTCGTCAAGCAGGGCACCAAGGTGTATGAACCTCTTTTTTTCATTTAAGGTGCGGTTACTTATCGTGTCGAGTAAGTTGGCGTTGATGTTTGGCGTGGCATTTCTCGGAGCAACTTCAGATTTCACCTTCAGATTGGCTGCCTGGTATTATGCTGTAACTCCTCTTAGCGCCTGGCTACGTGGCTTTGTCATTGTTCTAACGCGGCCTCGTGTTGATGTCCGGGCACTAATTGCACACCTGGAACGTGAAGTCCTGACCGATGCCCACTTATACTTCATAATTGAATTTTTCGTGGAATGGTATCTCTTCCCAGGTGAATTCTAGGTTTAACCCGTGTTGGGAGGATACGATCCAGTGCAAAAACTTCAGATTGTAACTTCAATGCGTTTGTCGTTGCAACATTACACTCATTGTAGTATTATACTTGTATTTAGACAGGAAAGCTTCTGGCGTTGCACATGCGTCCGTCCGTCGGCTGTAAGGAGCGTTTTTTTTTCAAAAACGGTCCTGCAGATTACGACCAAAATGGAAATGTAGCTATACACCATGCGGCTATCCCAAGATCTTTTTCATTTTTCAAAATTTATAGATTTTATAATTTAAACAAGTGTTTTTTCTTTTCGTTATATACAATATTATATGGAAGGAGAAATTTAACAATACTACAACATGTACCCCTACCACAGTTTTATGCCACTGTAATGAAACATTTTTTTGTAATTTGCCTGCACAAAATGTGTACCACCGCGCTTCACAAAAGCTACCTGTTAGATTTTTGATATTTTGAATTTTACAAAAAATACTGAAACAAATTCTAAATATCTTAACATATGACCATATGGGGAGAGAGTTTTAAAAGGCTGTTTCTCTTACCGTTATTATTATTGTCTATCGCAAGCATTCTGTAGTTTTTCCCTGTGACTACACAAACATTACTTTTAAGAATTTTGATTGAAGATTGAAATTTAGCATTTTAGCCTACGGAATAATGAAAAGGATTGCAATACTCTCGAGAACGGCTAATAGTACAGCAGAACAGCAGAAAAGTTGGACCTCCGAGTAAGTTTGCAATGTATGTAGGGCACTGTCTTTGACCTTTGATACTTCAAAGTCATTTGGGGCCATTCGGTGCACGTGCGAGGTTTTCTGACCCAATGAGAAAGTGCAAATTTGCACTTGCTTAAGCATTCAAGCAGAGCGGCATGGTGGGCACATGCACCTCTTGTTTGTCCATATTATCAAATATGATGCCTGTAGATTCGTGGTTAATAGTGTTATAATAACTCCCCAATATTTTATAAAGATTTGAAATAAACTTCTTCTGCACTTATATGTCATGTTTATACCCAAGGTTTAGGATTATATTCTCAAATCACTATAAAGCAACATGTTATTTCATACCGGAACGCCTATTACATGTGTATCACCCCTGCTTCACTGTATTAGCATAGGTAATGGCGTGGCGTGGTAGTCAGTCGTCCGTCGTGTCGTCGTCCGTCTGTAAAAAAACGTTTTCTCTGAAACCGTCAAGGAAATTAACGCCTAATTTGGTTGAAAGATAGCTATCCACTATGTCTCTACAAGTTGTTATTTTTCTCATGTGTGTGTGTGTGTTTTGTTTTGTTTTACGTGAAAATAGGTTATTGGACTCAGAATTCATAATAGAAAAATTGTCTTTCTACTCACTGAGTCTTGACAAGAAAACAAAAAATTGTTCCCGAATCTTTGGCGAGCATCCCTCTGCCTTCTTCAGGGGAATGTAGATGTTAGTAACTCTTTTCTATTTTTCATTTTCGTTAATACGGGACCCTATGGGAGTAAACATTTCAAAACGCCACTACTCCCACAGTTCTTAAAACAATGCAATGAAACTTTTGTCGATGTATTTTGCCTATCCGTACCTTCACAAAAGTTACTTCAAGTTTGTTAGATTTTTACAATTTTGACTTCCACAGAATTATTAAACATTTTAAAATTCTTAGCATACGACCATATGGGGAGAGAATTTTCAAAACGCTACGCCTCCCACAATTAGAAATTCTTTGTCAACCAACCTTTTTCTAAATGTTCCCTGTGGCAGTCTTCACAACAGTTACTTCTTGGAATTTTGGCATTTCAAATTTAAAATTTAAAAAGAAAAACAAAGATAAACATTTAACGTTGCGGCCGATGGAAAATTAAAAAAATTGCTAATACTGGTATCTTGGAAATGACTAATCATGGAGCAGATGAAATTAGGGGCTCGGAAGTACAACATATACCTTTGATATTGTAGTGTTCAAGGTCATTTTTGGCCATTCGGTGCACTTGTCTCAAGGTGGCCTGTAACTCGAATACGGTTGGCCGTAGAGTGAATCGGTTTGAAAGTTGGAACTAGCAGGTAAGAGTAGAACATATATAGATTACGTTTGACTTTATAGTGTTCAAGGTCATTTTGGGGTCACTCGGTGCAATTGTCTCGAAATGGCCTCTAACTGGAAAACGGTTGGTCATACAGCAAAACGGAATGATTTTGGGGGGTGGGGAGCGGGAGTACTAGCAAAGAGGTTATTTTTAATAACCTCTTTGGTACTAGTAGAAACACAGGAGGGGTACATTTAACCTTAGTAGCGTTCAATTTAATTTTGAGGTAATTCGATGCAATTGTCTGCAAATGCTTTGTAACTCAAAATATGTGTCTTGGGGCACTAGTAGTACATATCCGGGGTACCTTTGACCTGGCAGTATTCAATGTCATTTCGGGGTCACTCTGTTAATTTGTCTCAAAATAGTCTGTAACCTGAAAATGACTGGCTGTAGAGCGAAAGGACTGAAATTTTGGACTTCTGGTGATTCTGGTGGACCATATATCGGGAACCTTTGATCTGGTAATGTTGAAGATCATTTTGCAGTCATTCGGTGCACACTTATCACAAAATAGCCGGTAACTCAAAAATACTTGTTTGTAGAGCCTTGTAGACACTAGTAACAAATAGATGGGGTACATTTGACTTAGTAGTTTTCAATGTCATTTCGAGTTCCTCTGTGTACTTGTCTCAAAGCGGTCTGTAACTCGAAAACGGTGGACTGTGGAGCGAAACGGATTAAACTCCGTGGTTTTGGTACAACATATGCTTGATTCATATAACCTTAATTCGGTGCACTTTTCTCGAAATGGTCTGTGAGTCGAAAACGGCTAGTTATAGAACGAATCGGATGGAGATTTAGGACTCGTTCGATATCTTTGAGCTTGAGGCCTGCGAGGTAACTTTGGAGTCATGCAATGGCCCTGTTCTATTTGCAGGATGGAACATTTGTGTACTCTTCAATTACCAAAGCACTGTCATCACGCAGAGAGTCAATGTCCATGGGCCTCTTATTTAAGATATAACGTGTTTTCTTACTGTGAAATTTGATGTATTTTACCCACATTTTTTCTGTTTTTACTTTTTTAACTGGGCACCAGGAAAGAAAAACTAAATTGTAACACCCACTCGCTACAAATATGTTCAACCAGTCAATCGGTCAAATAAAGAAATAAAGAAATAAACAATCAAGCAAATAAATAAAATTGAGTTCGCGTTGCATAAAAGCTAAACATAATATATGTGTATTGTGTTTGATTTTCAACGGTCACCAGCATACAGCTGAGATGTTTGGCAATTCGGACTTCACTGACTGGTTTCTTTTTGAGTGACGAAGGAAACTATACCATGAAACCGTATAGATAAACGCATGTCATATCCTATATAATATGACTATTTCTAGGTTGGAAACTTCCTTCCAGCGTCAGCGTCTGTGGCCTGATATTGGCTCTCTTTGGCAAAGGTCTCATGCTGTTCGGGCTAGCTGAGCAGAAGAATGCAGGGAATGCAGAGACTGTCATGCCTTTTGGCAAAAACAAGCAGGAAGTGGGTGATTGGATTCACGTCATTGGCTGTCAGGTAAACAATTTACGCTGGGTAGTTTGAAATTGAAAAAGACCACAATTAAAATACTAGTGTCTTAGAAGAAGCTCTCAGGATGAAAAAAGTACAGATTAATCATTAAATGTACACGGCTTCATTAAAGTGGGTTTCCACCTTCGGAAACATAACTTAATTATGATATATATGCTACCATTATTTGATAGCACATCTAGGTTTGTTAGTAAAAAATAAAACAATAAAACAAGGTTTTATTGTTTTATTGGCGCGCACGTTATCTGAAATGGAGTAAGTTGGATCGAATCACAAACGAACGAACAGTTAACCGCAGCTCGAATTCTGTCACTTTTTTCGACAGGTGATGTTGTGCAACCCAATATCGTTTGCGTTTTCTTCATTTGCCGTTTGGATCTTCATGTACACGAAAATTGACATCCGTAACAAGAGGGATTCCGCCGGCGCTCGAGTGGAATGCGAAGCAAGTTACGAAGGGCCACTTGGTTCGTTCAGAGAACGAGCTTCCAATGTGACAACGGGAAACCCAAACAATTATGCAGTGCCTGCAGATCTGACATCAGAGGTGGCTGAACGTTTAGGCTACGCGGTGGTTAGGCAGAGGTCGCGCGACGTTTAGGACGCGCGATAGATGGACGTTTAGGCCGCGTTTTTTCTCCTTCCTTTCCTTCTTTCTTTCTTTCATTTCTTTCTATCTTTCTATCTTTCTATTCGTACTTTATGTAGTTCGGGGGCACACATTTAAGCGTGTCTCTGTTATGTGCGAGTTTCGATGTATTTTTGCTTCTTCTATTCAACAAAGAAGCACACATATCACATATACAGTTGCACTGTGAAACCGTACGCACAATACCGTGTTAGACAATATACAATACTGGACAGTCAATTGCTCCACAAATGCTACACAAATTTAAACCTTATCTTCACGATGTGTGGTAGCATAATGTTATATGATGGTTATAGTCACACATACGACATACAGGCTCATAAAGTGTGCTCAAGAAAGACACGGAGATGTAAGTGCCCATAGCAGCATGAGCAGTTACAAATTGTGGATTAAATGGTTAAATACCGCATAAAGTACAATGGGTGATGCACTGATCATAACAATGTCGCATGTGTCACAACGAGTGATCCGACTGGACCAGTCGGTTTCAGTATGACCTGCAAAGACAGCTCATTGGCAGCCAATAGCGTCGATCAATTCAAACATTTCTTCACAAAGGAACGTAACATACTTAGGATTTTCTGAATTAGGCTTTTCGTTAACATATAGGAGGTAAGTGAAGTTTCGCTTAAGTCCCTACAGAAGCTGGTCCGACACCTTGTGTTCAGCCATCCATGGCGTTCTATTTACATCTTGTAGGAGTTTTGATGTATCGGTATAATAATTCAAGTAATTTACCATTTTAAATTTTTTTCTGTATGTCCTAACCTCACTAGATCATATCATCATGATTTAAACAGTACAGCTTGTATATGTAATAGTTAAAGCAGAACTGTTTCACCCTGTATCTTTTTTCTATCATTCATTTAAGATGTTTAGCGCCTTATTATTTTCCTAAACAGCTCTAAATCCTCCTGCCCGGCTTTCCGACCGATTGTAGGAAAAAAGAAACAGGGCAAAGCTAGTTTTAAAAGTAACGAAACAGTAACTGAAAATGTTGACAGATCTTACTAGTAATTCTATTCTATTCTATTCTATTCTATTCTATTCTATTCTATTCTATTCTATTCTATTCTATTCTATTCTATTCTATTCTATTAAAACATGACCGTAGAAGACCAGGAATTTTTTCATCTCCTAGAAGTTTGTCCAAAGATCTGGCAATGGGTGACGTACGAAAAAGAGCTCTGTTTTTAAGCAAATTGTGATTGACTGAAGATTGGATAAGATGTTGTTAGGAATCTATTTTGTAAATAAGTGTACATGTTTTTTAATATGCTTGTATATGTTTATGTGAGTATTCAGCAATTGGAGGATAAATAAAGCATCATCGTCATCACCTTGACCAGTATCAGAAGCGTGAATTTCTAAAAAAAGTTATTGATAATTGAATAACAATAGACAACTTACCACATAAAAATGTGCTGGACACGGTTGTAAATCAGTACGGTGAGGCGTTACTTGATTATTTGCAGGAGAGTAAGTTTGCGATCTTAAACGGATGGCCACTGACCCAAAATCATGACTTTACATATATATCTACGAGAGGCAAATCGGTGGTCGACTATATTTTAGTGCCTCATGATATCTATGAACAAAGCCAGTCACTTGTCATATACCTGTCATATATCATGAACGACTCAATGCGGTCACAGGTGAGCTGAAAGGAATCACTTAGACCATTATACTGACCCCGAGCCGGCCATATGCTTGCTACCTCATTTATGCAAGCACCAAGCTGAGAAGCGCAAACCTTCCCCTTTTGGGTGTGACGATGGGGTTGACTCCGGCCTCCCGCAACCCGAGCGGACGCTATAACCACTAACCACTGGACTACCGGGGGTGGGGGTGGGGGTGGGGGGGTGGGGGGGGGGGGGCTGCGTGCCTGGATATCGATGGGATGGCGCCTTGGTCCTTTAGTGCAGTTTCTCGACTTCGACCTGGGCCACTTTGGGTTATTAGAATATTCAAGACGTTCGCTTCCCCGTAAAGTCAGGCACGGCTTGGAAAGAAGTCAAAAAAGGCCTTTATATAATTTAGTGTTGCACTGCAAGAAAAGTATAATGCTCATTCTTCAGAACCACGCGTGTCTACACGCGTGACAGCCAAAGCTAAAGAAAGGCGTTTTCACTGCTGGACACTTTTTTCAGGGTAATATATTCAACCAGCTGTTTTTAAAAGTAGAAAGATCACGAACATGGTCACATTACAAAGCATCACATCACCCTAGGTGATCATAAATATTGTTTTCGTCTCTCTATGTTTTCATTTCATGCATACCGGTATCCCATTTGTAGTTTGGTACATGTGAAGAATATTCGGAACCTACATGTAGTGGCATGCAGCTGGTACTCCTTAGATTATCATGGTTTCCTGATAGGAATGCCTGCCTTCTTATATACCCATTCAGTATAAGGGATCGAAATAATATAGAAGACCGCAATATATATTTAAATTTATTCCTCATTGCTTTTCAAATAGCAATTTCTGTTATCAGTAAAACTGATACAAAATGCCATTTTATCAAATTACCTGCGGTTACCATACATCCGATACCAGTACTTTTTCAAATAAGATTAAATATTTAGTGAGGTATAGTCGTTACATTTTTAACTAAATGCGTAATACGATCAGTTACCATACATCGTGTTGTTGGTGCCAATTACTATTAGCTAATGCTCCATTTAGTCGACTCTGCCTACCACAATTTAAATAAATGCTATTTCGTGCGCTAGGTTAGGCTAAGCTCTGTTGACATTCCAGCTGTATCAAAAACGCTACCGTCTTAACCCAGGCGTCAGCCCGTATAATAAACTTGCCATCGCTTCTCTTTGTCTGTGGATTTAGGCCATATCTTATGGGAAAATCCATGTCCAAATATTTCGAAACTTTTGTAAAGAAACAGTTTATCGTTAAGATATCGTCTGAAAGGAGGGGGGGCGGTAAGACAGCAGTACATACCAGGTATACTTTTGAGCTTGACTACTCCCACAGTTCTTGGCATTTCCCAATAATTCGTTTCCTTTCGTGTTTTCTGTGAGCATCTATATTAAATATGTCGGGCGCCTTCAAAACATGAAATGCCAAGTGTTTCATGCTGAAATATGAAATTACAAGTTTGCAATATGTGAAAAGCAAAACTTCAATTATCTGGCAAAGGAATGGCTGTAGACGAAAATGAGAAAATACTTGAATTTGCCTTTGACATTGGACGTTAATGTATTAGGGTCATTTTGGTGTCATTCAGTGAACTTGAATAAAATGATCACGACAAGGGAATATAATGCCATATACTAGCCGAGTTTCGAAGTCAGTGGAGTTCTTGTTTGTTTCTTTTTTTTTCCAAGTTACACTTCTTGTGTTCTTTATTTTCTATTTTAACTCGTAAGAATATGTCAAGTGCTAATTGCCATACAAATTGCATAACATGTTACATTTTTTAATCTTCAGCCAAAGTTCAAACAACTTCAGGCGTTTGAATTGAGTTTTGCGCCTTTCTGCCCTCAGGTTACATGTATACAGGCTTTGGTTGCATTTGTAAAATTGAAAATGTCACGTAGTACAAACGGAAATACATTTACGTTTCGTTTGTATTTCCGTTTCGTAGGCATGGGATCACATAAGAGGGAGTGTCCCAAAGCACCACTATTATAAATGACATTCCTTTTTTAAAACTTTCCTATAAATTTGTCACGGTTTCAGTATCAGGTTGCAAGCAAATTACTGTTGATGTATCTGCATCGTTGGAACATATGCACAAAGATCTGACCAGAATGTCGCGCGTAACACTGACACTCAATTGTCGCACCAAGAAAAACTATTATGAACAAGAAGAACCTGTAAATAATGATAATATCAGCGGTCTCGAGCTATGCACACGCGATTTACACGTACATGAATGTTGCACACTCTTATTGCAGACCAAAATCTTGTTAAGTGGTAACGCTTACACGCCCTATACACCAAGCACCAGGGAAGCCATCGCAGGGCAATCCGGCAGTCGAGCAATAAAGTATATAATGTACACGCTTGTTTTGCATGTCACATGTAGAGCTACGCCTTTGCAAGTGTCAGAGTTAGACTTGAACTTGCACAGAGCACAGCGTAAACGTGACGTTTGCCAATCTTGTCTATATCAGAGCAGCACAGGTGCACCACAAACATGAATAGAAAGGCCGTAGCATCACGGATCGGATTTTTGGTAGGCTGCCGAACATCTGTCACCTGCATTCTGGCTATGTTTGGAGTAATCGATCCAGTATCAATTGAGGGTCTTGTCAGACAGGGTGTTGGTACGCTTGTCGTCATCTTCATAATTGGCATATGTTTCGCCGCCGCACAAGGTTATGAGCGGGATCAGGTAGGCCACTGTTCCAATATTGAAACGTTTGGTGATTTGAAAATATCTGCAGCGACTATTATAAATATTCCAAAACATTTTAACCTGAGAAATTTACTTAATGTCATTTTGACCGCTTCTTAGTAAAATAATCTTTGCTATTATGACGAATTAAAACATTTATTATTTGTGGAAATATAAGTCATTCTCACGATACGTCACCCAGTGCCCCCAGGAAAATAAGAAAAAAAATAGTCACTGTGGTGTATTTAATGGAAACCGGTCTGGTCGGACAATGGGTATAGATACACTCTGAAGCCAACTAGGTTTTTTTTTTCAGACCATAGCTTGACATAGTTTGTTACTTCCATGTCAAAGGTTTTGCTCTGGGGACTTTCCACCACAGGATAAATATAAATAAGTGCTGTCACGTATCTTGCTTTATGACACAGTTGTAGCCAAATAATAACATGAATAAAGTGAGTTTTAATTTGTAAGACTATAGACACGTGGCCCTTGCTGTTCGGCTAGTATTGATGCAAGTACTGGTCTAGGAATATATTGCATTTAATTATCTACCATCAATAACCGGTATCCTCAGTAAACCAAACAACTGCTACTTTAGCTCATTAGGGAGCATTTAAAACCTATTCGAGGGAAAATTTGCTGCATATACCCGAATATGGTTAGAGAACGGAACGGATTTAAATATAGGACTTTCAAAGGTTATTTGATGCAGTAGTCTCAAAATTCGTCTGATTGTATAGTTGTCATTTGTTTGGCATTTACAATGGCTGTACTGACTGCTGTCGTCAAGCAGGGCACCAAAGTCGGG
>JAAUYG010240013.1_pt1 | contig 10994 bp, 8 predicted proteins | sample 7278091 | NCBI WGS metagenome assembly JAAUYG01 (sample SAMN14350201, study PRJNA611818) | marine sediment metagenome | isolation source: surface marine sediment (0.6m) | place: French Polynesia: Moorea | collected 2018-08
AAAACATATTTACGAACGGAAGAAATAACAGCAATTTTCACAACTTTTTGTTTTCTCTGTTACAAGGAACCGTCTTGTTACAGTTTGGTTTTGAGGTTCCACTCCAGTGCAACCGAATGTGCAATTTCTTTTCAGAAGGGGGGGACGACTCAGAAGCTTTTTCGTCTGTCTTTATTGTGTTTGACTGATTTATCCTTCTGACTTTCAGACGCGTTTCGACTGCTAAACAGTAATCATGTCGGACGACGAGGATCAAGTTCACAGGTCCGTGCGGCTCTTTTGCTGAAGTGCATGGTTGGCACGTACTTTTGCTGAGAGTGAAACCATGACGTGCATGCTGGTGTGAACTTTGCGCGTTCTTTTGTCATCAGCTTTCCACCGACGTTGCCAAATATCCTTGCCAGTTGTGCCAGTGTGAACCACAGTCTCTTTCTTTGTGACGTTTTTCAGTTTTGTCAACAACTTTGTTTTGTGCATGTTCTCTTCCAGTCTTCAAACAGCACCATATTTATTTCTGCACATGCAGTTGCCAGAGATTTTGTCTGGCCGATTCTTGTTCATGATTCTCTTGATTTTTTGTTTCCACCAAAATGGTTGACCTACTTCTGGCAACATGGATGTGGATGGATAAACTGATAAAAAGAAACGAAATCACGAGAAAGAGAACATCCGCAACAATCCATATTGGTTGGAGGATTTTTGTTGGTGGTGTGCCAGGAGAAAATGTGAAGGATCCCTTAAGTTTTTCCTCAGTTTGATTCTTTTTGTCACGTTGTTTGTTGGGTGCAGTGCGTATCAATTGACGGTAAAAAGCTGTTTTTCGATTTTGTGGACACAGGAAAAAAAATTGAACCAATTCTAAGATCGAGAATGCCTAAAATTAAGACTCAAAAAAGCACAGAAAAACGCTGTAATTTGTTCTTTCATTTAATGTGTCTCCTTTTTCTTTTTTCAGCGAGGAGGAGTAGGTGTTTTTCCTTTTTAAGCATGCCTTTTGGAAAACCAGTGAAGTAGTTTGATCAGTTACAAACATGGTTAAAACGTAGCTTCTGCTGGATTAGAATCTTGAACGCTGACAAACAAAGCTAAAGTGATAACGTAAAGATGCAGAAGGCAAATTTGAGAAAGCTGGGTGACTGGACATAGATCTGAAATAATTGTCTTCTTTGCCTGTACTTTTCCCCCATCCATTTCCCATTGCAGGAGGTATGTAGGGTGTCTGTCATGTTTGAAGTTTTGAAAGACTTAATGTTGACTTCTCAGAATTGTCAAAATGCCGTCTTCCTCTGTACAAATTTTATTACTTTACAGTTTACATTATGTTTTCATACCATTGCCAGCATATCGCCATAAACAGACTCAAAAGTTTTCTCACTAATGTGTACTCGCTTCCATTGCATTGTTTACATTTCACCGTGTTCCTTTCATGCCTTTTTTATTTCTTCGCTTTCGTTATGTTTCATAAAGTCATCTTCTCCGTTTCACATTGTGTATTTTTGCTGCAGATTTGACCACCTATTTTCAAAACAGGGCTCCCTTCGTTTGACATCTGAAAACAAAACACTTTTATTTGAGAACAGCCTGCACTATAAGAGCCATTGATCCCAATTTTGAGCTGTGCACCAAGCCAAGTAAAGTGGCGTGATTCAACAACATCAATTTTTGATCGACTTTTCTTTGTTTTGTTTCACTTGACTTGAAGTGCCATTTTGCTGAAGAAAAATTGTCTTCGTCACTTGCATTGTTGTTCACATTTTCACTGAAGCTGGCTGAAGTTACTCCAGCCGTCAGATCATGATTTTGGGTCGCTGTTCTGCATGTGCACATGTGCGGAGCACCGCAAAGCCAAAATGCACCTTAAACTGAAATTCAGCAGCAATGTTTTTGAATTTATAAAATGCACAAGATATTTCTCCTTGGCTGTTTTAAAGTTAGCCAAAATCTAAACAATATATAACATGAACAGTTGTTTTTATGTCAGCACCATGCATTGGTGTCGCGCTTCGCTGTTTGCGCAGCTTTTCTCCACCACAATGTGCAACTAGTTTGTTTCAATTTCTCTAGGGAGGAATCCGAAGATGAGGACACTAGGTAATGAGGCATGACGAGTAGAAATCCTAGACGTTGCCAGTGATTCGTTTGAAGTATATTGTAGTTAGATTTTAGAAATTTTCCAGTTTTGACTGACTGTAGATAAGATTTTGGACAAGAGAGGTTTTACTCTGTGGCTGTCACAGAGCTGCTGCTCACTTACCGCAGCAAAATTTGCTGAAGAGCAAGGAATGCTGGGAGACATTGTCGACCATGCTTTCTGTCAACAGATTTTTTTTCACAAAATCTTGGTCCAGAGAAAAAGCAGGGCTTCCGCCCCAAGTTTGCATGTCGGTGCATACACTGCTTCTGCTTTGGTTTTCCTTTCTTTCTTTATTTCACTGAAATATTTTTTACCTTGGACCCCACACCATGATCTGTTTTCTTCAGTTTTATTCTGTGTGTCCGCCCAATGGTGTGCTTCTGATGAAGTTAACTGAAGTGGTTCATGCAGCTGGTTGCGAATCAAAGAACACGGAAATGGCTCTGTGTCTCTTGTGCTCTGCTTTTGGAGCCTTTTCACATGATTTGCAATTCCATGTGTGTAGATGCTGAGTTGGTGTGTGTGGATGCAGTTGCGTGAATGTGCAAAAGGCACCCAACCTGAGACGGAATACTGTGGGACATGTGAAATGACCTACTTTGTGAATTCCCGTCTCTCGGCGTTGCTGCTTATCTAATTATATGCCTCTTTTGTAGGTTCTTTGAGTGTTTGTCTGTTCAGTGTTTCTATTGTACTTGTTCTCATGTGAGTCCGTTTTTGTTTCTGTGGACCTCCCACCTACAGTGCTAAGTTGTGTGGGATGTACCAGCCTGGTGCACAACAGCTTCAGTCAAATGGCCTGGGAGTTGTCTGTTGTGTTTGTCGAGAATCTCCACTGACTGGTTCAATCATAAAAACAATCACTGTGATGTAATGCTATTTTCTGTGCAATTATCCCAACAGGGAGGCATCAGAACCAGAGGAGTAAGTTGCGAACTGTCATCCTCTTTGTTTTGGTCTCATGCTTGAGACAAACCCTGGACCGTCACACATTTTTGCAGTAGGATTAGAAGTTTTGGCCGCAAATAGTCATGCACCATATCCGGTCTCAAACCCTTTGTTCTGTCTCGAGTCTCGAGTATCACTGCTTTTATCAAATGTCTAGAAACCAAGCAGGAATTCGGACATTTCTACAATCGCTCCACGTAGCATCGCACCTGTGCTGTGTTGTTCTGTTGTGTCAGAGTGTACTTTTTGTGTTGCACCAGTGTTGTTGCCATTTTGAAGACATTGTCCTCAGCAGTTCCTCTTTTTCCCATCTGAAAGGAACATGGAGGCAGACAGGCCCATCAATTGTCTTTTCACTCGATGTTCCGTGTTGTGTCTGTTGGGTGTTGTGAATCAGTGTTCGCCAAACGATGGTTTAAGTAAAGCAGGGCTTTTCAGGCAGAGGCATTCTTTGTAATTTGTTTCCTTTTTTTTTTGTTCTCAGATATGGCGGGAGCAGGTAGCCCTTCTTTTTTGGCATGATGGCCGTTCTTGTTCTTGAAAATAACAGAAACTTTTGCCAAAACAACTGCAATGCTGTTTGCAGTTGTGGCTTTGAGAGCGCTGACCAGCCACGCAAAAAGAAACTGTTGCACTGCTGATAACATCTCAAAGATGTTCCTGTACATTTTAATTTTTGCTTAAACTTCCAAAAATTTACAGAAGAGAGGGCATAAGAATTTGACAAGAAACAATTTTCTAGAAAACTGGAATCCATTCTATGTTTGGCTGTGCTGTGTCAGGTATAATCCCGAACCAAGAAAAGCACAATTGGCCTTTTTTATCAACAAAGAGGTTCTTTCCCTGACAGCAAGTTCCTTCTGTGATGAAACAAAACGAAAAAAAAGTCAGGATGTGGATGGATATGTCTGTGTCATTCTTGCACGTTGTCAACAGCCACCACTTTTCAATTTAATAATTCTTAAGTTTCATTTTGTGTTTTATTTCTGCAACAAAAAGTGTAACTAATAACATTTCCTAGTCCAAAAAGTCGAGCTGACCCTTTGTGTGTGGTGTGAATGAGATGATTTGCCAAGTGAGGCTCTCACTGGCAGGCAGGCACTCTAACATTTGCTTGTGTTTTCAGGATGGCTCAGGAAGACTCAGGGCCATCGGAAGCCGAACTCGCCATGCAGGTAAGGATGAATTTGTTATCCATGGCATTTATGAGTTGCTGCAGTTTTTAGCTCAAGAAAAGACTGCATGATTGGACGTGAACACCTGATGTCTATGAAACATCTGCAACCCTGACAATTCGCTCTCATTTCATGAAGTCCAAACCATGCAGTGGAAATTCAGACCCAAATTGTCCGCCCGAACATTTCCTGACAAGGATCAAGGGAAGGGTGGGACGAAAGTCTTGTTGACATTTTTCTTTCAAAAACGCCAGAGACGCAAGGAGCGACTGCTGAGCGAAACGACAGATGAAATGAGTGAAGAACTGCTGGAGCAATCCTTGATAGAGAAACAAAAGGAAGAAGAAGAAATACAATTGTTGAAAGAGAGATTAGTAAGTTTGTTTTTTGCTCGCACCATCTTAAACATGCAGTTTATTCTTGTGTTATCAGCGTAGGAAAGCTCAGCTGTCTTCCACGGACCTCGATGAAGCTGTGCAAGAAATGTTAGAACAGAATCGAGAACTACGGCGGAAAATGGACGAAGAAATTCAAGAATTACGACAGAGAAGTGTAACGATCATCTCTTTAGCATGAAAATTAGAAGTGCAGAAGTGTAGCATGGATTCTCACAGTGTACCAGAGCATTATTTCATTTCCCAAGAAATATATATTTGCATGACTTTTGCACTCAAAAAATTACCAGAAGAGTGTTGATTCACCTGGAACATGCATGTGTTTCAGGAAACAAACACGTTCCCCCATTGCAATAACTTTTGATAGTTCATTTTTTCATACCTCTTTGTGTTCTGTGTCTGTCTGCGTGCCAGAATTTTGCTTAAAGTAGGTCATAAGATGAGGAATCAGGAGCCAGAAGCAAGCATCGGGTGTGTGATTCCTGTGATAATTAATGTTTGTCTTTTGTCTGCAAACACATTACCTTCTCATTTTCATAGACAACAAAATTAATTATGGGTTTCTGCGTGAAAACTGTTTTAGCTGTTTTACTCGCATGTTTCAAAGTGTTGGTCCTGAGAGTTAACTTAAGAATTTGTTTTGAGTATAGGCTATTCCAGCCTGCGTGATTTGTTTTGCTGACTGCAGTTGCCAAAAAACAACAACAAACAAAACACTTGATTCTCAAGCTTTTTTATTTATCAACAAATACCAGCGGACATCGTGATGATTTTGAACCTTTGAAAACCTTGGAAAATATTTAATTCATTCTGGCTTTGTCTCCTTCAGGAACGGCGAAAACGTGAACGAGCCGAAGAAGAGAAGCTGTTAGCAGAGCGAAGAGCGGCTGAAGAGGCAGAGAGGAAGGCCGTTGAGGTGAACATTTCTCAACAGTTGTGCGCAGGCTTCATTTTGCGATCTATCTGTGCTGAAACTAGACGTGGACGTAAATTGGAATTCATTCACTGCAAAAACGTCGCCTCTGGGATGCAGGGGCGAGGGTGAAGTTGCAATGAAGGGGAGTTTCTGTGAAATCTGGTGGCCAGCTGCAGTGGAACGCCATTGAGGAGGGTGGAACTTGAGTGACAGGAGGCGGATGGAAATCTGACGGTGGGTGGCACCCTCCTGGGGTCAAGCGCCTGGGCTTTAGTAGCGACTGGGGTGACCAAAGGTTTTGTTCAAGTTGAAAGGTCCAACAAAGACATGATGTTGAACAGGAGGAGAAGAAGAGGAAGAAGGAGGAAGAAGATGCGAAGAAGAAGGCGGAACGCGCCAAGAAGATGGCCGAGTTCGAGAAGTACAAGAATCCTCCTCAGCCTAACTTTGTCATCAAGAAGAGGGAAGGCGGCATCGGCGATGAGGTCAGATCTATTCTGTGTTTTGTTTTCTGCAGTTTTGTTCCATCGACGGAAAAAGTCCACCTGACGACGACTTAATTCGGAGTTGTGAAAGGACAGTCTGTTTGCCAAGATAACAATGAACAAAGAACAACATGAAATGTAAAAAAAAAACATTAAAAACTCGTCTCCCAGTTCATTTTTGTCAGAAAATTTTCAAAAGTTTCATGTTCTTTTTTTGCGCTGCGATCATCCACAAAAGTGTTTTTGCTCGCGCGAGCGCAGTGGTTGTCAAGAACATCAGTTTTTTTTGTCAAGCTCAACAAAGGGGAAACCCTTCTACATGGAGAAAGATCTTGTTTAGGCAGCTCCAAAATCGGGATGTGCTGATCGTGCACTAATCTGCATACGTGTGCGCATCTGCAGACGCGCAGAAAATTCACCATGGTCGTCATGGGATGGCAGCAGTTCCCGAATACTTTTGATCCAAATTTATCTTCACATCATGAACACCGGCTTTCTGTGATTTTTGTCTTTCGTGGATTTGTGCAGTCTGTTTGTTGTCTTTACAGGTGACCAGAAACGAACTTCAAGATTTCATTGCATACATAAACAAATGCAAGCCATATTTTTGCTTATAGTGGTGTCCTGCGTTACCGATACATCTGTTTCTTTTTGAGTTCATGTGTTGTCCAAACCAGATCTCTGTGAAACTGAAGATCTGTGTCTGTCAGTTGCGTGCGACATTTGACAACTTTCACAAAGCAGTGGGACGCCACTTTCATTCGGATGCACTCGTGGAAACAAAATCTTCTCTGCACTTGGATTTTGCAAATTGATGAGAACATCTGCATAAAGAAATGAAAGTGGTGGATCATCTTCAGCGCACCATTTCTTTTCATTGTGCTGCATCTTAGATTCACATTCACATCTAGAGTTCCATATCAGAGGCGGACTCCACTAGGGGAGACGTTCCGCGCACAAGGAACCTCTTCCTGAAAACAAGCAATCTCTCCACTTACCCTCAGAAAATTATAGCATCTCTAGTCGTCCATTTGGCTTACCAAACAAATTGCATGGAAACACAGCCTTGTGTTTCTCCATTTGAGCATCAGATATTGTAGATCTTCAAAAAAGAAAGTAGCCCATTTTTAGAAATTACTTTCAAATTTTCTTTGTCAGTGTACCATTTCAGTTTTTCCAAAGCCTTTTTTGAACTATTCAGTTTTGATTCTAGATTTCCAAACTTCCCTAGGTTGAAAACGCAACATGTAAGAAACTGCATGTGACTCTGCAAGCACTGTTTGCTCGCTTTGCGTGAATCTCGGTTCCGCCTCTGATGCCGCACCATCTCACTTGCGTTCATCCGAACAGGTACGCTCGCAGCTGCACAGTAGTGTGCTTAGCTTCTGGAAGCTCCCTCGACTTGTGCCGGATATTCACCACACAACTATTGTCAAAATTATCTCATCATTAATGTTGTTAAACACAACTTGTAAAGGACGATGAAGATTCTGAGAATACGGAGCGCAAGTCGAAGGAACAGCTTGAGGCGGAGAAGCGCGCCATTTTGCAGCAGCGGATCCAGCCGCTCCAGATCGACGGATTCAACGAGGGCAAGCTCCAGGAGAAGGCCAAGGAACTCCACAAGGAAATCTACAGACTCGAGGCCGAGAAATACGATCTGGAGAAACGATTCAAGGAACAACAGTATGATGTGAGTGCAAACAGGGAACGCGCACTTGGCGCGGGAAGGATCAATGGTGGTGTTTTGGGTGATCAAACTCAGATGTTTTCAGGTTCTCTTTTCTTGTGTTCAAAGAACATTTGACACTTTCTGTTGTAAATATTTTTTCTTCATGCTTTCAATTTTTTCTGTGTAACAACGCAACTATCCATTGCCTCAGCAACTAACATGAATAGTCAAACAACACAACACACAAACATGAGTTTTGTGTGAGGATATGATTGTCCATGGGATAGTATCAAGGAAAGAATTCACACAAGGAACAAAATCAAAATTTGCAGCTTTATCTTGCGCAAATAGAGGTTCTTCGTCCGTTAGGGACCAAACTCAATTGGATAGATTTTTTAAATGGGTTTGGAAAATGCGAAGCTAATGGCATAGATGGAATAACCAGAGTAGAATTCACTTGTCAAAAACTCAAAAAAGGGAAAAGAATCGGAAATGGATTAATTTGGCTTATATATCTCATGACGATTTGTATTCGCACAAGGTTGAATCTTGTGCGCTGATCTTGGAGATGTTGACCACAATTTAAATGTGAATTTGTATTGGTAGTGTTTTCGTTCACTAGAACATGTATCGTTCCAAGGGCAAAGAGAGAGATAGAGGGAGAGAGTGCATTACACAGTTCAGTTTCCTTAGTTCATTGCTCGTTCACTGGTAAACACTAGAGTATGGTAGAGCTTGGTTTACTTCGGTTGATTCCTTAGCTCGTGGGACATTATTTCTCGGCAGTTCTCATAGATTCGTAAACTTAGCGTCAGTACAAGGCCTGTCGCTCGTGGTACCTGTACATTTCAATTGTGGTCTGTCACTAACAAATGATAGAACATAACTAGCAAATTAGTCAGGTAGAGATAGAGCATTAACATTTTGAGCGAAGTGGATCCACTGGAAGAATACATGCATCTGTGGGAAGAGCAGGAGGAACAAAATGAATTGCAAGTCGAAGAGGACAACAGAAGATGCCCATCATAACCCTGCGTGTTTCACGTAACCTTGCCTCTCTGTCATATACCACACCAAAACCACTTTTGAGATGGTATATGCAGTGAGACAGGGCGTGCGACACACAGGGTTCAACTAAAGTGTTCACTTGTTTACTCTATCTGCTTTACAGATGATGGAACTGGCGGAAAGAGCAAGACAAATGAACAAAGTTGGGTATGTATTTCTGTCAAATTCAGACCAAGACTGTTGTCTGAATTAGATCTGAAGGGCGACAAACTATCATACCGTATTCAATCCGAGTCTAGTTAGCTGTAGGGAACTGTCATCGCAGATCTTGTGCAGGATTTCAAACCCTTGTCATGTGGTTAGGATCTTCAGTTTGTCGGGAGATATTTGACATGGTCTGGTTGGTTCCTGATTGTCTTGGCAAGGACACTTGAGACTCAAGGTGATTTTGCGTTCATCTTCATGTGCGTTTTTGCGGAGGGATGAAGTTTTGATCTTGGAGGATGGTGCTGTCTGCCTCTGCAAATGAGCATTTGTTGATTTGTTCAGCCTCTGACATGCACTTGTTTGTCATTGCCCAGTTCAAGAACTCGGCTGTCAAACTTCAAAGCAAGAGTTGAATTGTAAAAAGGAAACGAAGCCACAGACTGATGTTCTGAAAAGAACGAAAGCACAACAAACCTCAATATTGGGCATTCAGCTAAATGCCAAAAAGAGTGGCGGGTTTGAAGTCTTTACGAATCTGTTGGCAGTGACCTACTTTTTAGTTCGCAAACTGCGCCAGCCCAGAATCTGGCATCAGCAGTTACAGCCAACTGGTTGAATACGGTATGTGAACGGTTGCTTTTGGAACTAGTTGGAATTCCAAAGCCGCAAAGAACAGACAAAAGGCAAAGACTTCACAGAGTCAGTCAATTTGAGAAGAATCGAAGAGAACAAGGTTGCTCAAGACAATGAGATAAGGTGTACCAGATGCAACAAAGCGGATCACAGTTGATCTAGCAGCAAAACAGATGTTGCAAATGATCTCAAGAAGACTACCAAATCAGGAATTTGCTGACTTGCAGAGTTTCAGTGTTTGTGTGCAGTTTTTGTCGACATAAATGCTGAAAGTTTGAAGCGCCTGTAGTTTGGGGTAATCCTGAGGTCATTCGCAACAAGACAGGAAAGGAAGCTAAACTCGCGTTCATTAAGTTGTCAGTTTGAGTGGAGGTTTGGTTGGAAGCGTAGCTCTTTTCTGTTACCAGATGTCAGGTTTTCTGCAAGTAGTTTTTAGACAATGATTTCGAGTCTGTCTGTTGAAGGAGAGGGACATCGTTTCGAGTTTTTCACAGCGCGGTGTAATGACTTGCGTCGAGCGGTCTGGTTGCTCTCTCGCTGTTTGTTCGGTGAGAATCATAAGTGAAGATTCAAGTTTTTTTACATTTGTTCCAAGCAACTTTTCTTGACAAAGCTTCAATGCTGTGGATGATTTGTGTTGCTATCTGCAGATTGTTGAAAAGACAGGTGGAATAGTTTTTTACTTTTTTCGCAGAGGAGAGAAATGCATCGCGTCAACTCGCAACGATTTCCCTCCCCTCACATCTTTGAAAAAAAGACGAAATTTTAATTCTCCTGTTTGTCATCTGTCACAGAATTGACCTACTTGTGTGCATGAGAACCGCTTTCTTGTTCTGGAACACCTTACACTTTTAATCCAAGAGATTCGTGTTCAATTCACTTCAATAAATTATTTATTTGATGTTTCCTGAAAACAGCAAAGGTGGTCTAAAGAGAGTTCAACTTGGTCAAGATGAGTAAGTATGCATGTGTGTGGCAGTGTGCAATCCTGGACCTCTTGCACCTTTCTGAGCAGCAGATACATATATGTGCAGCTACAGCCAACATAAAGGCTTGAAAAGTTCTCGCCTTTCCTGTATGCCTTTGCTGCATGCTACCTACATGAAGTCTGTTTGCATGCAACCCGAAGAACAGGATTGTTTTCAAGATCCACAACAAATCCCATCTCTCTTTATTCTCATTCCCTTTGAAAGTAGGTCACCACTTCATGGCGAAAACAACGGATTCTTCAGGGCACCATACGTTCTCTGAAGCATTGCATGATGCTTCACATTCCAACATCCCAAACCTGCGCATCTCATGTGCGAGAGTGCCATCACGCTCCCATCCTGTGCAAATAGCCAATGTTGTTTGTTGCAATGTGGAGGAACCATTTCCTTTCATAAAGCTGGGAATGTGCTGAAGCTTACGACCAGGTTGCC
>JAAUYG010039369.1_pt1 | contig 10992 bp, 9 predicted proteins | sample 7278091 | NCBI WGS metagenome assembly JAAUYG01 (sample SAMN14350201, study PRJNA611818) | marine sediment metagenome | isolation source: surface marine sediment (0.6m) | place: French Polynesia: Moorea | collected 2018-08
AAACTAGGGGACGGGGAAAAGGAATGGATACATCGGCAGTAATCAGCATCGGCAAATTGAATTCCCTACAAGTAATTTGAGTGATTTTTGGGGATTGTAAGGATTATAGTTGTTAGGATTAGTATATACCGTAGTCAAGTTTCATTATATTGAAATTACGCTGGTCAATAGCTGACTTTTCACGGGATCTTGAGAAGGAAAATAGTTAGCGTAAGTTACTCGCAAACATAAGTATCAATTCCAGTAGTTTTTTGTCGCTCGAAAGGAGTCGTAAAAAAAATGAGTAAGCTTTTTTTATTAAATACTATTAGAGGGGAAATTGTAGCACAGTAATTCAGGAGTAAGGCAATTCTCTTACCCAAAAAAGAATCAAACAAAGATATTTTTAAGGAATTTAATAAGGAACTAGTTTAGAGATTTTCTCTCAATTCCCATCCTTGACATAAAGATATTAATTCTAGCCATCCTCGCCATAAAACTGTAATTCCAATCGGTGTTGTTCGTCTATGCTCGCGCATATCCACCTAAACGGGCAATTTCTGTTATGGCCCATGAGATTGTAGTCCCTTTATTTTGAGTTTTTCTTTGAGATGAGACAGCAGTTAAAACTTTGATTTGAACTGGGGTTAAAATACTTTTTCTCAAAACTAGCTAGATAGATAACCAAATTATTTTTGATTAATTAAAATATCCAAAAGCTTTGCTTCGCAAAGCTTCTAAGTTTTTAATCCAGGATTTTGGCTCGAAATAAAGTCAGAGAGTAACTTTTGAGAATTGGTATAAATCGATCGTAGCTCTATTCAGAACTGCGTCACTACAACGAAGTTTATAATACTACTTATCTTCTTTCTTGACTTTTTTCTCTTTTTTCTTCAATTATCTGTTTTCGCTCAATTTAAGATGCGTTAGCCCTGGATGCGCATAATACTCTGATTGCTTTTCTATAGTTAAGAGATAATTCTAGAATCTGCCCAGACAAAAAAATTATCAATCAAGGTTGAGATATTAAATCTTGGAGTTTGTGCTTTTTTGCGTGACAATATAAAACTGACTTATCATCTGCACAATACAATGTCTAATATTACAATGTCTAATATTCAGAATCTAACTGTTCCCTTAGATGAAATTCGCTACAACGAGCAAGGATTAGTACCTGCGATCGCTCAAGATTATCTTGACGGTACAGTTTTAATGATGGCGTGGATGAATAAAGAGTCGTTACAAAAAACTATAGATACAGGGGAAACTTGGTATTGGAGTCGATCGCGCGAGCAATTGTGGCATAAGGGAGCAACTTCAGGACATATTCAAAAAGTGCGATCGCTGCGCTATGACTGCGATAGTGATGCTCTGTTGATTACTATTGAACAAATTGGTGATGTGGCTTGTCATACTGGTGAACGTAGCTGTTTTCATCAGATAGACAATAGAAAAATTGCTCCTCCTGCCGACACCCTATCAGAAGTATATCGAGTAATTCGCGATCGCGCTGATAACCCGAAGGAAACTTCTTATACTTGCAAGCTATTAGCAGGAGGAGATAACAAGATTCTCAAAAAAATTGGTGAAGAATCAGCCGAAGTAGTTATGGCTTGTAAAGATGATGATCCAGAAGCGATCGCTTCTGAAGTGGCAGATTTACTCTATCATACTCTGGTTGCCTTAGCTTATCATCAGGTAGATATTCGAGATGTCTACCGTAAACTACAATCTAGACGAAAATAATTTTAAAGGGATACTGTCTGAATTACGACGAGAGGAAATGATTTACTGGCTGCGTAGCTCCCGATCTTTATCCCTCATCCTTTCGAGGTGGTGCTTTGCGAATTTCTGAATAGAAGGAAGTCTGTTGTTTACCGTCATTGTATTTAACGACAGTAGTACGCATCTTCAAATTATCGCTAGCAAACCACTGACGCTCTTCAGCGTGCATTTCGTCAGTTTCAATAGTTAAAGTCAGAGCTTCATCTGTACCAAGGGCATAATAACCACAGACTTTAGTATCTTCAGGACGAATTAATTTTCCTGTTCTATCCTCGTTAGGATTACTAACCAAGACAATAGTAGCAGAGCCTAGTTGTTTGGGTTTACCCCAATCGACAGAGTTATCCCAACTTTGAACTGTACCACCGATACTGAGCTGTGGATCGAGATTATGTTTTTGGCATAGTTGCACTGCTCTCAAATCATCTGGAGGAATAACTTCAATAGTAATATCTGCTTTACTGTTATCCGCTTTGTCTCCACCCAAGAGATAATTAGTACGCTGACTAAACCATCTACCTTCGCTTAAATTTAGGAATTTTTTTAGATTCATGATTATATTGTTTTGCTAATCTCTGTGAAAATTTTATAAAATTATTACCCTTATTTAATTGAGCATATCTTGGTTTTCTGCGCAATACTGCAATCTTTTTCAAGTTTATGAATAGTCAACAAAATTATCACACTTCTGTCACCGAGCTACCTTCTCTGGGGTTGACGCTCAATATTTTACTGAATCGACAAGAGAAGGATTGGGGATGTTTCCAAGTAATTAAAGAAAATGAATTTTATGCTTTGTATATTCCGACCCTAGATAGTTTTAAACTATATAAAAATCCCAAAAGTGAAAACTATAGAGGCTACTGGCGAGACTCGCGTTCAGAAATTTTACCAGACATAAAAAATCGAGATGAAAAACCCGATATTTTTCTCCGTAACCGTAGCAAACAAGTAGAAGAAAAAAAGAAAAACTCTCAAACAACTATTCATAAAAAACAGCGCATTATCGATGTCAAGTATCGCTATAATCCTTGTCCAGAAATGTATCGTCTAAATCAAATGATTGCTAAACTGATTCGCGATCGCATTTCTAGCAACATAACATTTTCTCCTGCCGAAGAAATAATGCCCCTGGTATTAGCAACAGAAGTGGAAGACTAAATCTGGTTTAACATTGCTAAATTGAGATCGTTACAATAATTGAGCATAACTAGATTAAATCCAGCAGATTACATTTTATGGTGGAAGCAAAAATTGGCATTATCGGCGGTAGTGGTTTATATAAAATGGATGCCCTCAAGGATGTTCAGGAAGTAAAACTATCTACTCCTTTCGGCGATCCTTCTGATGCTTTAATTGTCGGTCAGCTAGAAGGAGCAACAGTGGCTTTTTTAGCTCGTCATGGACGCGATCATCATCTTATACCCTCCCAATTGCCTTTTCGCGCTAATATTCACGCTATGAAGCAATTGGGGGTAGAGTACATTATCTCAGCCTCTGCCGTCGGTTCTCTCAAGGAAGCAGCGAAACCATTGGATATGGTAGTGCCAGATCAATTTATCGATCGCACCAAGAACCGTGTGTCAACCTTTTTTGGTGAAGGATTAGTGGCTCATATTGCTTTTGGCGATCCTGTCTGTCCTAACTTAGCCAAAGTTCTGGCTGATGCTGTTGAATCTTTAAATCTATCAGAGGTTAATTTACATCGAGGTGGTACTTATGTATGTATGGAAGGCCCTGCATTTTCGACTAAAGCTGAATCTAACCTTTATCGCAGCTGGGGAGCAACGGTTATTGGGATGACCAATCTACCCGAAGCCAAGTTAGCCAGAGAAGCCGAAATTGCCTATGCTACTTTAGCTTTAGTGACAGATTACGATTGCTGGCATCAAGATCACGATAACGTTACGGTAGAAATGGTGATTGCCAATCTACAGCGTAATGCAGTTAACGCTCAAAAAGTGATTCAAGAAACAGTTAAACGATTAAATACTAATCCACCAGAATCAGTGGCTCATTCTGCTTTAAAATACGCCATTTTGACTCCTTCTGATAAGATTCCTCATGCAGCTAAAGAAAAACTAGAATTGTTGATTAAAAAATACACTCGATCTCAAGAGAAAATTTAGCAACACCTAAATTTCAATTCCGATTCCCTTGTCCAAAAACTCAGCAACAGTTTTTTCTGATAACTCATGGGTCGCCATTGCCTGTAAAATTGACATAGGTACTGTAAGATGGTGGGCTCCTGCTTGTAAAGTAGCTGCCGCCTCTTCAGGGGACTTAAGACTAGCGGCTAAAATTTCAGTATTGCTATCTTTAAGTACATTAGACATCTGGCGCACCAATGCCAAACCATCTCCTAATAACCTAGTAGCACGGTTAACATAGGCGATCGCATATTTTGCTCCTGCCTGACTAGCGATCGCAGCTTGAGCGGGACTATAGATAGCTGTTACAGAACAGGCTATTTCTGTTGATAAATGAGCCGTAACCCGAAAACCTAACTCTGTGGCAGGAATTTTTAACACTATTTTGTCACCAATAATCGCCGCGGCTTTTTTGGCTTCTGTAACCATACCCTCAAAATTTGTCGCACATAGTTGATAATATAGTTCTCCAGGACTAATAGCTGCTAATTGTTGTAAACAGGCTTCGGGAGATAACTCACTTTTATTTAATAGAGTGGGGTTAGTGGTAATTCCTTTAACCCAGCCCATTGCCACTGCTGCTTTAGCTTCTTCTAAAATGGCAGAATCGAGATAAATCATAATTATTATGTAAAAGTAAAATTGGATATGAAATTTTTAAGAATAGCTCTTAGCTTTTAGCTTTTAGTTTTTTTAGTTTGACAGAAAATTTAGTTTACGGACTTGACAATTTCTCAGTTTTTCTTGAAGTAAACTAGAGACAATAAGTAGAACAATATTATATGGTGTTAACCAGTCAAAGCGAATTAAAAGCTCGTAATATAGATAGATACTTTGGGGAACGATTCTAGGAGACCATTGCACACATGGGAAAAGTAGTCGGCATAGATTTGGGAACAACTAATTCCGTAGTAGCGGTAATGGAGGGTGGTAAACCCATAGTAATTGCCAATTCAGAAGGAATGCGAACTACCCCCTCTGTAGTTGGCTTTAATAAAGATGGAGAATTAGTAGTCGGACAACTTGCTCGGCGGCAAAGTGTCTTAAATCCAGAAAACACTTTTTATGGTGTCAAAAGATTCATGGGTCGTCAGTATAATGAACTTCAGCCAGAATCTAAACGAGTACCCTACACAATTAAGCGAGATGAGTTGGGTAACATCAAAATTCGCTGTCCGAAGCTGAAAAAAGAATTTGCCCCAGAAGAAGTATCGGCAATGATTTTGCGTAAACTCGCTGAAGAAGCAGAACGTTATTTGGGAGAAGAAATCACGGGTGCAGTAATTACCGTACCTGCCTATTTTAACGATTCTCAACGACAGGCAACTAGAGATGCTGGGCAAATTGCAGGCTTAAACGTCTTGCGGATTATCAACGAACCCACCGCCGCCGCTTTAGCCTACGGATTAGACCAACGCCGCCCCCAAACCATTATGGTGTTTGACTTGGGTGGAGGAACTTTTGATGTGTCGATTCTGGATATTGGAGACGGAGTATTTGAAGTTAGAGCAACCAGTGGGGATACTCAGTTAGGGGGTAATGACTTCGATCGTCGCATTGTCAATTGGTTAGCCGAAGAATTTCTCAAACAAGAAGGAGTCGATTTAAGAAAAAGCGATCGCCAGGCTCTACAAAGATTAACTGAAGCAGCAGAAAAAGCCAAAATTGAGCTATCAAAATTGTCTGTTACAGAAATTAATTTACCGTTTATTACCGCCACCGAAGATGGACCTAAACACATTGACATTAAGCTAAATCGGGCTAAATTTGAAGAACTATGTGGAGATTTAGTCAGTCGTCTCCGCCGTCCCCTAAAACGAGCTATTTCCGATGCTGGTCTTGGACCAATGGACATTGACGAAGTAGTCTTAGTAGGCGGTTCAACCCGCATTCCGATGGTGCAGGATTTAGTCCGCAGTTATATTGATCTAGAACCCAGCCAAAACGTCAATCCTGATGAAGTAGTAGCCATTGGTGCCGCTATCCAGTCGGGTATTATGACCAACGAAATCAAAGATATTTTGCTATTAGATGTTACTCCCCTATCTTTGGGTCTAGAAACTATCGGTGGCGTAATGAAAAAACTACTCCCCCGCAATACTACTATTCCCGTGCGTCGTTCAGATGTTTTTTCCACAGGAGAAAATAATCAGACAGTAGTGGAGATTCATGCCCTTCAAGGAGAAAGAGAAATGGCAAGTGGTAATAAATCTCTGGGCAGATTTAAACTGACTGGTATACCTCCCGCACCGAGGGGTGTTCCTCAAGTTCAAGTGTCTTTTGATATTGATGCTAATGGTATCCTCCAAGTCACTGCCAGAGATAAAACTACTGGCAGAGAACAGGGAATTACCGTTTCTGGGGCTTCAACCCTCAGCGACTCGGAAATAAAGCGCATGATCGAAGAAGCAGAAAAATTTGCCGATGAAGATCGTGCCAGAAGGGAACGAGTCGAAAAACGGAATCGCGCCAAAGCTTTGACAGACCAAGCACAGCGCAAACTTAAGGAAGTTACCCTCGATTTTGGCAGTCAATTTGCTAGTTATTACCGTCGTCGGATTGATGTCCTGTGTGAAGAAATTCTTAAAAGCCTCGAACAAGATGACGAACGCAGTTTAGATCGAGCTGAAGCCGACTTGCAAGACACTCTCTACGAACTAAACCGTGAAGTTAGGCTGCAATACGACGATGAAGAAGATGATGACTTTTTGGGGGCAATCAAAAAGACCTTCTTAGGAGATGATGACGATAGATTTTTTGATGAGGACTACTCTTACGATCCTCGTCAGACTGACTACTATGGTAGTCGCGGTAATAGTAGTCGCGATAGTTATACTTATCCTCCTGGTCGTAGTGGTTCTCGCCCTGCTACGGGATATGATAATTATGGTGGTGGTTACAATGATGAGCCTCGTCGTTCTTCAGGTTATAACGATGACTGGAATGATGGCTATGATAATCCACCCCGTCGTCCTGCTGCGGGATATGATAACTACGAGGATAGAGATAGGGGCTATGATAATCCACCCCGTCGTCCTGGTTATGATGACCCTTATGGTAATTCAGACCCCTATGCACCCAGAAGAGAAAGTCCCAGAAACCGTCGTGGTGGTAGTCGCGAAAATATACCCCCCCGAGACCGTTACAATGGTCGTAATACTTCACGCAATGTCCCCTATGAAAATGACTGGGATGATGAAGATGATGAATGGTTTTAATGTGATTAGCAAGTACCAAGTCTATCACGAATACCGCTGAGTCTTCGACTCGCTTCGCGACCGCATATAGCGAGTAGCAATTTACAACTAACAACTAAAAATTGAGATATGCAGAACGTGCGTAACTATTATGAAATACTGGGCGTTGACAAAAATGCCCCTAGTAATGAGATTAAAAGAGCTTATCGCACACTAGCCATTAAATATCATCCCGATCGCAATCTGGGCAATAAAGCTGCTGAGGAAAAATTTAAGGATATTAATGAAGCCTACGAAGTCTTGTCTGACCAAACTAGGCGTGTACAGTACGATCAATCCATCAGCCGTAAAAACTTTATTAATAAGGCCGGTTCTTTTGGTAACTTTGGGCGCAACAACCGTGCAGGGTCAAGAAATGGCTCTACTGACCGCTCCCGCGTCAGGGTTAGTACCCAAGACTATCGCCCAGGTACAACTAAAAGAGAACGGGTGGTTTCTTCTCCTCGTACCCAACGTCGCGATATTGAGGCAAAATTGACCCTGGGTTTGGACGAAGCTTATCGGGGTGGCAAAAGAAAAATTCGTCTCGAAGATGGTCGCTCTCTGGAAGTAGATATGCCTTCGGGAATGGTTAACGCTCAGCGTATTCGTCTCAAAGGACAAGGCATCGAAGGAGGCGATTTATATCTCAAGATTACCGTAGCTCGCCATCCCTTTTTTGAAATTCAGGGAGCAAATATCTATTGTCAGATCCCTGTTACCCCGACTGAAGCTATCTTAGGTAGTGCGATCGAAGTTCCTACTATTGATGGTTTAGTTAAAGTCAGTGTCCCTAATGGAGTGCGCTCGGGTCAACGGTTGCGCCTAGCTAACAAAGGTTATTTTGACAAATCTGGAGTTAGAGGAGATCAGCTAGTGGAAATTCAGATTGTTACCCCCAAAGAAATTACTCCTGAAGAAAAAGAACTATATGAAAAGTTAAAGGAATTAGAACAGTTTAATCCCCGTCAAAATATAATTAAAAATTTCTAGTTTTAATTATTAAAATATTATGTGGTTTAAAACTTTGGTTTTGGCTGATGATTAATTGTTGATTTTTGATAAGCTGTCACACATAAAACATCGCATATTATTCTATTATATCGTTTTATTTTTTAGTTAAGACAGATAATTAAGAGCTAAAAGCTAAAAGCTAAAAGCTAGAACTAATCAATGATGTGTCTTAGTTAAAAACTGAAATGATATTAGGAGACAAACCATAAGACCCTCTCCCAGTCTCCCTGTCTTTTAGTCTCTCCATCTATCCTGCACTTTTATTTTTTATTTACAAACAATCACTTAGATGACAATGACAATTATCATTAAAAAAGGAAAATATGGTCTAATCATTAACTAAATGAATGCTGAACTAGCGAAAACTACAAATATTGATACTACATTGTTATTGGGTTTACTGTTTTTTGCGAGCATAAGTGCTTTAGTTGCTCTTGTTCTCTTATTTAAGCTAATTAATGCTCAGTTAGATCGTTTATTATCATTTAAAGTTCAGGAAGCTTATCAAAAAACAATCAAGCCAGACCGTAACTGGCTAATAGCAGTAGCTTCTTTAGCAACGGTCGATCTGATACTTTTAAGTTTACCAATACCTAGTTGGTTATCATTCATAGAAATATTTTTTAGTCTAGCGATCGCGACTATTTTTATTTGGTTAGGTTTTCGTTTATTTAATCGGCTATTTGATAACTATCTACTAGATGTAGCCTTTCAAACAGGACGCAAGCTTACTGGAGAATTCTTAATTTTAGGCAAATTTATTGCTAATGCGGCGATCTTTATAAGTGTTATCTTTCTGTTTGCTCAAACTCATCAAATCAATATTTTGGGTTTAGTTGCCAGTTTAGGAATTGGTGGGTTAGCTGTAGCATTTGCTTCTCAAAAACTTCTAGAGCAAGTATTGGCAGGAATTGTGCTGTATATAGATCGTCCTTTTGTGGTTGATGACTATATCCATTTGACTGATGGAACTTTTGGCAGAGTAGAATCTATCGGTTGGCGTTCGACTAAGGTTAGAACTTCAGGTAAAGGTAGTTTGGTTATTATTCCTAATAGTGTGCTTACTCAGGTAAATATTGAAAATTTGACTGGAGCCAAAAAAGTTATTTCTTTAATTTATTTAACCTTTTATCGTGCTATGCCTGACGAAGAAAAAGCTTTAATTCGTCAAGTTATTTTAGATAGCACTCAAGACATTTTTGGCATAGATCCTCGTAATACTGAAGTTATCTTTAAAAATTTACTTGGTGGTAATCAAGAAAGCCTCACTCAGGCACAGGTGAACTTTTTTATTTTAGGTTCTGGAGAAGTTTCTATGGATCTGCGTCGCCAATTACTTGACGTTGCCAATCAAAGTATTACTAAGCAATTAAAAGAATATGGAATTGCTTTTGACCTGGAAGAAAGAACAATTAATATTGATTCTCCAATCACAATTTAATCAATCACAATTTAATCATCAATCAAATATAAACACATAGCCGTATATGGATATTTGGGAAAGCATTAAAGATTGGCTAAATTTTGATGCTGAAACTAGGAGATTCTTACTGGGGCACGCTTTCAACCTGGGTACATTCTTATTGTTTGTCTTTCTTTCTCTTTTGGCAGGAAGATACACTACATCTTTAGTTAAAGCGATAATTAGAAAGTTAACTCCAGAAACATTTTCGATTATTTATGATAGGTTAATTACTCCCATAGAAAAGCTGATTAAGATTACTGGCACTTTAATCTTAATTTCTATTTGCCTCAATTTTATTCGCGAGTATCAAGCAATCTATGAAATTGCCAAATTTTTTCTAGACTTAGGGGTAACTGTCAGTATTGCTTGGCTAATTTCCCGTTTATTTCGCCAATTTGTTCAAGTTTATGGTATCGATACCATTCGCAAAATGGGTTTAGAAATAGACGAAATGTTGCTGGTTTTTGAGACTCTGGTGAATGTAGTTATTGGTTTTATAGCAGTAGTAACTTTTGCTCAAAATCAAAATATTAATCTATTCGGCTTACTCGCTGGGGTAGGAATTGGCGGTGCGGCAATCGTCTTTGCTTCTCAAAAAACTATCGAACAGTTGATCGGAACAATTGTTTTATACTTAGATCGTCCTTTTATTCCAGGAGAATATATTCGCGTTAATCTCAATCCTCAAGCAGAAGATGTTTACGGCAGAATAGAATCAATTGGAATACGCTCAACTAAACTGAGGACGGTTGCTAAAAGCACTTTAGTAATTATCCCCAATTCCATTTTGGCTAATTTGGACATTGAGAATATTACCAGAGGTAAAAAAGTAATGGTGCTACTTTACCTAGACTTTCTCAAGATTTTGGCAGAAACAGAACAAGCTTTAGTTGAACAAGTAGTAAATAGAAGTACTGATGCTTTGTTTGGCATCGATCCTGGTAGCACTAAAATCAAGCTATTTAAGCCAGAAGATAAACCAGGTACTCGCGCTAGAGTAACATTTTTTATCCTTGGTTCTTCAGAAAACTCAATTCAACTGCGGAAGCGACTTTTAGAATTAGCTAATAAAACTATATCCAAACAGCTTAATGAATACGAAATTGAATTTGTGATGCAAGAACCGACTATTTATGTCGAATCTCCAGTAACTATTTAATACCATTTCTCAAAAGTAATGAGAGAGATGAAGCAATTTATTTTAATTAATAACAAAACTGGAAACTCTTATTTTCCCTACAACACCCTAACCCTACCCCTGTTAAGGTGAGCTTTTGTACTAATAAATCCATCTACTTTTCAACGAAATAATGAGGTTTTGCCAGTTTAAAATATGCACCATTGCATTAAAACATATAGAATG
>JAAUYG010124510.1_pt1 | contig 10992 bp, 9 predicted proteins | sample 7278091 | NCBI WGS metagenome assembly JAAUYG01 (sample SAMN14350201, study PRJNA611818) | marine sediment metagenome | isolation source: surface marine sediment (0.6m) | place: French Polynesia: Moorea | collected 2018-08
AGCGAGTATTATTTACTATACTCGCCGCGCTTTCCTATGCTAGATATTTAACGCTCGGCAAGTACTTGGCCGGCAACCCTAAACTGATGACTGCCTCGCAGGGCGAGTCTAGTTCCCTGTAGTAGGTTAAACACTGACTATTAACAGGGAAGGGAGGCTGAAATACCACATTACATAAAAAGCCGTTTGTCTTCTGGTTTAAATAAAAATCCGTTTTAAAAGAATAATATAGCATTAATCTAATTACTTGTTGTAATTAGAAGATATGTATTATCACGTGCCCATTTTGTTCGACATACTTCAGTTGATCCAGTGAAAGCCACTTTACTAATATCCATGTGATTAGAAATGGCAGCTCCGGCCGTGGGGCCATAGCCCGGAATTATGTTAACAACACCTGGGGGAAAACCAGCCTGGAAATTAAGAAAGTAACCACTAATATTAATTACCCTAACACACATGGTCAACTGCACGAATTTACGGTACATTTACAACAGTTCATATTTACCTGGTAGGTCAATGGATATTCTACACCCCACTAACATTTTTATCTCGTTTAATTTCTTGTTTTATTAGTAATATTAACTGATTTCCTAATAATCGGAATTATCCTTCAAGAAAGGTGACATTTATTATCAGGTGCATGTAATATACGCAATATTTCAACAAATGCCTTCGCAACTAAATGTTTCTATATTTATTCCTTAGGTTTTCAATGCTGAGCTGTACACTTTATACCTCTTTAATAAGTGAAGCCATGTACAGCGCGGTTAGGGGAGTTTGCTCCGCCGGCTTCAATACACAGGTACAACCACAGGTTAGAGCGGGCGCCAGTTTGAAAGACAGCATCAGGAGAGGGACGTTCCACTACAGAGAAATATAGAGGATATCACCATCATCACCATCATCATCATCATCATCATCATCATCATCATCATCATCATCATCATCATCATCATCATCATCATCACAATAATAATAATGATGATGATAATGATGATGTGATGATGACGACGACGACGATAATAATAATAATAAGAAGAACAACAACAACAGCACTACTACTACTACTACTACTACTACTACTACTACTACTACTACTACTACTACTACTACTACTAATAATAATAATAATAATAATAATAATAATAATAATAATTAATACTAATATCAGCTAATTAATATTACTAACAGCAGTATTACTATCAGTTATGTGCTCAAGTTCGACGGAATACCCACACCTGTATAGTACAGATATATATGATCACGTGTTGTTATTTGTATTACTAGAAACATTACTACTTCCCTCTATCGTATCTTTCCGCCCGGTCCCAATACTTCCAATTCGTCAAATATAGTTCCCCTGGTCGCAGTGACCGCCCCAGACGTCCAGTCTCTCTGGATCTCTCTCCATCGCCCAACCCAGAATGCCGGAACTCCTTTCTTCGTCCCAGGATCAAATACAGACCCCCTATCTCCGCCCTGGTCTTCCCTGGAGACGCCACGCAATCCCAACATGCACTGCCGGATCCAGAGACTAGTGGGAGATTGTCACAGTCCACGGTGTCCAGAAGCCACAGCGCGGACTCTGTCATGTTACAGTATCCTGGCAGACGGAGGGAGAGACAGTCCCCAACTGTCACCTTTAACTTGGAGCCGCAGACAGCCAGCCGCGTTGACAGTGACACCGTGGTCCAGCAGTGTGGTACACCCCCAGCTAGTGACATTAGCGGGTCTCCTGTTGCTGTGTGTGACACTGCCACGCAGACTGAGACAGGAGACATGGACAGAGGAACTGACGACACTTGTCAGATTGATATTGAGATACTGGACACAGCAAACGCAGGACAACAGCCAGAACCAGTGTACGCCAGGGTACGTAAGCCTGTGGCCCCTCCTCCGCCGCCCCCTCTCTCACTCTCAGCCATGCTGGCCCGAGGACTCTCTCCATCTTCCCCTGACACCCCTAACAACTTCCGGCCTGGAGAGAGTAGCGGCGGGCGGCTGAGACGGGCTGTCCTAGGCAACGACGGGCAGACCAAACTGCTCCCTGACAAACCCCGTGGTCTAGAGAGGGGTGGTAGTAGAGTTGGGGAGATGAGGCGAGTTCTGGAGAAGGCCGGGATAATGGCGCCCTACCTCAAACACATCCTGTCACAACGCAAAGCATGGCAACGACCAGCCAGCCCCTTGACATCACGCGCCATAGATGTCAATATGCAGCGGTTCCCAGAAGAACACCTACCAACGAAAGACCAATTGTCGCACCCTAGTACAAGAAACCAAAACAGCTTTATATCAGAGAATCAGAACAGCAAGGAGGACTGTTCCCGGGCTCACCCTGGTGACCCCCATGGTGATATTATTAACCCACCCTCCCACTCTGTTTACTACACAGGCAAGGGGTCAGACAACGACAGTCACCTCAGCGCCTCGGGTAAGCTTCATGTACATTGTGTAAGAGATATCAAGCAGCTAAATCAGGGCTAGAAAATAGGGCCGGGCCTGTTAAACTAAAATAATATGAGGTTATTAATGATTGAGTTGTCTGATTTAAAAATCAAAGGTAGTAATAGGAAAGGTATACTATTTGGCCTCCATTGTGATTTTTCTTGAAGTGTTTTTGTACAACACCCTACTGGAAGCGACGACCTTCGCATCTGTTTGTGCTCGCCAAGTACAACACACACACACACTTTAACACCCTTGTGACCAGTTACCAGTGGCTATTGACTTTCCTGCTGTAAAACCTCCAGACGATTATGTCAACCTGCGGGACTCCCTGGGCCGCCGGTACAGGCGTACCACAGAGCTACCGGAACTGGACCTGCAGACTGCGTCCCAGTATGACTCCGGGGACACCACAGCCCCTTCAGAACTAGAACTCTTCTTCAGGGTGAGTGTAAGTTTCTACTACGTGTGTAGTAGTAGTAGTAGTAGTAGTAGTAGTAGTAGTAGTAGTAGTAGTAGTAGTAGTAGTAGCAGCAGTAGCAGTAGTAGTAGCAGTAGTAGTAGACCTAGTAGTAGGAGTGGTAGTAGTAGTAGTAGTAGTAGTAGTAGACCTAGTAGTAGTAGTAGTAGTAGTAGTAGTAGTAGTAGTAGTAGTAGTAGTAGTAGTAGTAGTAGTAGTTGTAGGCGGAGGAGGAGGAGGAGGGGCAGCAGCAGGAGGAGCAGCCGGAGGATGAGAAGTAGGAGTAGCATACATGTATAATGGTTCATACTGTTTGACTTATGACTACATAACATATATATTTGCACCGTAAATAGAAGCATGTATATACTGACTTCCAGGCCAAATTTATGCATTATGTATCTTATGGATCGTTCCAGAACCGCAGACACAAGAGTGAGGTCCCTCCTCACTGAGGGAGAACGGATATAGCCCTACCATTTGGATAGTCAAAACGTCTGTGTAGACCAAGAATTGTCGATTTGCCAGACTACTACTATTCGTGCAATTGCCATGATGGCTAATGGTGGAGGAGACTTTAACTCACTGCGAAAGCAGTCTTTAATACAAGTCTTTACATCGTTGACTAAACATTTCACACCGCACTAGGTCACTACTGTATATGGTTAGTCAATTTTTATAACATGAACATAACACAAGATAATTCATAACTTTATCAGTTGTTGTAATGTCACAAATATTCCATTGCTCTTTATTGCAGATATTAACACTATGATATTATGTATATTTGTATAACATCTTAGTACATTGTGCTATAAAGCTTAGCGGTACCTACATACTAGAAAGCTAAATTGAGTATTTATATAGCAGTGTACCATTGTGTTTATGACGATGCCGCATATGATGTGTTGTACTTTTTCAGTCTTTTCGTAGTTTTTATAGAGTTATGAGTACGTAGCAATACACTCTGTTGTTTATGCTGTAGTCATTTGGTGCGGTCTTTTTATGCAAAGGCATGTATATTGAACACAGGTCATCCCTAGTATAGATTCTAAATAAAATCTAGTTAATCTCTAAACATCAGACTGCTGCAGGTATGAACTACTGTAACAATACGGTAGCGACACCAGTATCTGATCCAGTAATGGTTGTTCGAAGCTACAGAGTATATCACTGGCCTCAGTAAGTAACAGGCCGGTGTTGCCATCCCCATCACAAGTTATGCGTGGGGGTGATAGGTGTCCGTGTGTCACTTTGTGATGCTCCATCAACCCTGCCACCTCACAGCGCCATCTGCAGGACCTGTGGAATAAAACACAGTGTGCATATCGACACAAACCGTATGGCTGCTAACGGCCACACAGCAATACTGCTGTGTCCCCTCACCAGATAAGGACCTTGATCAATTAACATCCCCAACAAACATCCTTGCGAAAAACGTATTTAATAGCCTTCTGTAAACCCTGGGCTACGGACCAGCTTCACTGTCATTGTAAATATGCGACTTGGTACTGTGAAGACTCTGTGCACTAAGCAAGAAGTCTCTAACCTCTATGGCGTCAAGGTATATAAGCTTTAACAAGGCATATATTAAACGTGCTAAAATTGTAAAGGAGACCATTGATTGTGACCAATACCTCGTCATAGGACAGCGGGACCCGGCTACCTGCCCCTGCTCCGGCTCGGCGTCTGGCTGCCTCGAAACTCCCTGACATAACAGGGGAGTACAGAGATCAGAGCTAGGCGACTGCTCACACTTTAAATACCACTGCGGCACTGCCAGTTTTAAAGTGCCGTTTTTACTCCTACTGGTGATATTGTTGCTACAGCTGCTGTTAGGCATTGGTACTGCTACGATGGCTAGATTAGTTTACTATAGGCTGCTGTTATCAACGCCTACCGTTACAGAAGTAGCGTTTTGTCAGAAAAAAGTGCAGTTGGGGGATGCAATGATGTGGTAGTAGTAGTAGTAGTAGTAGTAGTAGTAGTAGTAGTAGTAGTAGTAGTAGTAGTAGTAGTAGTAGTAGTAGCAGCAGCAGCAGCAGCAGCAGCAGCAGCAGAAGTAGTACTAGTATGATGGCATAAACTTAGCTATCATGGCATAAATACAAAAAAATTTCTTACAGTAAATACTCCTACTCACCCCTGGTATTGGCAACTTTCAGTGCCAGCAGAACGTAGTCGTTGACTGTGAGATGTTCCCGCTTCCCACAATAACGGTGAGCGATATCACCTATCACCCGCTTACTCAGCACGTGACCTACACAAGAAATAACACAAATAAAACCTAGGCAATGCAGATAACACACAAAACTGTGTAAGAGACTGGGCAAAACCTTCCGTCAATCGATCTTATAGACTGGCTTATGATGCACATATCGCCCCTGCTTACAACAACAATATACCGGTAATGATCTACAAGTAGAAAAGTACCAGTGACAGTACTTTTCACTTTCTACTGCTTTCCTTTCCTATAACTGCAGGACTGTTTATAACAAATTGTATTACTTGATATACATGTAAGCGTTTAAGTCTCCGTTCAGTATCGTGGGGCCTGAAATGTCACGTGTGGTGAAACAAATTCAAAAGCGCCTTTCCACGCCGCATATCTGCCCACCTAGCACTCAATCCATGTATTCCACTCCATCCTACCTACCTGCTTCTCGGAGTGCCTGCCTCAACTCCCGAATGTCTAGAGTTCCAGAACTGTCCTTGTCAAACCGGACAAACGATTCCTGGAAGCAGTAGAGATTAGTGCCTGATTGAGAACTAAGAAGTAGGGGATTGAGCATTGAGGGTATTATCAGCATGATCCAGTATACACTATTAGCCGAAAATGGTTAAACTAGTCAATGCATTTTAGCACTGTTTAACTATGTCAGCTGCAGAGCTCATGAAATCGCAATGCGTCCGTCGTCCGTGTCGCAGTTGTCTCTGTAACCTACATGTAATGCATGGATGTCCTTCAAATTTAGTGCTTGCTTTCTCTGCTTTCCGTGCTCGCTTTTTGAAATTTAAAAAAAAAAGTTTTCCATTTTTTCGCGACACAATGAAATTTGTACATAAAACTACCCTAGGAGTCTACCCAATGTGGTCCTTATACATAGGTGGTCTTTATACGCAGGTTCAATAAATCGAAAGTGCCCTTGGAGACCTGTACCATGTGGTCTTTGTAAGCAGGTGGTATTCATATACAGGTGATCGTTAGAGAGAGCAGGTTTTTCCTTTTCGTGTTCGTTAATATGGGACCTTATGGAAACAAAATTTTCAAATCGTTACTCTAACAAATCGCAGCTCTAAGGTTTAAAGTACAACTGATGTTGTTTTTTTTTATTTAAATTTTTACTATTTTGTTTTTGCGTTTTCGTTAACATGGAATCAAATTGGAGTCAATATTTCAAAACGCTGCTCCTAGTAGACTGCACTTCATACAATCACAGCCGAAAGTTTTCAAACTTGTCCTGAATTTTCCTCTCGATGGTCCTCACCACCCCAAGGTTAGAGATGTTTGAACTTTTGAGTTTCGGATTTTAGTGGTTTATTTATTTTTTTTTTTTTTTTTTTTTTTTGAAAATTTCAAATTCATCATTGTGCAATATGGGGAAGCCAAAAACCTGGATTATATGGAAAACGAGCGATCGTAGAGTGAAACGGGACGGTTTTTGGGACTTGTAGGTACTAGTGGACTAATGTTCTGTAACTAAAACGGCTGGCCGTAGAGCTAAAAATACTGAAGTTTGGAACTCGTGGGATACTGGTAATGCATATATGGGGTAGTGTTGACCTTGTAGTTTTCAAGGTCATTTGGGTCATCCAGTGCACTTACTTGGTATCAAGGAACATCTGTGCAAAATTTACCAGTGTTACTTACCGCTGTCTTCAAGCACAGCGCCCAGGTCTATGGACCTCTTGAATGTTAGATATACAATTTTAGATGCAACAATTTGAAATGTAAAGCTCGTAGATTCGGTCGTAAAGTTTGTAGCTAAATACTTAAGGTAATTAAGGGCTCATAAGCTTTTTTTAAAAAAACGTTGTGCTGCAAAGACGAATTGTCATGAGAGTATTTTGAGAAAATAAAGTTCGAATTGTGTAATATTTGTGACAACCATTTTGGCCATTAGTGTAGTATATCTGTGAAATAGGATATACACGTATTACATATGCAGGTCAGATGACAGTGATATTCTGGGTCGGATGTAACAGTAAATTTTAGGTCAGGTGACAAAACCAGATTTATATAAATATTGTCACAGTAGCAGTCTACTGATCTGGTCTGAAAGTTCCACTGATGAACATTGTGGATGGTCCTCTTATTTCCGGCAGGATATGGTATCATGTGTATCATACCTGTAGTGCTTTAACCTTCCTCCAGGCCAGTCTGCACTGCTGCTGATCTAATGTTCCTCGCTCACCAGACTGACAAAGTAGTTAAGGCAGATTCCGGGCTAGCCTTTTACATGCCTCATAACAACACGTCTCATAACAACGTTAACATTACCAGAACCATTAACTGCTATTGTTGTCTACTCCTGCTGCTGCTGCTGCTGCTATTATGACGACGACAACGACCACCACCACCACCACCACCACCCTCGCTACTACTACTACTACTACTACTACTACTACTACTACTACTACTACTACTACTACTACTACTGCTGCTGCTGCTGCTGCTACTACTACTACTACTAGCTACTACTACTACTTATCGTCATTATTCGACTTGACCATGTCCACGGCGTGCTTTTCGGGAAACTAGAACATTGGCGTGACTTGGTATGCCAGCTGTTCTGGTGTGTTTACTTTGTTCAATCTACTAGCACGCAGCGATATACACTACACAAAAAAGTGAAGGATATCAACTCTTTTGTGCAGTTGATATATGCTATACGTACACGCATAGCATATATCAACTACAATGTACCAATGAATTCACGCATGAATTCAGTCTAGCAGTCTACATAATGGCAACCGTTGTTAACAGAAACAAAAAGTAATGCTGTAGACGTACCTTTTTATATTATTTATTAGATCACAAGCACGACAAAGTAAGTTTAATTAATACATATATGTTCAGGTTGGATTTACACAAATACGAGTTAAAGTCTAGTTATATATATTGCGACTAAAATTTTCTGGAACATACGTCGCTTGTTGGTGCTGAATGCTTCTCCAGACCAGCAGCAGTCAAGTTATATCCACAGATTTTAATTGTTATTAGTGTAGATCAGTAACTGCTTATAGTTTAAAGTTACCACTGGTGTCTCCAAATCACAAGGCTTGACATCGAGTTTAATGAAACAACACAGTAATCATGTTAAATATTTGCATTAATCAAACCTATATTTTGCTGGTATCTTTAATATGCCTCAAACGTATTCATAGCATGCTCCTGCGAAGCCTTCTGCGATCCCGAGGTCCTCGAAAAACCTGAGGTATTCGTCCTCCCCAAGGAAATACTTCATCATCCAGCGGCACTGGCCGCTGAACAGGTGGAAGAAGTCGCCATTGTTTGTTATTTGTAGCTGCGTGATCCCGTCGTTGTAAACGAAGGGGAAGGGACTCAATGGAATGTAGCCATCAATCTGGTGTGATGAATACAACAACATTCTTTATATTTCAGTAAATGCAGAGTTCGGCATGCAGTAAGCATAGAATTGTGCTGCCTGCTTGAGGAACCTACACTATCCGCCAAATGGTGGTCACGCACATAGTACAGGTAAAACTCCCTCGGTGAAAATTCTACTGGGTGGCACTGGGCTAGTCCTTATATAGCCACATTTAGCTATTAACTTTGTGAACATATCGTTCTACTGCGAACTGTACTTCTCAGACGTGGCAAAATGCACTTGACAACCATTGGGCGATAATGTGTCGATTAATCTGAGAGAACTGGCAGGTTCTCATATACGTGTAACAGAATTGTACCAATACGATTTACCACAATATTCGGTAAACAAGTTCCAGCAGAAAATGCCAAGCTGAATCATTGGAACGGCTGAAAAGAATCCTGCCCAACAGGTGATAAGACACTGATTTGTTTTTACATGATACTTGGCATTACCACATTTAATGGATTAGGTGAAAATTACCCCAGTGTGTTTTGAACAACGATCTTTTATGCACGCCGGAAATAGACACACTTACGTCACTTCCCCTCATCTTGCCAAACACGCCATTGCCTCCAAGTTTCACATTGCGTGGGAATCTCTGGGGATTGGAACTTGTCGGGTGAATACCGAATCTGAATATGGCGTTTGCGAGCTTCGGCACTCCATTCGGACCTGGCTTCATCGTCACCTCGAGTTGAAACCGGCAGGGATCAGTGATGTCTAGGTTCTCGCCCAGGAGGTATTTCTCGTCTCTCGGCTGCAGCGGAGGTGTCAATACCTGATCAAAGAGGTTCCGTAACTGGGCTGAGCCGTCGCCTATGTTAAAATCCTTCCCGTAGACGCAAAAACATTCTGCAACACAGGTGATTAACGTTAAAAAATGCGATTGTGATTCTTCAGTCATTCTGTCTTGAGGCCAAACTAGTTTTGTATTGCAACTTCACCCATAACAGCATTACGGCCACTTCTGAATTGCGAGTGTCCTTTTCAGTAAGACTAAACCATATTATAACAATAAGACCTCTTTTTGGTAAGGTCTCTTTGCCATATTGCCAAATGGTGGCCACAACCTTAAATTTGTGGTGCATCGTGTTTATGACGTATCTATAAATGCACCCAAGCTATGAGAACTCTGTCCAGTGTATTTGCCACGGATTTTGAGGTTGTGCATTCCTTTTTTTTTCGATTTTGCGTTAGGAATACGCTTGTGGGAAATGATAACCTAAATCCGTCAAATTTTCATTCTGACCGCCGAAAAAAAGTAAAAGTTTAGCTTAAAAAATGATGTGTCGTCATTTCAGTGACGTCTCAGAATTACCAAGGACCAAGGGACACTTCTAACTGTGAGACGGTTTTAACATTAAAAGGCACTGCCAGTAACTGGCCGGTTATTCTGAAATGGTCTTAATTCTGAGGTAGCCAGAGGATGACTTTCTCCTGAACTTTGATCATCGGACTCACCAGAATGAGGGCCACCAGTACCGCTGCCACAACCCTGCGCCGAAATTCCAGCCACACAGATACCAAGGACGACTGTCAGCATGAAACCCATCATCTTGATGTGTTAGGATGCGAAACGCCTAGTGGAACAGCGCAGTTGTGTTACTGGGAGAGCAAAAGGAAATTTACAACGGTAAGAAAAGTAGTTAATATCTAATAAATAGGTTAAAATAACGACGGGAGAAGCACACTATCTTTTACGTCAGTAAATTGAAGATAAATGTCGCAACACGGATCCATTTTATGCATTTTGATTTCCTAGGCGCCATGCGATTCTATCGCGTTGTTCGTGCACTGATTGGCACAAGTAGACGACCAAATGCAAAACAATTTCATTTCATAGATCTACTTCATGGTTAACTGTAAACATCTTATATACACAAGCAGGGTCCAGTGGGTGTTTTTTTCTTTCATAGGAAAACGTCGTACTTTTATCGGTCATGCTCATGAATCTCAATTTGCACATATTCTAATTCACCACTAAATTCATATTTTTTCTTCAATAGCCAAATTTCTTAATTTCATCGTTCATGTTCATATATCTCACTTTGTACATGTCATAATGTTTGAATCACCAAATTTAGTGAAAATCTCAGGATTTCATACTTTTGTCGATCATGTGCATGAATCTTACTTTGCACATATCCTGATACATCGCTAAATTTGATACTAAGTCCCTTCCTGCAAATCACGCTTTTGCAGCTGCCCTTTGTTATTTTAGTACCAGCGGTAAGAAATTCCGACTTCTTTCCGACTTCTTTAGAGTGGCGTGGTGCCTAGAATAGGCACGTTTTAAATACCAAAAATAAAGTAGTAAAAGTTGTAACTCAGAATAATTGCGCACTTTTTACGGTTTTACTTCTAAGTAGATAACAATTATCCTCAAGAAACTCTGCAGATTACCTTATCCCAGATTCCTTTCTCGTGGCAGTCGAGCGATCGACGTAAACAACTGCGGATTTCAGC
>JAAUYG010190331.1_pt1 | contig 10991 bp, 4 predicted proteins | sample 7278091 | NCBI WGS metagenome assembly JAAUYG01 (sample SAMN14350201, study PRJNA611818) | marine sediment metagenome | isolation source: surface marine sediment (0.6m) | place: French Polynesia: Moorea | collected 2018-08
CTGTATTAATTAGTAGCGTTGGTGTGTGTACAGTGAAACCTGTCCTTAAGACCACCTGAGAAATAGGGACAACTTGGGATTTAAGGACACCTACTTCAGTCCCTAGGTCTATTTAGTACAAATAAATGAACCTGATAAATAAGACCACCTTAGAATTCAGGACAGTTTTGGCAGTCCCTTGGGTGTCCCTAATTGCCAAGTTTCACTGTATATATATGTCCAATGTGTGTCTAACTTGGTGTAACTGACATACGGGCAAATAAAGCTTTTCTGAATCTGAAGCATCTCAATCATGCTTAGACAAGCCTTGCTCTAAACCGGAAGTGATAAACTGTTTGAACCTAGATCTGCCAGTGCACATACTCTGGACATTGGCCGTATGATCATCATGATCATGGTCCAAGAGTCCTTAAGTAGAACGATATCGAAGGCACTCTTACGAGCAACGTCCATAGGTACCTGCTCTTCGTAGATACGTATCGTCCATGCTATTTCATTTCGAAACGAATTTGCTGTCTGTCGACACAAATCACTTCAAATTATTGGTACCCAAACACCGATAAGCAGAATAAGCGTTAGAAGGCTTCGTGACAATGGATCGTACATTGAGAGCCGTGCTACTATCCTTGGTAGTGGTAGGCCTAGCTGTGCTGTTTCTGGGTAGAGGAAAACCGCCCACGAAAGAGAGTCTGCTGAGGGATATTGAAGCCCCACAGGTCCTGACGGATGCACTTAAGTCACTGAAAGAACCCCAAATAATCAAAGTAAGTCAGATCGTTTGTGTTGCGATTAGTAGTCGTTGGTTATACTTTAACTGATACTAACTAGAAATAGTAGCACCGCATGGTCATGCATTATCACTCCGGTGTAAATAACCAATCACACGCGCACTGGTTCGCACAAATTCGTTCGTTCGTTCATTCATTTCTTCCTACCTCCCTGTCTTTCTTTCTTCCTTCCTTCAGCCCTATCTTCCTTTCATATTTCATTCAGCCACAGACTAAATCACTCCTTTCCTGATAGATTGAGGGAATGAGTGGATGTCTCGTTATTTTTCTTTTTTTTTAAATATTTCTTTAAAAAGTAATTAACGTTATAACTGCGGGTCAAACCTGTAACTTGAAGCGGTCCTAGCAGGAATAAAATGATTTGGTTTGGTTTTAAGTCAGTCGGCGTCTACATGTACCTTTTATAGATCTCCATCATAGCCGCTGGACAGGCAGCTGCTTTTTTGAACGATCCTAGTGGGTCATTCAGAACCACAGAAAGTTCAGTAGAAGTCCTCACATTTATATGCAGACCAGGTGATCCAAGTGTCTCAAGTATAGAGGCGTGTAATAAGCCATCTAACCATTTGCGTGCTTTCCATCCCAGGTGACTGACGGTGTGTATGTAGCGGTGAACTATGCCTTCGCCAACAGCATTCTGCTGGAAGGTCCCCAGGGAGCAGTCATTGTGGACACCACGGAGAATAGCCAGGCAGCTGTGGATATCGCCGCTCGATTCAAGGAGATCACGGACAAACCCTTACAGGCCATCATATACACCCACCATCACACTGATCACACCGCGGGGACACGGGTAATTAAGGGACTTGGTGGGAGGTATCTTCATGCCATTTCCTACCTGTGGCACAGCCACAATACACAGTGATATGCCTTCTGAGACTTGTTTGTAGGAATTGTTTCAATGGGCTGAAGAACAGTTTTTTTAAAAGCTCAACACAAACCGAATATTGTTAATTGTGGTAAAGTACTAAACCAAGCACCTATCAGGAGAAACCGATAAAGCCTCCCGATTGATACCGACTAGCCCCGGCAAACACCGTTGCCACTACGGCAGCGCCCCGAGTCATCCCGGCAGCGCCCCGGAAAACCCCGTTGCCGCTACGAACGCGCCCCGATTCACCCCGGAATTGGGCCTCCTCCCGACTCACCCCGTTTTGCCCCGGGACACACCGACCATTTTAAACAGTTTAAAATGGTTGGGAGCACCTCCCGTCCTATCCCGATCCACCACGATCCATCCCGTTTCACCACGATCCATCCCGGCACGTCCCGGCAGTGCCCCGACTTTCTCCTCTATTCGTCCCGACCTCAGATTGGGGCGAATCGGGGCCAAGCGGGAGCTTGGTGGGACCCTAGCTTTACATTATGATCTTTCTGCCACAGGGCTTTGACGGAGGCCACAATTAAATTTACATAGGCTGGCGGCAATTTTATTTATTTATTTTTTTTTTTTTTGTATTTTTTTTTTAAATTTTCACAGTATATACCCCAAGCATATTTTAGAACTGATGCATCATTATTAACTGTTCTGCCAAAGTTCTCAATTCAGAGTATTTAAACGTACAGCATTAGGCCTATGATGAAAGGCAACAGCGACGGTGTGGGGGTGTACATTTACCGGAAATTCTCTCAAATGTGCAGCCACTGATATAGATTAAACATTACTAATTTGAACCAATGCACATCACAAAATCAAGTTTAAAGGTAAAATGACCGTGGCTCTTCACTATTGATGCAGCTATGAATTTTTATGCTGGCAAGGATAATGTTATACCGACGATATTGCATGATAATTTTATAAATAAGTCCGAAAAAAAAGTGTCTAGCTGTCTCTAATCATATTGTTCCGTCTTGTGAGAAAATTGGTAGAAATGGCCTCAATACTTCCGAAACTGAACCAAAAATTGCAGGTCAGTTTAAATAACACCCGCGTATCAAACACCAAGGTACTATATTACATATGGCATGCTTCGCATACAAACTGCTATTATACATTATTTTATCGCATGGCATAAGAAAACATGGCAATGGATTACGTGCGCATATAATAGAGGGACATTATTAAAAATATGTATCTTAAAACATCTTTCCACAGGCATTTATTGAAGACCCAGAAAACCCCCCTATGGTAATAGCCCACCGCCTGTTTCCCGAAGAACTACGCAAGATACAGACCACGGGGGCCATCCACCTGAAACGGGCCATGTTCCAGTTTGGGTATCATCTGGATCGACACATGATGGCTGGACAAGGTCGCAAAATCAAGTTCGACCTGAAGAACCTGCAGGCCGTCCAACCGAACACTTTGGTTGAAGAGAAAGAAACGGCGATGGAGATAGGAGGTGGGGGTTCTACATTTCTACACTACACAGAAAAACGTTAAGGATATTTTGAAATTTTCTACATGTATTGTGCCGTTTCGTGAATTGCCTTAATTTTAGTATTTAAATCTAGATATTGACAACTATCCTTAAACTGTTTTGTGTAGTGTACATACAGGCTGCATTCTTTGATACCACGAATGCAACACACGCAGCTGCTGTTGTGTGCTTTATTCTATAACATATGAAAAGAATATGGTCATAAAAATGGAATAATATTGCTCTCCCTTCTATCGTTAACACGTCTGGCTTATAGAACTACCAAAGAATCTATGCTGCTACTGCCCGTTTGATGGGGGTTAGACTTTTTTTTTTTTTTTTTTTGTCTGATTCGATCATTTACTGCAACATTTTAGTTGATAAATTCTTCACTTAAAAGACACCCGTGAACCTTGCGATATATACATTTAAGATACTGATAGAATGAGCTTGTTTGCATGTTATTTAGATTTCCCTGTTATTATGCACAAAAGTGCCTCTTTTATTTACAGCGATGTATCGTATATTGTAGGTATCAAGCTCACAATTCTGCACCTCCCCGGTGAAACCAATGACCATCTGGGTGTGTGGCTGCCGGAGAAGAAGGTTTTCCTGGCTGCAGACAACATCTACAAGGCGTTCCCCAATCTATACGCTATCCGCGGGACCGTCCCTAGGGATGTGACAGAATGGATTGCCTCTCTGGAGGTAATACAGGATGATGATTGATTAAATAGATAATCAATCGCCATTAATCTATTATCTTCTTATCTATGTTATACCATGATCAAATTAAAACCTTATCGATTATTGTAAGTCAGTAAAAAATATTTCACGTCGGATACAGTGCAAAGCATCAGCCAAAAGGCTATTCTCCGACACGAATGGGAAGTCTTTACAAAATGATGAGCATACACGAACACAAAAGTTTACATAACAGGGTTTTCAGGCGAAAATGTCGCAGAAATTACACATATACACCAAGGGCAATTCATTAAGGTTGCACTAAGTTTGAACAGTATCTACTCTGTAATACATAGGCTAGTATCCTGATACCGAATATTGCTACTCCGACCCATATTTAGAATTATATTTAGGCTGCACCAGAATCTTCAACTTTCTGCAGTGGTATTACTCCCTGTGTTGACTGCAAATACACAGTAAGTCGCTGAGTCACGCCAATACATTTTCTACAAATGATAGCATGCATCTCAATCTATGGGTGCACATCAGTGGTTTATTAACTTTCCCAAGCAACTCATTATAGCTAGTATTAAAATGACTGAATGCATATCGTAGGACCAGTTTTTGGATCTTTTCTATCTTTTTTCATCTTATCTCTGCTGAAAAAGGCCGTCGAAATGGGCAGCACTCGACTGTGACAATATGTACAAAAAATCCATTTGTCAAACGTTCTAATAGTGATAGCTTTCGCCGAAACTTTCGACATAATTCATCAATATGATAATCAAAAATTAGATTCTGATCAAAATACACTCCAAGTAATTTTTACACAAAATCTTGACATGATCTCATTACTTCCTACACTTGTATATTCATCATTATAGAGGAAGAAAATCTCCACCCCTCAGAAGTAAACAATGAAGCATAGTCAGACGTTTCGACCGCCTTCTAGGGGGTCTTTCATGTGTAAACAGTTTTAGTTAACATTTGCGTTTAGTGTATATGCGTATGCTCTTGAGCACAAAATATACCGGTACAAATGAACACGTTAGCAATAAGCGTTACACGGTTTACTTGGTCGAATCTGGGCGTGAGTGTGACATTCATTGTTGAGTTACACGGGTGGATATGTAAGTATTTCCTGGGGTGTGGAATATTTAGTGCATATAATTCTCGTTAAGCAACACTGGTTGGTATCAGTCACTGTGACAGTATTATCTGATAACTGCTCCTAAAATTTGAGCTGATTACACTTACAGGAGATTCTGGAGCTAGAGCCTGAACATCTTATAGGCAGTCACACTTCGCCCGTATCGGGGAAGGACAAAGTACACGACGTCCTCTACCACTACAGGTCGGCCATACAGTATGTCCACGACCAGACTGTCAGATGGATAAACCAAGGATTGCATCCAGAAGAGATTGCTAACATTGTCCAACTTCCCCCAGAACTAGCTGAACATCCGCATCTTCAGCAGCTCTACGGAAACGTTCCTTGGTCCGTTAAAGGGATCTTCTCTGGTTATTTGGGATGGTTTTCTGGACACATCCAGGATCTGGATCCAGTGACTCCGAAGGAGAGAGCGGCCAGAATGATCGAGTTGGTCGGGAGGAAGCAGCTGCTGAAATCCGCCAAGCAAGCTCTGGATAGCGGGGATGCAAAGTGGGCCCTGGAACTGTCATCCCACGTGTTCGTAGCAGATCCAGACAACAGAAAAGCGATCGAGATCCGGAAGGAGGCGATGCGAGCCTTAGCCGCGATACAGACGAGTATGAACGGGAGGCAGTACTATTTGTCCTGGATCGTAGGAGATGCAGGATTACTGAACGAAATCGATGTCCGGATGCTCGTAGAGCGAATGAGTCTCCGTCAGACCCTCAACGTCCTCAGGTACCGCGTGAAAGGGGAATCCACGCAAGGGATCAACACGAAAACATGCCTGGAATTTGAGGACAGCAAAGAGACATACTGCCTGCATCTCCACCACGGGATTCTGGATATCCTGGAAGGTCCAGCCGAGGACTGGAACGGGAAGTTGACCTTGACCTCCAGGGTCTGGAAAGACATTCTGATGGGTGCTCTGAGCCCAGCCAAAGCCTATCTTACAGGAGCTATCCAGGTGGAGGGCGGGCTGAACAATCTGAGAACTTTCTTCGGCTACTTCGACAGAACCGAGTGAGGGGGGTCACTCGTCTTTTAATTTGATTAACCGTTGTGTAATTTAGGGTGGCGCAAAATGATGTAGCTTTGTGTATTTTATAATACATGTACTGATGGAATGGATACGCTTAGTGGAAACGTTACGACAAATCTGTACGCCTAGAAGTAACAGACACCTGTATACTGTAAATTAATCAATATTCGCGGGGATTAATGTTTGTGCTTTTGCAATAAAACCATGTTTGTGGGATTAATATTTGCGGTTATCTCAGTTTTTTTTTTATTTACCTAGGTACATGAATTATGTTTACGGGTATTTATCTTTGCGATTTAAAGATGGTCGCGAATTTCGCCAAATAAATCCATCGCAAACATTAATGAATTTACAGCAATCCGACATATATACAGGGAGAGAAGCCAAGTGATTTGGTGAAAATATAATGTTAAAAAAATGGTTTGATTGTTTTCTAAATGTATGCTAAAACTTGTCTCGTCTATTGCATCGCAAAGTTACTAATATAAACAGGATCGGTTTGATCAACTGAACTCAAATTTTGAATAGAAGTAGAAGGCACCATATTCACTCATACCTAAGGACAGATTCTTCATCATGGCTTCTTTGTAATCCGTTAACAAGACCGTCTTCCTATACGTTGCTTCGTAAGGGGACATCCCGATATTCCGACCGCCCACTGGTCCGACAGCCCATTAGTCCGACAGCCCATTGGTCCGACCGCCCATTGCTAACGTAATAGCCGTCAGTTTCTGTTGTAAATTCACACAGGATTGTTCCCAGTGATCCGACGGTCCATTGGACCGATAGCCCAATGGTCCGACCAAAAAATGCGAAAATGCCCCTTTTCACGGCCCATTAGTCCATTGGCCCGACAGCCCGTTAGATCTACTTTCCAATAGTCGTATGGTTTGATTTAACTGACACATTAACAACTAGAAATGCTCAGGTTTTTTTGTAATAATTTTCTTTCTTCTCATTAAACCCCCACCCCAGCTTTACTGGGATTATTTTGTCTCTGTGCATCCGTCCATCTGTCAATAAGCTATCTCAAAAAGTTCTAAACCATTCGACGTTATTTTTGGCGTTAGCTTCCCTTTGACCCAGGAAAGAAATGATTAGAGTTTGAGGAAAATTGTCCCGGGTAAAGGGTGGGTGTGGGTGAGCCTAAATTTTGGCCCAATGATGAAAGATAGGGGGCATTTTTAAGTGCCTGTAACAGATGACAGATATGTGGTTACTATTAAACACTAATAGTAAGCCATATATTGGGAGTCCAAAGGCACCATTTGATTTAATCTTGAGTAATACTGAACCGTCATATTCGAGGTTACTAATATTTTGAAGTTTATATTTCATAAAGGATCCCACATAGGGCTATGTTACTATACTAAACACCAGCAGGAAATAATATATGGGGTGTCCAATGGCACCATTCGATTAGATCTTGAGTGACCTTGAAAGGTCAAGGTCAAGGGGTTATAGGTGTGCATACTTTGTAACCGGTTAGTCATCGATATGATCCTAATGACGCTTCAGGTAAATCTCATTGTGTAAACCATAAGAGCCGAGATTTTTCTTTACGTGTTAGATTCCAAGAAGCGGCCCCAGTTCTGAGAATGTACTGAGGGTCTTGTGGTGCATTCGCCTATGTACTCGGAAAGGCGAGGGTTACGTGCTGTACATAGATGTAGCAGGACGATCTGACTTCAGTCTGTGAACCAGCGGTCGAGACTCAGGGAGGCTAAGACGTCGAATGTAAAATGCTATGAAATGGCCTCGAGAGATTCGTATAAGATATTCGTAATACAATTGAGACTGCTATAACTGGAGGCGATTTGTGACAGTTATTGAATGAACTAAAGTCTGTTTCGACTTTGTTTTTGTGAGTAGTGAATCAGCAGAAAATTAACTGTTGAGAAAAATTAAGGCTGATTAGTTTGAGTAGCTGAATCAGGGAAAGGCTGTTTAGCGAAGAGTTGTAACACTGTCATGTGATGAACTGGCCACTTTGTGCAGAAATCGTAAGAAGATTTCATACGGCGGTTGAACTGTGTATTTAAAGCCAGTTCCGAAGTTTTTTGTTTCCTAGTTTGGGGAAATGAGTAGGAATCGAAAGAGGTTGTAATGCCTTCCAGCCAGTGTGAATCACCACAGCTAATGTCTATAGATAGAATACTGAATAGGCTAGTGTCAATTAAGGTTATTGACCTAATAATAAATGGCGATGCTGCTGCTGCTGCTGCTGCTGCTGCTGCTGCTGCTGATGATGATGATGATGATGATGATGATGATAACAATGATGAAGCTGACGACGACTATGACGGCGATGCCGATGATGATAACTATGCTGATTATAATGATGACATATTTGATGTTCACTGAGTCCTCTCTAAATATGGTAACATGGTGGTAATAATAATAATTTTTTCTTGGGGGTACCATTACGAAGTATATACCCTGTCTTGAAATATCACTATGAAATATGTGTTTTTTTCTGTTAACAATGGTGCGGTATATGAGGAAATAAAGGGGACGGGCTATGAGTTATTAGTTATCTCTTTTTACTTCTCTTTTATTACTACATTGTCGCCCTATCTCTGTCTATCTCATCTGTCCTTTCTGGTATCTCTTTTCCACCTCATGTGCTCTACGTGGCTGTATGGTATCACCCCAAGAGTTTTCTTACAGTATTTTCTGAGGTTCATGACTTTTCTTCCAGTTATCCAATACATGGCGTCCTAAAATTATGTGCTTGATTTAATAAGTCATTAGGAATTAGTTTCATAAGTCGAACGCCGAGTAACGGCGTATTCACTCACTCACCAACCTGCAATGTCCTATGTACGCGCTACAGGCACACTTTAAACGATCCATTTGAACGAAAGAATGTACTTTATTTCCTTCTTTTTTCTGACGATTTTTAACAAGCACATCATTTACAACACGTGGTATAGAATATACCTATACACAAATCAATAAAAAGGTAAATTTCTATCCATTGTAAGTATTTGCCACGCTTTGGCACAGGTTGTCAGAAATTGCTGGTACTCCTTTTCGTTGCAGCACTGCGGTCTTTCACACAGCACGTACTCAGTTTTATCATGATCAGTCATATTATACAAGTATGTACTGAGGCCTAATGTGCAAGAATTAATGGTAAGAGTCCAAACGTATTCTCTCGTGCCATTATAATGATCGCAGTGGTGGAAATAGTGATTTAAGATGTCTGGAGCAAAATCTTTGACAGTAGCAACATTTTACATTCTCTTCCAAATTAGGAAGATCTGCATTAAGCCTACCATAGTCTGTAAAGTGTTGTCTGTGACCCAATTTTCTATTTATTTTCCAACCCCAATACAACGTGAAGGTGCGCGGTTGTTCTATAAATATCGAAAAACTGTATCAGTGTACACACTTCCTGTTTTAACATAACATTTCTTTCTGACTCGGCTATCAATACGCTGCTTAAGTGTACAGATATTGATACACTCCTTCCAAAACGATATTCACTTACTCACTCAGCCTGCGATGAGTTATGTACGAACTACATGTATAGGCCTACTTTAAACGATCAATTTGAATGAGTTATTTATACAAACAAGACAGGCTTGGTTGACCGACGCCCATGTGATGCACCCGCTATGGTTGTGGCACTGAAGAGCATTGCATAAATATATACCCGGAATATATATGACTGTCAAATGTGCAGGATATAGTCGAAATTAATTCATTTTGCAAGTAAATTCTTCTTCGAGAAGTGATATGTTCTCGGAAAGTGCGTTGGACAAGTAAGTACACGAGATAAAGATTACGGATCAACCACAGGGGGATCGACAGCTCTATAATGAGAGCTGAATTCGAAGTGGTCTTGAGCATCGCTTTGATGTCGAGCTGTGTTTCATTCAAATTAAGCTTGAATATTAAGCATTTTCGTGAAACAGGGCCCCTGTCGATACAAAAATCTATAGCTGTTTGGAGCATGGAATATACCGAAAGAAGCCGGAAAAATAACGTTTACCGGAAATATGTGACCAACTTCTGCAACAACAAAAAATGAAGACTGCCTGGAACATGAATGACATTCAGTCCGTGGTTGTAACTCATATGGATAGCTGAGAAGTGAGATAGACCAATCTACAGTCGACTATGACCCTGATATGAACTCCAGTTCGGATAATAACGAGCATGAAATACATCTGTTCACAGAATAACGTGAAAGCTGCAGCCAGACGCAATTCTTCATTGTCAGTGGTCAGGTAATTATCGCATTATTTGCTCTGTTTGGTACTATGCACAGTAGAGCTACTGTCATCACGCCACGGCATCCGGCGTCCGTGCGCCCGTAACAAAACTTTTTCTGACAAATTGATACCTATCGTAGATCCATTTCAGCCTTCGCTTTGCTGCTCGTGGTGTTTCTTTGTTGTTTTTAGCTCATGTTTAAATTAAATTGTCATGGCGTGGGCGTCCGTCGACGTGCGTACAACGCGTTTTCTCAGAAACCGTCAACCTGATTAACACCCTAATTGTGGCAAGGGTGGTATCCACGAGATCTCAAGACTATTTCTAGTTCTGCTTGACTATGTCAGCAGAGCTCATGAAATCGCAATTCGTCCGTCGTCCGTCGTCCGCCGTCTGTGGCATCGATTATCTCTAAAGTTATTGCATGAATTTCTTTCGAATTTTAGTTGTTGCTTCCCGCGGGCCATATCCCCAGAGGTAAATTTTTTTTTGGATTTTCTACGAATATTTTTCATTTAACATGGGACCCCTATGGGAGCAAAAGTTTCAAAACGCTACTCCTCCTACAAATCGCAGGCGACCGTTTTCAAGCTTCTACTGAATTTTCTTCCCAATGGTCACAAACTGGGTTTCTGGGTTTTTGAAATTTTGATTCTCTGATTTTTAACGATTTTTTTTTTCGAAAATATCAAATTCACCATTGTAGCCTATGGAGAAATCAAAAACCTCAATTATCTGGA
>JAAUYG010007058.1_pt1 | contig 10990 bp, 8 predicted proteins | sample 7278091 | NCBI WGS metagenome assembly JAAUYG01 (sample SAMN14350201, study PRJNA611818) | marine sediment metagenome | isolation source: surface marine sediment (0.6m) | place: French Polynesia: Moorea | collected 2018-08
TCAAAAAATCTTAAGTCCTCTAGTGATCTTAAGCATGGAAAAGACAATGGTTACCATGGTGATTAGTGAACTTAAGTCCATTTCTAGACTTAAGATTTTTCGAGAAACTGGCCCATATGTGCTCGTGCAGCAAAACACAAGTCTACTGCTCGCTATCAATAAGTAATACTCATATCCAATCTATTGATGGCTGTGACGATGATGTCTTAATTACATGGAGGAATTACCTTATTAGGGCATGTGCACTTAATAGAATAAATACGGTATAGTCCAGAAGCTGGATTCTGTGATACATAGATATCCTACCAGGTAATTGAAGAGGCAGTGAGCTGTCTGAGCCGGTAACTCCCCAAGGTGACACAGCAGCTTCCTCAGCAGGAAGATGAGCTCCTCCTGGAAACAAAAATATATGTACAGTAGAACCCTTCTTGAAAGACCACCCAATTAGTCACAAAAATATGGTCTTTCAAGACAGGTGGTATTTATTTAGTCAGAAGTTCAATTACATCAAAATTGTAGGACCTATTGCCAGGAATATCTGATCTTTTAAGATAGGTGGTTTCTCACGGCAGTGGTATCTCAAAACAGGATTCACTGTATACCATATACTGTACAGTGGAATTCCGCTGTTACACCACGTTGGAAACAACACCACCTCAGAATTAAAGACCTCCCCGGTATTAAGACAACTTTGGCCTTAACCATGTTAACCATGGGTGGTCTTAATTCTAACATTCAGACAGTATGTTGGACGACACCAGTGTGTCAAAGGGATTCATAATCCATACATGGTTAGTTATCAGGTTATTATCAGGATTGTGCTCATGCAGGAAACAGAACTTCATATACACAGTAGTTCTGAATTTCCACTGCACAACAATATACTGCACTGAACCATGTTGTGCCAATCCATCTCCTCCCCAGTAATATAACACTAATTCCCCTATGTAATATGCCACCCTGGTAATCATCAAGACAGTATGTTTATTTATTTCCTATTTATTAAGTTTAATTACTGTCTAGAGTATGACCCTGGTATGGCCTTCCACCATGAGAAAGCATTCAGGATGTTTTGGCTGATTGTACATATTGTAACTACAACATGGTCACAGACTTACAGTTGTCAAACTGAAAGGAACAGCTGGCTTTCCGTTATGCATACAAATGAGAATTATTTTTAATTTCTTTTTAATGTCTCCTTTCCATTTTGTCATGAATTTTGAGCAAAGCAATGTTTGAATGGGTGTGAAGACTGGTACTACATGTAAGTAACTTACAAATCCAAGCAACACAAATTGTAGGTGCATACATGTGGCTACCTCAAAACACAAGGTCTAGTAGGTGAAATAATTACTGTTGAAAAGTGACAAGCATGAAGATAGGAAACTAGAATTTTTTTTTTTTTTTGTAAAAGCAGTTATCTGAGTAGACAGGTCTACAAAGAGTATTCTATCTTTATCTGTCAACATGGCCAGTACATGTACCTGTCTATCCCGCACTGTGATTTTCTCCAGGAAAGTTCGGAGAAACAGAGTCGGTTCTTCCACTAGGCAAGCCCAGATCACCTTCTCGGACACCTCACAAACTTGAAATAAACAGTAATACCAGGAAATGTTTATAGGGATAAATGCACAAAGATATCACTGCAAGGCAATGCCCATATAAGGATCTGGGTTACATGTAATTTACCATGAGCAGTTTTTATATGCTCTACGGCCAGGTTTCAGGAAGAGTTTATGTACAGAAATGGACAAAAGTCTACTAATCAAATTGGCCCACAATTGCTTTTTTTGTTTGTTTGTTTCTTTGCATGCTTTTTGGAATTTAAGATTATTCTAAATGCTAGCTGGCTCCTTGGACCTTCTCACTGATTCCGCTAAAAAAAACTCTGGAAAAAAATCTCCAATAACTTACATAGGAAGTTACTTTGTTTAAGACAAATCTTAAGACTTCACATTTCTTGAAAACTGAGATCTGTCCCTGAGACCTTAAGACAGATCTTGTAGCCGTTAATATGAGTAACATATAATCTGAACATTGTGTCATAATATCTGCTCACCAGCTACACCGTCCGAGTTGACATCAAGGTCATCGAGCAGGTGGATTATGGGTAATGCCATGCTGCAGATGTATGATGGGAAGAAGTGCTGCGCCACCTGAAGGTGATGGGAGTGTTCCACTCGCTCTTCCTCCGCTGTAGGTTATACATTACTATATCAGATGTAGTTTATGTAATTAGATGATAATCAGACAGTTTCATATCTGGATGCAGCTGCCTATGAAATCTCTTACTCATCGCAGTGAAAATCTTTTGGTGTCAGCATTCAGCAAAAACGTATTTTGAAATGTAAAAGTTATTAAAACTGAAAAACATTATGGGTCTGAAAGACAAATACATGTAACTGAATTTACATGTAAATGTAATATACAGATAACACATTTTGTACATGTAGCCATGCCTGGTACGTTCTATGCAAATTGCTGGAAAATGGCCATGTTTCATTTCGGTTACCATGGTTACTGCATGGTATCCGATTAGAACTAACTTCATCACAAGCATATCCCCCACCGTCCAGCCCCCCACCCCCTTCCAATTCATGGGCAAGCAAATTTTGACTGCATGTACTGAGTGAAATCAAAATTGATTATATAAATTGAATGGTTAAAACACTGAAAATCTCTTCATATCACATAACCATGATAAAGGGCATTGCTATGTTGAAACATATAACCAGGGTAAGTTTTTCATTCATATTTTGAATATTGAATGTGCTGAACCATCACCACAATTGGAACTGATTCAAATTTTCAGGATATCCCATGAGTTTTAGATACACCTAGGACATATATATGCTGTAGTTGCATTAATAACATGTAGCATAGCCAGAGATTAGCTCAGTCACTTAAACCAACTGAAATTAGACAGTGAAGTTTTGTACCATGTACAATGCACTAACATTATAACTATATAAACACTTTAAATTTTCCATCAAGATGCTTAAGAAATAAAAACACTGAATATCGTCAACCAAAAGTTGTAAGTACTAGAAAGTAACACACATGTGACATTAGGAGTAATTTTGTTTACTAGAAGTTAATATATCTTTTTTTTAGTTATCATGGTTAACAATGGTTAATATACATCCAACATGTTAAGTAAATCACACTGAAAAAGATACAAAACGGAGAAAAAATAATTCTGCAACTGTGATAAAAATACAGTACTTATTTAATGTAGTGTGACAGTTTTATCAAAACTACATTGCTTTTCTCACTGTGCATGTGTGCATCAAAATCCTAGACTTTCGCAGTGTTAAGGTAAACCACAAAATTTGCATAAACTGACACATGTGCAACACACATGTATTCTAATATAAACACCACTAGTCAAAACATAATTCTACGATTTTACTTTGTTCAATCCATTTATTATAACTAATAACCAATCCCCTTAAAGTCCTGGTCAAATCAAAGGGATATTTTTCCCAGACAAAAAAAAAAATATTTGGCAAGGATTTAAGATTATGCTTTGATATAATGAAATAAGCAGGGGCAAATTAAATGGTGGAAAATGTTACTGTAAGTTATTATATGTATCTTACTAAATATTCATATAGCATTTGAGGTCCAGGTCAATGCCAGTTTTTTAACAAGCAATGATCATAGACAATGTTCATATAATAAAAGAACAGCATGTCCTATACCAGTAATAATGAGGATCCTCAAAAAATCCAATGAAATATATACACTGATGTGTAAAGGAAATTACATATATGCAATGTACCGGTATGCATAGGTGACACCAAACTGATTACACATAGATCTATACATGTACAGCATTTCTTTCCAAATACCCAAACCAATGTATAACCCAAAGATAAATAATGCCCAATCCACATTTAGTTACATACAAGTACATGAAATTCTAGAGTAGCATAAATGAGGGCAGTTAACGTTTGAGTCAGGATCTGGTAAACCATGGCAGAGGGTGGTGGTAGATGTAAACAACTGATGGAACAGCCATTGCTATATGGTGACACATATAAAGCTTTACAGGGATGATTAAGTGGATTCAATGAAGCTAATGTCAGGATACAATATCATGATGATATTCAGTTGAAAACACTAAAACAAAACGGTTAAGAAACAAATGTTTACATTTATACTATCAGGAACTCATTCTTGCATTAAAACTAATCTTCCAGCCTTGAATCCACATTAATCGGAAACCCCAGGGACACATTTCACAACATTCTCCTATGTTAAAACACATATCATATCTACCAAGCTTAGATCATTAAGACACGTCGATGAACGATGCCATGAAACGTTTTGTGAAATGGTGCCCCCAGCAAACTAAGGTTACAAATATAGCCAAGAGGTATACCTTCGAAAATGGTAGGACGGCCCATCCAGAAGAGAGAGTTGTGGCGACCACCGGCGCCACCGCCGCTGGCGGCTCCCTGACTACGGGATTGCAAGTTAGACTGGCGGTTTAAAGGGGCGACAGACATGCGCCTTGCTGCGGCAGCCAGAGACGCTAGTTCCATATCCTGAATAGCCGCTACAGAGGGAGGAAGGAAGTAGTAGGAGGATAAGGGGAGGTGTCAAAACCCCGCGACACAGACCGGAGGCCAAACTCATGGTCACAGAGCATGCAGGGCATGTAATATACATGTACATACTGTGACGGTGCAAAGGTGCATCGAACATATTGGAAATGTACCACAGAATATGATATATCCACATTTGTTAAAAGGTAAAATTGTAAAATTGATGCTTTTAAGTCAGAAGTTTTTTCTCTTTTTTTTTTTTGTCATGCTTGTGTGGTCATTTCCAATATGTTGCGATATAGCACCAGCTTGAAGGTGAAAAATTCACACTAAGTCTGATTGTCCTGCCACTTCAACTGGTTCAAGGGGTCAAAGTTCAGGGGTCGGAGGAGACAGTGAAAGGGTACGGGGTTGTAGTTCTCAAAAACACTTAAGTCTAAGATTTGAACTAAAGTCAGAACCAAGACTTAATTGTTTCTAGAACTTCAGCCCATATAAAACCAACAGCATAAGAAATCCGTGTTAGGCAAGTTACCATGACAGTTACTTTTCAAACTACCGGTAGGAAAGGTCTCACGGTCGGAGGGTAAAATCGTAGGTCAATACAGATGAAAGCCAAGTTCAGAGGTTCAAATTTATATACACCAGCTTGACGAAAGTCTACGTCTTATGCAGGGCAGAAAACATGGTGAAAAGATATGTCATTATATACACAAAAGTTTTTTACATTTGTTAAATATGGCAAACCTATGTATAATTTCAACAAATGTACAAACACTGCTACCATGGTTAATATAAATGTTATATACAGTGTACAAATGTAACTGCTTTTTAAAATAATGGAAACATCTATGTCAATATGCCTAGTAAATTTTGTACACATGCACTACTAATAACAGTTACACAAGATTTACTATGAATTTACAACCAGTATTATATTAGCAAAGAAATACCAGATTTTCATTTGGGCAAGTTCCAGTGGTCCATATCAGTGTATATTGCACTATTTATTAAGACTTTCCAACACAATTTATATATTGCATGATGCTGCAGTTAATTTTTCTGCTACTGACATACAGGGCATTCAGGGTATTGTTGTTTTTCGTCTAATTTTTTATACTATCCTCACACTTATTTTACTGTAAAAGTTTCTGTAATTATTGCAACTGGTAATAATGGTAAGTAAATTTAATGTGGTACTGTAAATTCATTAATGTTCGCGGGGATTAATGTTTGCGTTTTTGAGACAAAACCATGTTCGCGGGGATTAATATTTGCGGTTAGCTTAGGTCTTGTAAGTTGTCTAGGTACATGAATTATGTTTGCGGGGAATTTATTTTTGCGATTTAAAGATGGTCGCGAAATTCGCCAAATAAATCTCTCGCAAACATTAATGAATTTACAGTATGCCGATACATGTAATTAAATGTGACAGTTATGTCCTATAAGGCTATAATAAGGACACAGTCATAAAATTACAGCATACAGTCATACGATAGTGGGATAAAGTTCAGTTACAGGAGTGTGTGAGTAGTATGACAGTTATAAACCTCAGACATTTAACACTATTCCTCAGTTAACATGGTTGATTCTTTTGGTAAAATAAATGAAACCAAGTTTAAGGTGTTTTATGTCAAAAATTGATGTCTATGTTCTCAAGGTCATATGTCTGAAGCAAAGCAAACTTTGGATATGTGTGGCACATAGGGATCTGATTTTAGATCTACTGGTAGTAACACTGAGCTATCTGACCATCCTGCCCCTCCTCTTTCGAGTGCCAATTCATGAATACACTGCAGTAGGAGAACACAGAAATACTGTAAATTCATTAATGTTTGCAGGGATTAATGTCTGCATTTTTGAGACAAAACCATGTTTGTGGGGATTAATATTTGCAGTTAGCCCAGATCCTGTGAATTTTGTAGGCACATGAATTATGTTTTCGGGTAATTATTTTTGTGATTTAAAGATGGTCGCGAATTACGCCAAATATATCCTTTGCAAACAGTAATGAATTTACAGTATCAGATAGGTCAGGGACAAGATTCTTGAAAAAACGTACCAGTAGTAGTTTAAAGTGTTGACTAATTAGTAATTTATCACTATAATCGGCTAAGACCCTGACTAGCGTCAAAGCTAGACCTATTTTTTTCAAGAACTCTGAGCCTGATGTAAAGGTCAAAGCCTTTATTAAACTGTTACCTATTGCAGGTTCAAGGATAAAAGCACAAAAGTTACAGAGAATTGGTTTAAAATCGATGACCTTATTCATGCTTGGCCTGTGGCATTTAAAGTTAAAGCTTTATCATTTGTCTATTACCAGGTAGGCATTAAGTTATCACCATACAGCATTTTTCAGCACGCAAATAGCACAAAAGTCAGAACGTTAAAAATTCAGGACAATCAGACTTAGGTACGGTATTATTCCTAGAACATGTATAAAATTGAAAAGGGTTAATATTTTGTTAATTAGCACCACAAACAAACCAACACTTGAAGCTTGTGCAAAGTTCAAACAGATATAATATTGCTTAATGAAGAAATCGCATTTTACCATAATTATTTTATCAGAAACACAACAATATTTTAATAAGTTGAGTTTGTCAGAAACATTACAAGTTACTTCACGGAAATTACTTAAATAAGGAAATATAATAAATCAATGTACAATGTATACCAAATTTATCAACATAGGATTAGCATTTACCTTTCATCTGATATTGGGAATGTATATACTGTAGTGCAACTCCTATCATATATAGCTAGCCTTTCAATAAAACGCAGCAGCTACCCTTAATGCTTCTGGGACTATATGCTATACTAAACAAGCCAACAGTGCATATTTTATTTGCTAGTACCGGTAGAAACTTTGTTTATGTTCAAACACCAGTGCATATCTACCGCCAAAGAACTACTAGCACCGGTACTGGTGTTTTCCTTTAGTGAGCTAGTGCATAATAAGCTGTGACAGCAGTTCAGGCAACTCTTAATATATATCCAATGGTGTAAAATAAGTGTAGTGCGAATAATTTCATAAACACAAGCTAGAAAAAGTGTTATCAAAGCTTGCATTTAAATGCTGAAATATCCAAAAAGTGCTAACAAAGTACCAGCAATATTCAAGGTAAATCAAGCACTTGTGGATTTTGCCTGAAAGTTTAAGAAATTCTTAGACTCACAAAGCTGTAATTATTCCAAAGTTTATCATGAGGAATGGATATGGCATATCCAATATTTAGGATTACAAAGAGATTCCAACTTTGATTACTGGTAATCTAATACAACAGAACTTTACAACAAAAGCTGTATGAGGTAACCTTTTGTATATCATCTCAATTTGTTGGATGCCTCGATCCTCAGAAAGTATATTTTTAAGCATACACCTATACAACCTTTGACTACAGCCTTTTTGTGTCTTTGCCTAAAGGTAAACATTCATCCATAATTTTTCCACATATATATAATTATACTAACATCAGAACATGTTTGGTAAGTAAAAGAGCAGTCCGTTAAAATGGTCAGGGAAGAAAATAGTGCACTTTACCAAAACATGCAGAAGTTAATACAAATGTAATCAGTGCATGGAAAGTGCACAAGTGCAATACAGATCATTGTCACATTTATAAGCTAGGCATAAGCTATAATATATGAATCAATATCTTATTGCCATGTCTTATTGTAACTATTTACGAAACGATATTACATTCTGAGAAATAGCTACAAGTGCAGTGCATAAACTGACTTTGGGTGTCTACGTGTGATACTGCAGCTTTTCTATTAATCGCAAGACAAACTTAAGATGTGATCACGAGACTTGATTTACAAAGACAAAACACATTAATTGTCCCTGAGAAAGACAATATAATGGTTCTACTAGCTATCTGCACTACAAAATCACATGTAAACAAGACTTTGCACAGATCTTACACAGACTTGGTCGTTAGGGGTCAGAATAGGCACTTGCGACCTCGACTTGGCAAAGTGGGTCACAGGGACGAAAAAGTGTGAATGTGTGAATCCTGTTTTTGCAACATCACGTTTGACCACTTTGGGTGACCACTGTAGGTGGACTCTTCAACTCTTGACAGGCAACATACACTTGGAGACCTGGGGCTGTCTACACATACAATGGTAACATTAGGAAAGGGTTTCTGGTTAATTAAGCAGGGGATCGGCCATTAAAGGTGGTACTAATTGGGAGTTAAATCTATCCTGCCTTGATCTGAAGAGCAACATTCCATTTCTGGATACAGGTGTGCTATCATACATGAATTCGCTTGGCCAAGGACATTACGTTTTACCTTCATCATGATCTTCAGTGACATGATGCAGGGCTGGCTCGTAAGCGGCCTGTTGCATGATGGGAATGGTCGTCATAAGGAAGTTCTCACGTGCGGCACGGCGTCGTTCTTCCTCTGCCAGTAATGCCTTGTGAATCATGTCTTGCTGCTCCTTACGGCGAGTTGTCGTGGCTGTCACAAACGACTTCTGTCAGAATCGGAGAAGGTGTATCAGTTACCACATGTAAATAATAACTCTGTATAAATCTCACACAACCATGATAACAGGTGTACCTGTCTAACAAGTCTAAGAAAAAGAGCAAATATTTTCATCTTTCAAGTTGATATTTCTGCTACAGACAAAAGCTTGGTATATTGCAGTCATGTTGTAAAATCTTGGAATTAAGATAACATACCAGTAGAAACAGTAAAGGCCAAACTGGGTCCAGTTTCTCAAAAAATCTCAAGTCATCTAGTCATCTTAAGCATGGAAAAGACAATGGTTGCCAAGATTAGTGAACTTAGAATTTTTCCAGAAACTAGACACTTTCTGGTCTTCATTCTGCACATTCTGGGTTGCTCTTGAGTTTCAAACAATATAACATTCCTGTGTAATTGCTGCCCATCCAATAAGATGTAGTAACTCATGGTAACTATGGGGTCATCTTATTTCCAGGGTGTTATTAAGGTGAGGTTTTGCTATACAATTCACACTACACTGTGGTGGGTAGGAGCTACCTATTAGCCACATTGCCAAATGCTTGAAGAGATTCCCATTTGCCTAAAAGAATTGACTTGCTTTAAGTGACAGTTTCCAAGCCTAAGCCGATATCACACCTGTTTGGATAGTTATTTGGATAGTTCACGCGGATTTAACATGTTCAATCAAATACATGCTATATGAGTACTTGATAGGGGTAAGTATGACTGTTTTGTCCAGGTACTATGAATACCTACCGTTGGTACTATAAATACCTGGTATGGGTACTATGAGTACTTGTTGGTATGGGTACTATTAGTACTTGCTGTGGGAACTATGAGTACTTGGTATGGGTACTATGAGTACTTGGTATGGGTACAATGAGTTATGAGTACTTGGTATGAGTACTGTGAGTACTTGGTATGCCTGGTGCTATGGGTTGTTGCATGGGTACTACGAGTACTTGGTATGGGTACTGAGTACTTAGTGTGGGTACTGTGGTACTCCTCTACATGTATTATGTTTTCCTGCTTCCTTGTACAGTCAAAGCTCATGCATTCATATTTAAAGGACAGAAGTTCCTGAAGTTTAAGATCCATTTACTTTAAGACTTTATCTATTTTAAGACCTGCCCTCCCACCAATGACTCTTACATTTACATCTGCGTTAAAACCAACAACCATTTTAGACTGCATTTTTCTCGCTGAACAGGTGGTCTTTTAACACCTATAAGGATCACTGTACAAATGTCAGGAAATTAATATTTACCGATTCATCCTGGTTGATCGTAACTTCCTCGACCTTCGATTTAAAATGTGGTTGCCATGGGGGATCGACCACAGTGAGGCAAGGCATGCCGATTGTGGGGGAGGGCAGAACAAAGTCAATGCTGGGTGGAGGGACCTGAAAGAAAATAACAGATTTATAGTTATATATAGCAGCAATTGCAAAGTAAGGATTCATGCGAGAGCCTAAAGAAAGTTTGTATGAACTGAATATATATTGATCAGTGTACCATACATTACCATACATTTTTCTTTCTAATAATACTGAAACAAAACACAATGATGTATTCTGATTCCAAATTAACGGGCACTGTCACAGGAAGTCTGTAAGGTCCACTTTCCCACCCCAATGGTCAAGTTCTAGAAAATTCTGACGTCTAGAAGCCGACTTATTTGAACTAATCATCAGATTCAGATTTTTATCCCATGACAACCATTGCCTGTTCCATGCCCAAGATCAGTTTGGACTTAAGATTGTTTAAAAAAGTGTCCCCTGGTATACCTGTAGTACACAATGGTACATAAGATGATGACTTACAGCCATGTACAGTAGGGGGGCCCCCCCCCCCCCCCCCCCCCCCAAACACACCGGAGCGAGGAGGAAAGACACCTGGGGGGGGGGAAGGGGAAAGAAGAAAAGGAAGGAGGTGGGGGGGGGGGGGGGGGGATGGA
>JAAUYG010027019.1_pt1 | contig 10989 bp, 7 predicted proteins | sample 7278091 | NCBI WGS metagenome assembly JAAUYG01 (sample SAMN14350201, study PRJNA611818) | marine sediment metagenome | isolation source: surface marine sediment (0.6m) | place: French Polynesia: Moorea | collected 2018-08
CCTTAATAGGCATTCCACAATTATTTTTACTAATGGATCTATAATCAGAGTTTAGTCCATTTGCTATATTGATAAGATATTGGTAATTTCAGCTTTAGTGATGTAGTATCAGATATATTTATGAAACTTATCACGCAATTTCAGATATATACTACAACTAATAATGTTACGTTAGATACATGTACTGCAAGTGATATTTCAGATATACTACCAGCGGAGTTGCCTGGCCATGATAATAATGATCTGAAAGGCGGATTTAAAGTGCAAATGTCATTCCTAACTGATAATGCCGAAACGTTTAACTTAAAAACACCCAAATGGACAGATACTGAAAATCTTCCAGAATTACGACGCAAAGGTCCATGCGTTCAGTACCAGGGCAATGTTACCAGCACAGAACATCGTCAGCATGCAAGAGGCAAGTTTCCAAGTTGATTATATTGGACTTTTGAAAGGAGATTTTTATAGAGAGTGAACTAAAATTAGTGTTCTTAGTTCCCCAAGTTTTCCATATTTCTCAGGTTGCCTTAGCTTCCACCTTGCTGGGCTACAATCGCTGAATTACGTTTGATGCCTGTGCTGCGTCAGTTGCAGTGTATTAGTTAAATATCGTGTAAGAAATCTTTATTACAATTTATTGCTTTCTCCGGGGTCAGTTTCTCGAAAAATTTTAAGTCCAGTAATGATCTTAACCACCCAAATGACGATGCTTGCCAAAGTGGTTACTGAGCTTAAGATCGTCAGTGGACTACTTGGCCAGCTTCCTGATGAAGAGAACAAATTCGCATGCACTGTATGAAACGTTATTTTTACTTTCAGTGACACAGTCAATGTACACCACACAAACACAAGTTAAGGATATTAAATATCCTAAACTTTTTTTTGTGTAGTGCGTATATGCACTGTGGCACGCATAGCATATATACACTACACAAAAACGTTAAGGATATTTAATATCCTTAACTTTTTTGTGTAGTGTATGTCTCAACCGTATAGTATCGGTCGAAAACAGACCAAGCGCTTGCAGGAAGGATGTTACAAGCCTGTCTATAATATCCTTGCTTGCAGTAGTTTGTTCTGGTCTGTGATGGTGATCTATTAACCTGTCTCGCACCTAACCTATTGCTACAGAAATTCGGCTTTTTGTATCCCAAGTTCCCAGCTTAAACCCTTCCTCCCGGCCCTTATTTTTAATTTAACACTCGCTTTATTTCCAATGGTTTCCGTACACCAACCGGTACAAGATGCTCACCTTTATATGGACCAGTACGCAAGGCATTGGTATTACGTGTAACTACTGACGTGGTGAAGCAAGTTTGGTACTAGTAATAAGACGAATTAGACTATATCACAGTCAATTCGAGTTCTTCCAGTGTGGTACAATCTCACCCCCATAGTTACAACTTGCCCAATGTGCTGTCTCATGGAATGTAGTCCTTGGACCGTGGGCGGGCACCAGTGGTCAGGCAGGAATGCCATTCCCTAAGAGAGTGACCAAATGAGCTCTCCACTACAAGTGCTTTTACTGACTTTGTCACTTATCGTTGCTGTGATGACGACTGGGGACCTCTCTAGCACCAAGTACTGCCCAGTCGGGGATCGAGCCCATGGACACACAGGTAAGTAGCTACTTCAGAAAATCGCCCCTTCCTAAATGCCCGCTAATGAAGTGGGTTGGAGAAAAACCAATGTTCATGAGAGCAAGCGAGGGTGTCCATTCGTGTTCAATGGGGTGGACAGACAAGCGGGGGTTGCCTTTCCTTGTTAGCGTGTCAAAGGTGATAGATCTGGGCACTTACAGCCTCGGCTAGTGTGTGGCCCGCCCGCCTGCACGACAGCCAACCGTCTGCCACCACAGCCAACCAATCACAGCGCTCATAGCATTTCACGTGACACGAAAACTTTACCGCCCATTTTTGTAGCGTTTGTCGCCTGATGAGCTGTACTCGTGTCAAAAACCGCCAACCCTTGAGCCCGGGGGGCCTACTGTCACCAAACTGTATCTAGCCTCGCGTTTCGGGGTCCTGCCAATTGTCAGTAGCTTGTTAGCCACTTGCAAAAAGAACACACACGCGGCTCAGAGTAGGTGGGGGCTTGCTGCAGAGCGAAGGACACGCATGTCTTCTTTTCATGGCGCACATTTTACCGTGAGCTGGCGAACCTCGCGACATTTCTGAACGGATAACAATATTTGAAAGGAAAGGGCAAACAGACAATTCTCATCCGGACGACAAATCGTGTTCGCGACAGTTTCTGCTCCAGCGAATGGTGTCCATCTCATCACGGAGGGAGGCAGAGCATTACATATAACAGCCTTCAGTGTCAAAAGTGGTGGATGTAATGGCGTTCCACAGAGGTTTTGCGACGACTTTCGCCATTTGAACGACACAACACACCCTCAGCGAACTGTGATAAAGCCAAGCCAGCTTGTTCCTCAGCTCAGTAAATAAGGCGAGTCCCGATGCCCTACAAGATGATGCCAGTCCTACCCAATCCAAAGCGATCTACGGGATTCAGCATCGATTCCCTCATGTCCAAGGACAGACGTGGTTCTCCTAAGCCTGCTCCAGAGAACACCCGTCACTCTCCGGCCCCAGGGCGCTCCCAGAGTCTCCCTCAGAGCGTCTCCCTGCCTTCTAGTCGTCCAGGAACCATCGAGCAGGGGACTCAGCCGCATTGTACGCCCTCACACCCCCTGGCTGTACACCCCAGCCAGGGCGTACCACCCAGAGCCGGGCCAGGTGTCCTGGGCCACCTCTACAACCCGCCGCACCCAGCCTTTATCAACGGAGCCGTACCGGCACAACACCATGTCTTCAGCCCGGAGACCTCAATGCTTCCACCCCATGCCGGGTTAGACCCAGCCACCTTAGCCCATCTCTTGCCTAACGGTCACCCAGGCCCGGCTGCGCTGTTTGGCGGTGGCCTTGGGGCGGCCACCCCTGCTGCTGGGCTCCCGGGCCTGGGAGGACACGGGTTACCCAGCCACCCAGGACTACCCCCGCTTAACCCCCATCTGCTGGGGTTAACTCAGAAAGACAACTTCCCGTTCTACACGTGGCTACTGTCCAGGCACGGGGGCATGATCAACAGAGGCCTCACAGGTAAACAAAATAATCAATTAGTGCTAATTCAATTGACCTACAGTCAGAGCAATCTACAGCCAGGATGTCATATTCTCTACATACAATGAACTCAAAGAGAAAGACCATCGACAAATTATTAATGAGCATAATGCAGTCGGGAGGTTTTGTCTATTATTATTATTATTATTATTATTATTATTATTATTATTATTATTATTATTATTATTATTATTATTATTATTATTACATCGGACAATACACACACTTTGTCAAAGGCTCGACGTTCATCATAAAACCGTGCTTTAATACAGATATGTAGAGAAAGCTCAACACCGGCAAGGTATGGTTTCAAATGCAAAATAGGAGAAAAACTTGCCAGGAATCCCTGATTCCACACTGCACAGTTTGAACCCAGACCGTTGATTTTAAATACAAGTATCTTAGTTCTCAAAGCTTCCCTAATGCAAATTAGTAAATATACTACAGGACATACAGCTTAAGTGTGTTTTTACGAATACTTGTTAATTATTTTGCTCCATTACCGATGGTGTTTAGCTGTGGCCGATTCTGAAAATCAGGAAAGTATTTTTCTCTAATAACATTATGTTTTTCTTATAACATTATGTGCGTACATAAGTTACACATTACATGCCATATACTGATAGAATGTTTATTCACAGTCTGTTTATTACAGTCTGCAGTGGTATATGGACATGTCGCTAACTGACCTTTTACTATTTTCTTTCAACAGTGCTAGAACACACAAAACTGTTTCTGTTAGATTATACTTTTCATAAAACGGTTAGGCTTTTATCTGCCAAAATAGCAAGAGCTTGTATTACGTCGATTGTACGTATTCCGTTTATATTAAAACACCCGTGCATGCGTCATTGCCCAAACTATGTTTGGCGTTTCTTTTGTGCCGTCGCGTCCCGTGCAGCTTGCATTGAAGTCCTCTCCGATTATTACGATACCACAATCAACCCTGGGTGAATCCAAGCCGCGGGTTGATTTTAACACCACTTGCTTTTCGCTTCCTATAATAGGGTGTAACCGCGAGGCTTGAGCCAGACAACACTGAGTAAAACCACAATATTGTCACCGGAGTCGGAGGCAGGTAGCTCGAGTGTTGTAGTTGAGAGGTAGTCAGTGACAAAGTAAGGCGATCTCAAAGACTGCCGCTGAAATGTTGTCCATTCTTGGAAGAATTGAAACACATGCTTTTCGGCATTTAACACACGGTCTACCGTAATATAGACTTGGCTTATGTGAGGACCTGGATCAAATAATGAACTGTTTATATTTAATCCGAGTATGAAAATAAAACTACGCAGCTGTTAGAATAATGGGCTGGAGATCTAGAATTATTTAAGTCTTTACTTCTCTTTTTAACTGCATTCTTAGCTTAGTATAAGATGATTCTGCAAGGAGCACATCAATGATTTTAGAGAAAGGACACTATTTATTTTGCGCCATCCAAACATACCAACATCTCTTACTGTATCTGTATTGGTTGTACTGATTGCTGGGAATTACAAATACTAATTTCATGACATCCGTAAGCGTATGAAAAATAGCAACTTTTATGCACCCCGGACACAAATCCGTCCAATTGGAATATACACTATCAATCATGAATTTTTAGATGCACTATTTGGAAATAGAAAGGTCAAGCATCTTAGATATGGCTGGGTAAGGACTCATAAACATTGTTTTAAATGTTGTGTTACTCAGATGAATTTTCATGGAGAGAATAAGAGTGCCAATGTGTGTGGCAACCAGATTTGCCGATAGTGCAAGCCGGCCAGACAGATGCCGGACAGATTTCCGCCTGACCAATGATTCGCCTTGATTGGTCCTAGGTCAACGGCTGACTTTTGACCCTTAAACCGCTGACCTATGACTGGTCTCCTAATTTACTCCTAATTCAATTGAAACTCATCTTTGTCTGAAATAGAAAGCAATACATTTTATAAAAGATCAAATGCAGCCATTGTGATACAAACTCGTTATTAATATTTGAACAGACGCAAAGTTATCAGCATAATAAAGCGAGCTCGATATTTGTGGCGCATTAATATTCTTAAATAACCTAAGGTATTAACCTTGAAAGTTTGATTGCATAAAATGTTTCGCGGGTCAATTTCCTGATTCAGATAAGATTGCATATAACAGTGGCACGTTCTGCTATTAAAGGGGTTTTCAATTTAAAATATTCTGTGCCATACTAATAGTAATGCAACATCATTATATATAGTCTATTTTTAGTTGCAAACTACATGTATGTACCATGCTCGTATTTACATAGTGCCACCATTTAATGCTATTATGTACGGTCTATAATTATTGTTTTGTATATTTTGTGAAATCCGACCCTGGTGGTTGCAAACAATCAACTTATCTTACTTGGCAATTCCCATCTCTTTAGTTGCTCTTATTACTAATGCCATAATACAGAAATAATACAAAATGTTGCTGCTCGGAGTGGTGTACGGCGCTGTTTGTTGTTATAAAGTAATAATTCAGATGTGTTGCAATACAGAATCGGGACGGTTGCAAATATCACAAGCTATACTGACATGTTTTGAAGCAAATTCCATTCGCCTTTCAAAATTTAAAAGTTTCTCATTTAAATAACATACCGTGTTACCTTCATGTTAGAGGAACCTTGCCAGATATGTGTAAGTGTACACTTACTGTATGGGTGTATCTACAGGTTCTAGAGGATTCTGAACCACTGGAAACCTAAGTATATATCTTCATTAATGCTTCAGTTCGGCACAAGACAATGAAATGTTTTAATTTTATTTTGTATAACATACTGTAATCGTATCAGTTACTATAATAGTAAACAGTGGGATGTATTCTTAGAGATTTATCGGAAAAATACCAAGATAAAATGAATCTGAGGTCGGGTTTCTGTGCTCCCAAGATACTGTCTAAATACAATATTAACGGTTAAGATAATTTACTGTTTAAAATACAAGCCTACATTGTTGTTACTTTGTATTGGTTGTGTTTTCCCACAATGGTCTACAAAAAGTCCGCAGTGATGCACCAGCTAACTGCAGCATTGAAATTAGTTATAAATGTACATAAATTATATAAATTCAGCTGGTATTTCACCTTAATGATAGAAAGATTTTGGGGTTTACTAATCACTTAAAATGAACCATGAAATATTATATATGCACACACTTATAAAAATAAACACCTGTCCGGTATTTTTCTTCTATTTTTTTAACATTTTTTTCTGTCGTGTCCAAAAATCTCTACTGCAACTTGCGACAGATTCAACAGGAGGGGTTCGCACTAACAAACATATTTCAATTTCTCATTTTATACCGATGTACTATTTATCAGGAATAGTCAGACGACGGATATCATAACACATGATAATAAAAAAAATCGAAAGGCATTGTTATCCAATACAATTTAGCCGTCCAAAATGTTATGCAATGTGGTATACATCTATGGGCCACAGCTTAAATTTTAATGTTAAATGCTGCTACCGTAAAAAAATTAAGAGGTTTCGTTAAAATTGCATAGGTACTGAAACATAATTTATTTCAATCCACTATTGACTTAGTTTCTACCGATTCCATGGCTGCGTTGTTTACAGCTGCTTTAAAGAATTTTGCGAGTGACACTTTTGAACGGTACTTCATAAGTCACGTGTATCTATTGTTTCACAGTGTCTGTTCCTCTAAGTCTGAATTTGCAGATTTTCAAGTGATTCATTCAAAGTCAAGAGTCAAACCTTGTCACATCTGCCATGAAAAACCCCGCAAGTCTTCCGCTGCGCACCTCCTTAACGTAGCACGCCCGTATTTGCCCGTCCCGGTGCAAATAATAAGCCAATTGCGACTGATCTACGTCTTATTTTGACCGTCTTTAAGCGCATTAGCCACATATCATTTTAACGGGCGTTTATGAGGCATCTCGGGAGCTGGGGCCTTTCTCCGTCGCTTCACAATCTGAATAGAAAACTGGGGCCTGGTGCCCACCGTAAATCTAACGGGGGCTGCTGCCGCGTTAACCAGGCCCTACTTGAGTCCCACTTCATTTTGGACGGATTGTAACTTCTTTAGTGGTGATTAAGGTTCGATAATTGCAGCGAGTTCCTGTCTCCAATAGGTTCGGAGACGGTCGTAAAGTCTGTGTGCGCCTGTCATGGCTCATGTGAATACCGTCGTAAACTTCTACGGTGGCATATGCACACCGTGAACAACAGGACCCTGTGAAAAGGCACCTACCTTCGCCTGATTCCCCCCTCGCGCAGCACTGTATAAGCCTATATATGGCATTTAGAGCCACCATCAGCACTTCCGCTCACTGGATATGCCACGGGACAGAAGGACACGATATCCCTAAAAGATACGTTTCGCTTGAGGAAAGCGTTTCCGCATATGAAGCATGAAATGCATGCATGGTGTGAGTCCTCGATGATTGTGAGGTTCAGCAACCATTTATAGATAAGGACATTTATAAACGTCTATAACCCTGCATCAGTGGCTGCACGACATCAGTTTTAGCCATGGCTAGTTAGCACTGTACCATGCCACCCCTGACATTTCACGGCGCAGTTTTTGTTACATTTGTCTTTCAGCGGGAACCAGCTGTCTATTGTTGCTTTGTGTTTACATTTTACCCCCTATTCACTGTTATCACCCAAGCAGGATGTTCATTGTACCTGTAACATACACGTGGCGTGATCTTAGAAAGAGCCCAAAAAGGCACCACCACCCTTATCTTCAGTCCACCTCTGAGGAGTTCATTTGAAATCGATCGTCACCAGATACGGTTTACCTTCCCATTTTACGACAGTAATTCGCATCAGAAAACGTATTCCGCCCGTTTGTGGCAATTTACGACATATCGTGTCGCTTGAGACGGGGTTGCCAGCCGTGGCAAAAGCAAAAAAAAAAAAAAAAAAGCAGACAAAAGCCAAGTCAAAGCGAGCGCGTTATTTGTTTTGTCAGCACGGACCTTGTAATTTTCCTTTCGCCTTATCGTGTCATCAAGCAGGCCATGCTCGGTTTACGTTCGTTTCTGGGACTGTAGACGTGGCAAGGAGTTATTAGTACGGACAGATGCCGGCCCGTTGGGAGGGAGGGTCCCCTCGAGCTGTCCTCCATCCCGTACCGTTCCGCTGGTTCACCTGGACGACTGGTCCACCACCCATATACCCACACCTGCCACCGGGGTGCCTATGTGCAATTAGTTGCTGTGTTAAATTTGAACAAATAAGGACAAACAGGGAAGAAACCAGAATTTTTGTTTTGGTAGAAGACATTTAACAGAATTTAGGTTTACGTATTTTTTGTTTCCTTTTCTTTCTTTTTCTTCAACTTGTTAGTTGGGGCATATCAAACCTGTAATATAGTCATGTAGTAACATGGTAACACGGTAAATAAATAAGTCACATAAGTCTGCAGCTTCCATTTCAGAATATTTACGTTGGACCACCAAAATGAATTTTTGATGGTCTGCCAATCAAATGTGTATAAATATCAAGTTTAAGTAAGTTTATTTTCGATCGTACAAACTATGCAAACACAAATATACCATGAACAATCAGCGAGGCCATCGTAAAAACCAGAGGTTGTCGAACGGTAGACAATGTTGAAATATACAAAACCATACAAAGAATCAAGTAGAGCTGGCGAGGCCATTTAGAATTTGAAATCTTCGCAACCTTCGCGTTACCTTTGTAATAACATTTTGTGCCGTAACTTCTGACATGTTTCGCATGCCCATACATTGTAACAGTGGGGAAAATAATTTTGAAAATCAGGACCAGTTTCCCGAAGAACTCTAAGTTTGAAGCAAACTTATAGGATGACTTAGGTTCACTGATCACCTTGGCAACCATTTCTTTTCGGTGAATAACATTATTTGACTTAAGATATTTAGCTAAAGCAGCCTCTGGACACAGATTTCTGACCGTCCAAGAGTAAATGTTATTTTTCATTTACCGAAAGTTCTTTTCTACCGAAGTGTATATCAGTGCCTGTGGTAGATCCAACGAAAGAACCAAAGACGTGAACATGGTCGTACGAGCACATAAGATGACATTTTCGATAGTATTGCATGTGGTTAGACGATTTCATGCGAATTTAAAAAAGAAATAAACGAAAACCCACTGGCACACACAAGTCTCCATATAGGGACACGTTGGAGAATGTTGCCGTTGGAACACAGCACTGCAATGCTAGTGTAAAATTCTTTCTTTATTTTGTAGTAATGGCAATATAAATGACATGCAATTGCAATTGAAAACTTAAGTTGTAAATTATTGTAGTCTCTGTTCTTTGATTTAAGTGTTTGTTTTCTGGGTATAGACAACGTGTGGCGATGCCACCTACTAACGTTGGTGTCTCTATGCTGAGAATTAATTGCGACATCTCTGTGTTTCTGCCGTATTGCTATCATCCCTTACCAGTACAACCTGCTAGATATCCTGTTACTGTATGGAATACATTACACTAAGGATATTTGTCAATATCTGGATTTAAAGACTAAAATCAAGGCCAATTCACGAAACTCCACAAAACATCTAGCAAATTTCAAAATATCCTTAACTTTTTTTGTCTAGTGTATATGTCCCTGGTCACACACGGTCAAGGACACAGTAGACCCAAATGTACGTCTCACCAACGAGTGTCCATAAAGAGCACCTGAGAACAAGAAGCAGAATATTCAAAAGAGAAAGTCACACACATGCATTGACTGTGAAATGAAGCCTACGGTGTATACCTGCTGGCTACAGTTTGTTGTTATAGCCGACTAGCTTTAGACAGATCAACTTTACAACAGTACGATGTCCACCCAGTGAATCCCTTACTGCTTCTGGGCTTACGTCCTAATGTCCGCTATACGTATGTAAAAATGGCTAGTATCGTCGCCATGGCAACCCCCAGGGGACGTCTGGGGACGTAATTTATGACGACACAGACGTTCAGTGTCAACGTAAATCCCCGGGGACATCAAACAGTGAGTGGGTGACCTCTGTGGGTCAGTCAGCCCAAACTGGCCCACCAGACCCTATAGGCGGGTACCCTGGGACTGGACACGGTTTCACCGTCAAATAACGCCTGATTACGGGCGAATTGGCCGTCCATTGCGGCCATTCTGTGGGCAGTAGATCATAAGACAAACGGTAATGTTAGCCACAGGTATATAAGGGGGTATCCCCGTGGGAAACTGGCGGTTGTAGTGTAGTGTTACTCCCATGGTGCCGTGGGGTGTAATGAATGATTGGGACGACAGTTTGAAAGGAAACAACACCGAGTTGCCTCAAGTGGGTCATTTCCTTCTAGGTAATACTGAAAATGTTCGAGGTGACCATAAAGGCACATGAAACCTGGAATTCCTTCCCTCATTGAAGTAACCTTACCTTGAATGTGCATATATCGATATTCTTTACAAACTGTTCTCCACATTCCTTGGTTTATGGTTGTTTTAATGTGGGGAGCCGAAAGTTTTAGATTTTTGTTTCCTCTATTGTCGGTTCAGATAATAGCAAACAACTCTCAACGATAGTAACAGCGCTTAACCACAGGCGACAGGTCTGGATGTCACCAAGAGGGAGTCGTCATTATTCCAATGGTAGAGCATACGGGAACAGATCAATGCGTCCCAAGTCATAGTGCGTATGTGTACATCTGGTTTCCAATTTCTTTGCTGTTATAGCAAGGCCTGATTACTGTAAAATATATAAATGTAATGAGACATGTTGATAATATTATGCTGACAGATATTCTAAAGTCTAACATACACACAGTGTGTGTGACATCCCAAAATTACAAGACAAATGTATATACCTATAGTGTCACTCACAAGAGGACTTTCATCTTCATTTCATTTCCTATAATTTAGCAACCTACAAGTTAATTGGAGA
>JAAUYG010051387.1_pt1 | contig 10988 bp, 7 predicted proteins | sample 7278091 | NCBI WGS metagenome assembly JAAUYG01 (sample SAMN14350201, study PRJNA611818) | marine sediment metagenome | isolation source: surface marine sediment (0.6m) | place: French Polynesia: Moorea | collected 2018-08
ATCATGCACATTCAAGACATTATTCAAAACACCTAGTATTAGTTTTATTATAGTTGTAGTAGTAGAATGAACTATACATATATAGAGATTGTCTATTCTCTTATATATCATATCCATGTTATGTATGCAGCTCATAATAGTAAATTATTTTAATAGTAAACTCTATTGTTCATGCATTCTCTTCAGTTCTGAACTACTGTCATCACCTTCAGCTGAGCCCTGTCGCAGAGTGAAACCTTAATCTCATTGGCAAAGTCTGGGGACCAGCTCAAAAAGACAAATCGCTTGAGTAGCTTGGTAGTGGATGCTAGTACCATGAGTAAAGCTACAATTTTTTTTTGAGATTCTGTTGGTTTTGTTTTCATGCTTTTTTCTCCAAGATTCCAACACAAAATTGAATATGTTTGGAAGAGGTTGCGAAGCTAACAGCAAACATCCCTAATAGCTGCAGAAAAAGATTACCAGTAATCAAAGATCCTCTTTTTGGAATAACACCTTTGATATACATTACCATACAAGTAACTGCTTGTATTTATCAGAGCAGTTTACCACGATTTGTTCAAGGAGAGATTGCTGCACAAATGATATTGGTTCAAAAGTGTATGGACAGTTTTGTCCAAGTAAGAGTTTTTCTTTTTTTTTTTTTTTAAGTGTGCCAACAATTGAGGTTTCACTGAGAAAGGAAGCTCTCATGCGTTGCCAGCCGTATCAATAGGAGAGGGAGGGCAGCGAAAGCCAAGCGAGGTACCTGATATACATTGGCTGTGTCAGAACCGACCTCTGCTGCAGTTCTTCACTGCTCTGGGCCAGAGCCTGCGCCACCCGCTCTAAGCGCAGTGAGCGTGGCGTCGGTGGACTAGATTCGCACTTGATTTGCCGAGACTCCTCCTTGATTGCCGAATCGTCCTTGGACATCGGCTGAAACAGAAATTTGGAAGTTAAGAAAAGATTTCTCTCATAATTTTAGCACAGTGATACACATGACTCCTGCGTATTAAGGCTATGCAGTGAATTACAATGCCACGATTTTAAAGTTTGGGTGTAGTTACATTGAAAACACAGTCGTGGTGATATTTATCAGCGTGTTTCAAACACGGTAAACAGAAATCTTAAAACCATGAAAGTGAGGGTTGTTAAAATTCAGGATCAACTCTCACTTTGGGATTTTATTCCTTGTAATGCCAGAACATCATTAACAACCAGTTATAAAGAACTGAATACTGATTCACCATCTTGTTACATAATACTAACCCAACCCCAAAGATTCAAACTCATGAAGATTTATAAACTATTGAGTTAAAATAAAAACACAAACCAACATGCAATCTAGTCTACACGATACATTCTTTACTCAAGTTACATGCCTTTCTAAATTCAGACGCTAGTCAACTGTGAGCTCGCCTCTAGAGTAATAAACTAATGAGTAATGAAACCTTTTAATATTCCAAAAAAACTTAAATTCTCTCACTTAGTCTGTACTTAACTTAAGAGATTTAGAGCTAAACATCGTGTAACATTTTTTTTTTCACAAAGTAAAAAGAGCCAGAGTTTAATCTCCCAATTAGTCCACTCTTCTCGTTGAACATTTATGAATACAACATGCACAATGTAATGGTAAGATGAAAACCTTAAACCTTTGGAACAGACCCAACAACCCTCATCAGTGTGTTTCTTTTAAATTTTGTTTTACACACATTGAAAACAATTTATAGGTATTTGTAATGTTTACCTTAAAAAGAAATCATTCAACGTCAACATTTAGTTAGTGCTATATATGGGATTACGGAACATTTTACACAGTGTCTATCACCATCAATGGTGGTACCGGTAATTGCTGGTGATGGATTCTATTCAAAACTAAATGTTACAATGTACAATTAAGAGATCTAAGGAACAGATTTAGTTGCTAAAATCTGTGCCAGTCTTCTGTTATTTGCATACAAACTGCTTCACTGTTGGCCAACCATAACTCGCTTCATTATACATTTGTGCTCATTCTGACTTGATATCCACAATTAGTCAAAATCTCGATCACAATCACATCTCACCTCTGTCACGCCCTCTTCCGATTCATTACTGCTGCCATCTAGTGGCATCTGCAAGAAAATAGTCGTGACAAAAACAATAACACAATGCACACATGCAAGGACCGTTCCGGTAACAAAACGCATGCCATGAAATGAAGAGAAAACCAGCAAACTAAATAAGTGTTAAAATTCCCAAAAGCGTACAATATATAATGTAAAAAAAATTCTAAAATAGTCTTTTGACTGAAACGCAAACGATTTCTATACACATGCCAACATACAGCTGTACTTGAAAGCCACGGAGACGTTTTTTCACACACACCACAAATCAGGCTTTCGCTGACTGGGGATAACGTAGCGTTCTATTCAGCTAGGCAGGCGGTAGGAGGGTAGGAAGGTTAATAATTTACCGTCGCCTCTAACAGAATGAAAGACGGAGAATGCCATGATGTTTGCTTAGGTTAAAGACTGTCTGGTTCCCCCGGTTCAGTAGATTGCAATCGCCACACTCTTGACGTAGTAAAGAGACCACAGAAATAGACGGCTGATGTATGTGATAAACCTTGGACTCGCCATCCAGAGATCAAAGAAAAGAAATTCTAGAAACACACTTCTGTACGTCTGCGAGGGTTACGGCAATTTCTTTATACTTTTTTCATTCCCCATCAGTAGAAACCCAAGTAAATCAACCCAAATAAATTAAATATTAATTTTCAGGTGAAAGGCTATTTGCTATTTTTTTCAGACTCATAAATGATATGAAAATGCAAAAGTATTGCAGATTTCTGGACCCAGAGCTGCTTAATGATTCAAAATCTCCTGACCAGTTTTGACCGAACATAAATGATTTTCTTTTCAATTACCAGTACATGTAAATGTAAATTTTGTCAAATGCTGACCCACTGCACATGCTGAACAAGCTAAAGATCGACTGATAATAAAGATGGCACATGTCAGGTTTATTACAACTTTAAGTTTTACTGTTGGTCAAGCTGGAATTTGCCGGTCATGTCCCCAAGAATCAGAGCATGTCTTCTCCCAGGCAGCCAATATGAAAGGACTTTCCTTTTGTCATCCTCACCCTAAAGTACCTTTTTCTGGAAATTTCCTACACTACCTTCCTAATGGCCAGTTGTATACAGGTATATAATGCTATTAGCAGTTTCATTTTTCAATGTACTAGTACTCAGTACTGGGCTCATGGGGCTACCGCTATGTTTTTTTCTTGGTTATCCTCTCTGGCTAAAAGATATTACCTTCTGGTCGCAGATTTTTTCATTGAGCCACAAAAGATGTGTAAATTGTATTAGAGAGTACCATTAAATGTAGATCCAAAGATCCTATCAAGATGCATGGATCAATTCAATTAAATGCATGTTATCTATGCAAGTACCTTAAAAAACACCTATCATATATCATGTCTATGTCATGTGTGGGCTTACACTGAATGAGTTAAAGGTTAAATGGTTAAAGCTTTAGCCACTGTGGCTAAAAGCAACCAAATTCACTTAGCCACATGGAATTTCTTTTAGCATTTGGCTATGTGGCGAATGGGTATCACAAGCTCACCGGTTTCACTTTCCAATGCCCCAGTGCTACTAGCTCTTAACATGCTTAAGCTACATGTATTTAATCCTTTGTATACATGGTATACAAACCTTTAAAAAGTTTGGGACATGTCTAATATTGTCTATAACCATATTCATACTGCTAAGGCTAGACCGGGGAGTCAAAAGACATTATTACATATATATACTAACCTGATTATCTGAATTACAATATAAGCAATGTTACTATTCCATTTTATTTGGATAGGTACCTTCAATTCCTTTGGGAAACAGTTTTTGGTTTTTACTGGTTGTTATGGAAATGTATTAACTGGAAATGCAACTGAGGATTATATATACTGGTAATGGCAATAGTGATACATATTTTTCGAGCACCTTTCTGTTTGTAAAACACTCTCAAAAGTGCTTATACATTTAGTTTGTTAGTAAATTGTCACTGTCTGGATGAAAATTGTAAACATTTCCATTCCTGCTCATGCCCGAACAGATTTCCAGATTTATTGGTCACTCCCCTGGGAGAAATTGAATATTCCAGAGAAAAATATTTGTGTATATATTTCACTGCACAACACCGAAATTTTCAAACTATATTGAAGAACGTGACAAAATCTTTCATGCAGCTACAATATAATGTAGAGAGGTAGACAGATATTGGTAGATAGAAGAATTTGGTTAACTACAGGAAATATGCAAAATATCAAAATTAGACGCCAGGGTCAGATTGGGATGACAACAGATCTATGGTACAACTGACCACTTGCAGCTAAAATCAAACTCAATATTGGCAAGACAAGAATCCTACCTGGGCCGCGACAGCCGCAGCAACCGACTCTGAAGTCGTCATAGCGAGATGCGGGCTAGATGAGGAGTAGGAATACATGTGCTGCGACATGCCCGCAGGGGCCTAGCAACGCACGCCACGAAACCCAAGTACCAACGCGGGGAAACAAAGTGCAGGAGTACAGAAAATAGAGGGAGGAAAAAAACGGGAGAAAAAAAATATAAGACGATATTGAAGCAATAAAAGTTGGTAAATGCAAGCATCCGTAACACAGGACTGAGTTTCACCAAAGCCACAATTTATAGATCTAAGAAGGAATGATGTAGACTTTCTTTTCGCAAAGCCAGGAGAAACAGTAATTTCAAATAAAATCTATGGTAGTGACTAATTTTAGGAGTACGAAGCAGATAAGTTTATAGAGCAGTGGAAGGACAACTGACTTAATTATGTACCTTATGTTAAAATTTAGTGAAACTCAAATTAGCAAAGCCCAAAATGTCCAAGAAAGCCACTACGATATCACTAAATGCATATATGACTTAGAGGCACAGATAGCTGCATTGTTAGAACATGTACAAAGCAACTGTAGCCAATGAACAGCGTTAATGACAAAGAGCAATACTGACTTGAAAGACCACCACCAAAAAAAGCAGGCACAAAGTTTTGGCTATGTCCTGGATCAGCAAAAATATAGGTTAAAATAGTATATATTGAGATACAGCCGTCGTGCCGGTGAACATAAGCGCCGCTGATAACACTTAGCAGTTGAAGCGGCGCTATATTAAGTGAATAATTTGTATTAAAATATCAGTATAGAAAGTTTGTTATTGCAGACTCTGGGGTCTCTCAAGTCAGTGGTCACTGCTACAAAATATGTTAAAGCATACATTTTTACAAACATTTCATCATAACAACAGTTCATAAAATATTCGATGGTACACTTCTGTTTGAACATATACACCTGAAATATCCCAAGAGTGCCAGTCGTAGTTACAGAAATAACCACAAATTGGTTTATAGCTTTAACTGTATAAACACTGCGACATATATACAATAATTTGTCATCTTTATTCTTGAAAAATGTTTTTAAGACACTTACATATAACTGTCACATTAGCTTTGTCCATCACATTGCAACATAAAATTTTCAGGTGAAAGAAACAAAATAGAAGCACAAGTGCAAGTGTTATTTCAAAGCATTTCCCCAAGGACATTCCAAAGACTGTTATTTTGCATAGCAGAAAGGCTTAGCAGTCTCATGTGGTCAAAATACAGGGGTAGTTAGCATGAAGTTGTTACATTTCAGCAGTTTCTCTCCATGCATAAAACTGATGGGGTGGGAAGTGAAATAAAGATGTCCCTGCCTGAACTTACCTACCCTACAACATTGCACAACGATGGTCCTTCCTGAACTTTGGCCTACAAAGATGTCCCTTCCTGAACTTTGACCTACAAAGATGCCCCTTCCTGAACTTTGACCTACAAAGATGTCCCTTCCTGAACTTTGGCCTACAAAGATGTTCTTTTCTCAGGCAAAAATGCAACAAAGAACACCAAGATATCACACGGAGGCTCTAGCTGGGACACCAGACAGTATCGGTATAAATCAGTCTGGCCTACATCATGTACATTAAGCTGCCTAACAGTAGCTGCCAGACTAATCACAATAGCCTGCAGTAACAAGTAACTCGATCTATTGTAACAAAAGCCTCCTATAGTGCACAAGTTTGCGGTAAAAGGTGGTAATACACCCGGCTTAACGTCTGAGGAATATGGGGTCACAAGGGAAATTTGAAACGTTACGACACGTTACGCCAGCGTCTGGGTGAAGATTAATGGGTGTATTCCCCTTAGGGAAAAGGGCTGTTAGAGACTCGTTTCATGCTGCAGCTTGAGTAATATTACTTTCTATACTTGTACAGATTAGCCATGAGGCACAAAAAGTTTTCTGATGAAAAATGATGGAAAATGTTCAGCAATTTTATGTACTGAATTGGGTATAAAGGGCCAACATAACATGAAAATTATTGACGTGCTGCCAACGTCACAAAATTAGACCATTATTATCATGATTAAAATTTCTGTTTTAAAGGAACATGGGTCTTCAGAAAGGTATTTCCAACTGTATCCACAATACCTCTTGCAGGGTTATAAACTTAGGTAGCATCTGCACTCTTTGCTTGCGGCAATGAGAATTTCACAAATTATCTTGCCCTTGTATAAAATCATCCCATGTTGTAAGAACCACAGATTGCCAAAATTTATCTCTAGTACTTTCTTTACTGTCATGTTACTTGTTATTTTTCCGTGCAAATATGGATATTGACCGAGCATGTGGGCGGTATAGTCACATGAGAGCAACTAAGACTTAATTTCTCTGCCTGTTGGTACTACAGTGGTCCCCCTCTTATGTGATCACGCCTTCTGCCAGGGTCAAGAGGTCACATAAGCGGGGAGGTCTCTCATCAGGGGGGCCATTTTTTTTACGGTCACCAGGTCATGGGGAGTGGGCACATGACAAGATTACAATGATTAATATCTCAGGAAATGCAGGAAAACCAAATATGCAAGACAACAAGTCCGGCCTGTTTATTCAAATAATCAGATTATCAAATGCCAAATTTATTTAAAGATCAGAAAAGAATGCAAATGTATCTCTATGCATTTCAACTTTCTTGAAAAAAGTGTCAATAGTCAGCTGCTTTGAAGCGCACTGCAAGTGCCTGTTTTGCAACAGACACATCGCTTTGGAGAGAGTGTTCATGTCAGAGTTCTGTATCACCATGAAACTCAAATTAAATATCACAGTGCATTAGTGTTCTTACGTTAGGCTCCAATTTGCAATGTTTAGTTCAGGAGTGCTCAGTAATCTCTCTTTCATCAATTCTTTCTTTCTACCTTTCTTTGTTTCATTCGAACCGTCTTTTTCTCTTGCTTTCGGCTTTACTGAGGATACTAAATATTTGTTTCGATATCACACTGCCAGTTTTTCTGACAACTGCCATCATGTAGCTGTGTTTCCCCAATGAACCTGAGATACTGTCATGTATATACTGTCCCTGTCCACAAAATAAAGGTCACATTTTTTGTTTTTTAAAGTTTCATTAGTAAGTGCAAGACATTTAGAAAAGGAACAGAAGAAAGAGAGCATGCGTGAAAGTCATGCCCAGCACTTACGGTCTCACTTACGGTGTTGTATTTCTGCAGGTAGTCGCGACTCTGACCCGGGTAAGACGGGCGGGGGGTGGGGGTCGAACGGCCACTCATCGGGGGCGAAGATCGCTCGAAGGATCTTTCTGCATGCCATCGCATGGCATCGAGACTTCCACTGCCAACACGACTCTCGAGTTCCTCTGCTCGTTGCTCAGTCGTTTCCTTCTCTTCTTGGATGAGCCTGGATTTTCAGTGGTGATTTGCATAAATTAACATATTACCAAAGCACATGACTCGAGCAAAAGTTATAAACATTTCTTCAACAACAAACATTCCTATTTTATTGCATTTAATACATTAATGCATTATGGTCAGTCACGCCAGAGCTGTTCTTTGGATAAGTCGACTAAAAATTTTCCCCGTACAAATGCCGTTAGTTTTAAGTGTCGTTTGTAGTACAGTGGTCCCTCTCTTAACGGACACTCTCGCCAAAGGATACCCCTCTAATAAGGACAGAATTATTTGGCACCAAATACTCTGAATGCCTTTAATCCTCCCTCTTACCAAAGGACACCTCTCTAATGAAGACAGAATTATTTGGTGGAGGGTGTCCTTATTAGACAGGGACTAGTGTAATAACACTCCTACTGTGTAAATACCTTCCATTTGATACATTCAAGACCTACAAATATAAAACCCAATAATAACTGTTAGAGATTCTATGTTAAGTGTTTACTGTAGTTATTTTTTTTTTTACCTGATTTCGTTGTTGATAGCGTCCAGCTGTTCCTGCAGCATCAGAGCCAGTGTCTGAGCATCGGTCTGACCTGATGGGGACAGCATGTCCATGGCACCGAATATCGACTCATCGTCCGTCGCCTCGTTATCGCTGGCGTCAAACGCAGTGTGGACACGATTCAGGACTTCCCGCTGCTGAAGTTTCTCCCACTCTTGTTCATTCAGAGTATTTACCTATGAACAATATAACACATTCAATGCTCAAGTGTTGCCTGTAAAGCATCAACTGTGTACATGTATATATTTCTTGCAGACAGCTTCATTTCTTTCATATTTCTTAATCATTGTTACTCTATAGCTGGATCGCTACTTGCTTGATAAATTTTTGAATTTTGAATTTTTTATTCTGGGCATTCTGATTGGTGGGGCAGTCTAGCCTAAAAGGTTCTGATTGGTTACCTTGCTGGGATCATCCAGCATGGCCTGCTCCCGTCCCCGCTGCTGCCGTCTCAGAACGTCTGCTTCATCGCTGAAAGGAAAATACAAGGTCGTAGGTCAGGTAACTGGGTCATGCCAGGAAATTGGGCCAGGTCAAATCCTCATTCATTATTTAAATTGACACACAGCTTGTCAAGAATTCTGCAACATATATGCAGAACATTTTTTTTCAAAACATCTTTTACATTTAGACTGCACGTATATGAAGATTAACATCATTGCACTGGTCTATGTAACCCATGCTTTAATAAAATACTTACTACATATGTACCAGGTACTCAGAATAGGTATGTACTCGTATGTAACAGAATGTACTCACTTGACTTTCTCAAGCTGTTCTTTCAAGAGGAGAATTTCTCTCCTCAATTTGTCTAACTCATCCTGGACTTTATCCTAGAGCATGTAGAGGGGCAAAAAGAAAAAAGAAATTGTGAAGAAAAAAACAAAAGCATTAACATTATCAACACTTCCCTTTGTTTCTGACTAATCTGTACAAGTGTATACTTTTGCTGTTCATCATTTGGCATCGAATATGCGGCAATAGGTTTAGAGAGAGGGGCAATGGGCCAAAATGGGCATGGAAGCCCCTCCCACAGGTTTGGCACCCGTGGGTGGGGGGCATGCCTGCAGCATTTAAAGTTCGAGCCTTTCAAGCCACACGTGCTACTGCAACTTTATACCCACAAAGGAAAATTTGGTTTGATCAATGATTTTATAACAAAATCCATCACAGTTTAATCTTTCTCTCTTTGTTTTTCACTGGATTCAGACCCTATAACATGTTGCTTGCCACAAGCATCTGTACCTTTGCTACACCTCAAATAACACGAATCATGCAAAATGCCGTTTTTGGAAAGCATCCAATTGTTTTATCAATGCCATATATTTCTTCCATTTCCCACGGAAAAGTTTGGCTGTACTGCAAACAAAACGTCATGTATGCAGTACAGCATATATTCAGTTTGTTCAACAAAGTTTGCTTGCGCTCTTTATGCAAACTGTCCACACTGAACAACTAAAGTAAATTTTATCAACTGCAAAATGACACCCACAAAGGAATGGTTGATTTAATAAATGGTTTTCCATAACAAGCATGCATCATATTTTAAGTACAGCTTCCTTGCTGAAAGTCTTTATCGAGTTATACACAGAGTATTAAACATAGAAAAGACGTAGGATCCCTGAGTCATCAATTTCACTCGGAACAATGCACTCTTAGTCCAATGGTCCCTAACGAAGTCACTTGAGCTCAAAGTTCAACAGATGTATCTGTAATTCTGTACTGCCCCACCATACGGCGCCATCAATCATAATAATAACCTTCCTGTCAGTCCTAAAGGGTTCCCGCCCACATTTTTACCCTCGACTCGACATATAACTGTGACAGATATATTTTCCAACTGGCTAGAAAAAAACACCCCAAGAAAGCCCGAACCGACTTCTACAATGCAGGCAGCTTTTCCTGTGACATTTTCTCTCCTTCTGTAAAAGAACTCGCTTACCGCACCGATCAACTAGAAGTATTATGCACAGAAAGGGCAACAAACGGATCAATCTTATGTGGTGGAAAATCGGACCATTGTGGTTTCTGTTATCAGGACGTCGCTGGCAACCCATGTAAAACAATGGCTTATACCGTGTTGCCATGGGGACCAATGGCCTCTAAATTTTTCTGTTCGTTCCGCATGGACTTATCATGGATTTGGTTTCTGTGACTATCTTAAGCTGCTTTTGTTTTCCGGAAGGGATTAAGTGCAGATTAGGGAGTATTACAGGATTAGACATGGCCCGATGGGTAAAATCTCTGAAATCCATCAGGTTACAGTAATGTTTTGCTGCCTAGCATGCTGATAGGACCATTTTGTACAAAGCAGCTGTCCCTGCCTGTGAAATCACCTAACTGTGGTGCTCCTATTATTTAGAACAAGTAGAAGAGCACATACGTTAACTATAGTCCTCACACCAACAAAATTATATACAGGATTACATGTATTACTTAGTACAATGAGTTGTAGCAGCAGCAGCAGCAGCAGCAGCAGCAGTAGTAGTAGTAGTGGTAGTAGTAATAGTAGTAGTGGAAGTCGTAGTAGTAGTAGTAGTAGTAGTAGTAGTACTGTAGTAGTAGTAGCATGAGTAGTAGTAGTAGTAGTAGTAGTAGTAGTAGTAGTAGTAGTAGTAGTAGTAGTAGCAGTAGTAGTAGTAGTAGTAGAAGTAGCAGCATGC
>JAAUYG010200666.1_pt1 | contig 10988 bp, 8 predicted proteins | sample 7278091 | NCBI WGS metagenome assembly JAAUYG01 (sample SAMN14350201, study PRJNA611818) | marine sediment metagenome | isolation source: surface marine sediment (0.6m) | place: French Polynesia: Moorea | collected 2018-08
GGTCAGCCTTTGTCAGGGACGCGGGAAAACACTGGACCACGGTAAAATCCGATCCCAAGAGGTGTAGATCGGTTTTACCGTAGATTAAAGTGGGATTACAGCGTTTTAGGGGGTTTTAACGCCGGTTATTAGCTGGTGCTGCATTCTCTGCTACGATCATGCAAAAGTTAGGACCTGATGTGAGCGTAGTTAAAAGCAATACTACTACTGATAAATCACATATATAGTCAACTAAAAGACAACATCGTCACAAATTCACTTCGAGAAATACCTACGTTAGGTGCATTTTTGCGCTATACATGTACACACTTTTTTATGCATTATAGCCAGGCAGTAATTGTGCAAAAAAAGGGGCCAAAATAAATCATTTAATTCAATATGTACTATACAACACAAATTGTATACACCAGGATGCAACATTTCAAACTTAAACATTGTTAAATGCAAAGGTTGTAATGATTCATAAAGGTATTCTTAGCTCTGCTTTGTGCTACTGCACGGCAGAGCTACTGTCGTCATGCAGGTGTCTGTCATGCGTCTGTCTGTCCATTGCCCATCTGTAAAACCCGTTTCCTCAGCAACCACCAAGTGGATTAACACCAAATTTGGGGGAATGGAACCTGTGCACCATATCATGCATATCTCCAGATTTTTTTTTTTCAAAATTTTATTTTTTTTATGATTTTTTTTTTGTTCTTGTTAACATGGGACCATATGAGAGGAAATTTCAAATTACATCTCTGATGAAAGTACACATCAGTTTCACTGAACCAAATTCATGTAACTCCTCAGGAGGGTCTCTACCAAAGTTGTAAACAGAATTGCAAAATTTACAATTTTGAATTTGGGCATTTTTTTTTTTTTTTGCGGGGGTGGGGGAGGGGGGGGGGGCGGTTATCTTTAACATGGTAGTCCATGAGTCCATGAGGAATTATCTTGACTAGTACTCAGTATACAGGTTACTTTTGATTGTTAAGTGTTCTAGGTCAATCTGAGGTCAAACAGTGCATTTCCGATTTTGCTGATTTTTGACAACCTTGTATCTCAAAAATGGCTGGAGAGTGAAATGGACCAAAAATTGGGCCTCTGGTTGTGTATGCAGGGTACTTTTGACATTAAAATGTTTAAGCATGTAAGGTCAAGTGAGGTTAATCAGTGCATTTCAAATTTCCCACAACCTTCTATCTTGAAAACGGCTGGTTGTAGAGCAAAACAGATGAAAATTTGGGCCCTGAGGGTAAGTACTTAGAATATACAGGGTACTTTAACCATTATGGGTTCAAGGTCAGTCTGAGGTCATTTCTTGCATTTCGATTTTTCTAATTTTCAACAGCCTTGTATCTCGAAAACAGCTCATGGTAGAGCAAAAGGGGCCAAAATTTGGGCTTCGTGGGTAAGTCCTTACTATATACAGAGTACTTTTAAGACATTTAAATGTTTAAAGGCAGTCTGAGGTCATTGAGTGCATCTCCGATATTTAACAACCTTGTATTTCGAAAACAGCTTGACGTACAGTGAAACAAACCAAATTTGGACCTTGGGGGTACTTGCTTAGTCCATACAGGGTACTTTTGACTATTAAGTGTTCAAGGTCAGTCTGAGGTCATTCGGTGCATTTCTGATCTTCGAAAGGATTATTCCGCTTTTCAACAGCCTTGTATCTCGAAAACGCTTAGTCACAGAGCAACAGGGTAGTTTTGACTGTTAACTGTTCAAGGTCATTCGGCACATTTCCTATTTCTTCTGATTTTCAACAACATTGCATTTCAAAAATGGCTGGTCGTAGAGCGAAACGGATCAAAATTTGGCCGTGTGAAGTACTTAGTGCATACTTTGTGTATGTTTGACAGGTATTTAATGTCTCTCTGAGGTCATTCGGTGCATTTAAGATATTCATCAACTTTGCATCTTGAAAAAAACTCATCATGGAGCAAAATGGAGTGAAATTTAGGACTCAGGAACACTAGTACAACATATATGGGGTACCTTTGTGCCTAGAGTGTCAGTATATAGGGTACATTTACTTCATTCCTTGTCTAATAAAGGTGATTTTGGTCTTCAAGTGTCAAAATTAGGATTAATCACCTCAGAAAATGGCCAGTAGCTTATGCCTAACACATGGGTGTTAGGCATAAACCTAACTTGTTCCTACATGTATCTGGCAAGTGACCAAGCAGAGTGTCAAGGCCCCTGGTCCTCTTGTTCAAGTATGCATGTACATTAATAACACATAATCGTGACACATTCAATGACATTCTAAAAACTGTAATAACAATCATAAAAATATTGATACAATAATTTAGATTAAAAACTACGTTTTAAAAGCTTAAAAATATAGGTATAAGCAGACAACAGGTTGGATCACAATCCAAACAACTGTAATCTGAAATATGCAGTATTTAGGAAAATACGTAATATTACACGCAACAACTTTAAAAAGACAAAAGAGCTGTAACACTGGAGACTCTAGCAGAACTATTCTACCAGTCAAAAACAAATTTTAGGCTTAACATAAAACACAATCAGGGATAACAATATGTAAGAAATTTTTTTTAGTGTCTAATATTTTCTCATTACACTATCTGCCAAAATGGTTGTCATACGTATTGGTACATGTATGTACATGCAAATGTACAATTTTCAATAGAAGGGTTTGTATTGCATAAAGTTTCAGACAATTCTGAATTTTGGACATGCATTCATATTTTAGGAGCCACAAATAATGTCTTTAATGATGTGCTACTCGGATGCATTTTCAATGAGCAAGTTTTAAGAAAATACAAGAATACCAATTGTTTATGTATGTGACAACAATTTTGTGTCCCTGCGATATAAGACCCCTCCATTTAACAATCCCCTCCATTTTAAGACCAGCTTTCAGTAACACCATTCTTATATTTTCAATCTAAATATCCCTCCACTTTAAGACCATCTCAAATTTAAGACCACATTTGCCTGGCTGAATGGGTGGTCTTACAATGCAGGGACTACATAGAGTTACGTGTACAACTGGAATCGGTGGTTGGACCCCCAGTTTAGATAAAGAAAATTTAATGTCAACTGGTGCAAAACCACACCCTGTTTAAAAACCACAAGTGTACATATACCAGTGGAGACTGAGGCCTCTTCTACTTTGTATTTTTTCTGGACTCTTTCTGGAGAGACTCTAGCATAGCTGTCTCTGGAACCACCTGGAAAATCTTTTGTAAAACCAAGGTGACACGATCTGAAATGAAAAATACATGTGCATTAAGCAAATGTCTGATTACGATTTTAAACAGTTTGATTTTTTTCCCCATATTACTGGTAAATAATAAAACATTTGGTTACTTTAATCAGCTGGGTTATACTAGAGATATTACAGGTAAATTGTACAGATATTGTATACCAAACAATGTAAGACTACAGGCCAATACTTACAATACCTCAATAGTTCCTGTAACTTCTCTCTCTTCCTCGAACTATAATAAGGCCCCATATATAACTATGGATCCAATATTGATATGCTGGGAGCGTTTAATTGGTAAATATACGTTTCTATGTTTCTACATGTACAAAGCCTAGTGTACATGTACGTACAGGCTGATCCAAGCGAATCTACATGGTTTCACTGTACATTAAAGTGAAATGGTCTAAAGATTACTGGCATATGATGTCATCTCTTGAAAGAAACTACTGATCTTTACAGTCTAATCCCAAACATCATTTCCATACACACGGACACAAGTCAAATAGTAATGTGATCAGTCACATACTGAAATGTTCTCCACACCATCAGTAATGCATATAAGGCCATCAGTTCATAATACTTGTCGCTAGAAAACTGGTATGTTGCAGGCTTGGGCAAATATATTTGATTCATTCAATAGAGGTAGTAGACCGATATTTTATTCGCACTTTCACGGACAAAGACAATGCATGATGGCCATGAAGCTGTTCAATTAGTAGCATATAAATTAATCAAGCATGAATGTGTCGGCAATCCATGTAGCAAAATAGCAAACCAGCTGGATGCCTTACATCAATGTAGCAGAAACAATTTTTTTAAAAGTACATCGAAATGATTGATGTAACGGTTACCTATGTCATACCAATAAATATTTCAAGGTGTGGTGAAATTGATATTAATATTGACCAGTTTTTTTTGTTTGTTTTCTGTTTGTACTTTTTTGATGTCTTCCGACAAATTTAATTTAGCACCTAAAACTTTTCAGTTGTGCCCTTGATTACTCTTGGCTGTTGGTAGATTGACGTTCACGCTATTCCTTGTAATCCTGCTCTGAATGTAATTCCTAGCTGTGAAGTAGTCTTTAGAACGGTCACCAAAGGGAAATTCAAATGCATTTATCAATCTCACAGTGCATACATATGTACTTATGGTATTTTAAGCTCAATTCTTTCAATCTAGTGTACCATAAATACATTGCACAAGTTCCTATTAATAATGCATTAACAAAATGTGTATACAGTTTTACATATCAGTATAGGCAGGTTAGATCCAGAAATGAAAATTTTGCATGCTGGGATATATTTAGACTTACCCATACAAGTATTGCTTGTCCGACTATTTCGGCAAAGGATAACCAGACCGTACATAGGTATGCCTGCCAGGAAGAGGGCAACACCTATTCCCATAGCCACTGGGCTCTTGTAGAATGAAAGCCCAATGAGAGCCAGCATGATGACAGTTGTCACTACTGCTAACACCGTGTTAACCTGTAAACAGAACATACATGTATGTAAACAGAGAGGTATAATTTACAGTAAACAATACTGCTTAATTGCTACCGTAGTTTGATTAATCTGCACATAGTGCACATGTTTCTGAAAATATCCAAGAGATCTACATGTATCTCAACAGCAGCTTAGACTGTTGTCATGGTTGTATTATTACAGCATATTTGACAGCAACAGTGCAGCTATCAATAGCATTAATGTTGATGCTTTTTCTACAGTAGCTTCACAATTGAGGGCGGTGTCAAAATGTTCCTGTTAAAAGGTAAAAATAATCCCTATTATTCTAATGACCCTTAAGTATACACATACATGTAACTCTATATGTATAGCCAATTAAAATGCATATGTATAGTAAATTAGTAAATGCCAACAAGAAAAACTTAAGAGATATTTCTCTATATCACTTACTCAAAAATTGCATTACCATTACATGTATATGGTTTATTATTGAGGGAAATGAACATTAAACAGCTTCTAAATATAACTGCTATATTTATTTTGTATACATTGTATTTGTCCATATAAATTTCTATATGCAGTATTTACAACAGGCACAAATTGCGTGATTACACCAGGCACAAATATGTCCATATGCATCACTCATACAATTGTACATAGACGCAAAAAATTTATACTTGATTTTGAAATACAAGCGACTTCTGTAAAAAACGTCTGCTGCTTTATTTCTCGAATTTCGCTATCTAGTTACAATACACAGTGCTTCCTGAACTTTTAGCTCGATATTAATTGTGTTTATCTTTGAATAACCTTCCACCATATAATAACACCCTTTGTATAATACAATGTACCTTTAGTGGCCTGTGTATGTTTGGTTGTTTCCATCGATAGTAGAAAAGCGCAATCAAACAAAGTAACATTTTCAACTGTACGACAAAGGACGCATATTCCTGGAGGACTTGAAGATCTGTTATGATGCAGTAAAGCAGGGCATTCACACACTGAAATTGAAAATAACAGCATAGATCTAAATACCGGGTACTCAAAAATATTTGTCCAAAAACCAATTGAAAGTGACTGTACAGTGCTATAGCGATTCAAGTGCAGTGGTGGAATATTAAGGGATAAAACTAACTCATCCCTGAACCAAAACAACTTTGGGGGATACACTTATGCCATTTCATAAGCAGAATGCCCACAACCCCTTATCCAATTGAGATTTTTCATTGATACATGTACATACATATGTTCTCCAGATAGCAATAGAACTGAGTCAAAGATGTGACCTGTAGAGACATCAATAGATGTACATGATGTAGCAGATGCAACAGAACTGGGTCAACTCCAATCCATGATGATCCGTGAGGCTCAGTTTATATCTCTGAAGCTCAGTTTGGAGAAACCACTAAATTACGAGTATATTTGGACCTTTTACATACATTAATGTAAGGATATGATGATGGTGTCTGCAGCTTTCTTACCAGAACAATAACAGCCAGAGTAGGTGTGAGCAGTTTGTGGTGGATAAAGGAAAAGACTCTTGGTACCTGATGGAACCGGCCACCAGCAAGCAAGTACCTGGAAGGGAAATCAAGACTGCAAACTGAGTGATATGGCCTCAGAGGCACTGGCAAACACAGATAATGTGCTACAGTTACTTAGAGAAGAGAACAAGAAGTATTGGCATACCAGTATGAACAACAACTGTAAAATCCCTTGAAGCCATCTTTACATTTTTTTTTTCTTTTTGCTCACATGCTCAGCAGCTCTAAACAAATTGAATATATAAAACATATCGCCACAAATCATAAGCCCGATCTTAAACAATCTGCAATTTCTGGCAAGGACACTGTTTTCCGAAAGAATCCAATAGTCCAGGCACCAGTGTAGGAATTTCCCTTGATCCTGGTGTGTACATGTACAATGACACCGAGGATGCTCAACGTACTGTATGGACATGGTAAAGAGTTCGCTCTTCATGCTCTACAGCCAGTTACCAGGTACATGTACAGTACTAAGGCCTAACTGGGTTGGGTCATTTTGACTCAATTAACAGTTACTTGTTAGCTTCTACTATGGGTTTGGTTACATGTCTTCTTTTTCAGAGCCAATGTTCACTGTTTCATTGTTTTGCATTGTGTAAGACATGTACCGAAATAAACAAACATACATACATACATACACATATAGTTTCAGTTTATTCTGGGACTGCTAATCAGAGTACATGTACCTCGAATTACTAAGGAAATCCCCGTTGACTGCCCCCATACAGGAGAGCGCCACCATAATTGGCATGACAACAGCCACAGATCCTAGAGCACGATCAGCAAACGTCTGTAAAGCAGAGCAGCTAGCACACTTATACAAACTAGTCAATATCATGAAGGTACATGTACATACATGTATCAGTGTATAGCATATAAAAATTCATATTCAATACAAAGTTTGGACATAACAGTGTGGAGGCTTGATGCACACCTTTAGCATCTGAAAAGCACCACATTTGACAGAGCATATACATACATGTATTCATAGAGTATCGATGTACATGACTTTGTATATATTACTTTTTAAACCGCTTTCCTATTCTACAAAGCCAGTATGTTTATAACATTGATATTATGTCATTCACTTAAAACTAGGTGAGGTGATATCCAATTTTGTGGATGTTCCAGAGGCCAGTGCCAAGCAGTCCTGAGTTTTGGCTCCCTTGGACACCAAAGGTAATGAGAATCACTTTTTATTCCAATATACTCTCTACCACAAAATGATTTGTGTTAAATTTTTACCCTTTGCAGCCAATACATGTAGGCTCCATGTTAACAAACATTTCAAAGTGCCATAAAATTTTTGGAAGTTCACCAAAATATTGTACATGTATAGCTCATATTCCCCCATTCCTAATATATGTATAGCTGTCATGAGTTAAATTTGGCTGAAATCAGATGAAAACTGGGGGAAATAAGGAAGCGACTAAGTTTTGCCTCCAATGAAAATGAAAAAAACATTAAAAAAGTGAAAATTGGAAATATTAAAAAAAGGGTCTGAATATTTTTACTTCAATACATACTGTGTCTGAGTTAAACCTCGGTTTAACAGATGGATGAATGGATGATCCACGAAAGACAGGACACCTGTGCCATGGCAGTACACAATTAAGTCATGTGCATGTACATGTAGCTCTTCTGTATAAAAACAAGCAGTCCTAAAATCACTAAAATTCAATAAAAAGTAATTTTCCTCACAATATGGATACCAGTGGTAACCACCCTCCTCAGAAATATCCATGAATTTTTGTAAGCAAAATTATTTATTAATATTAGAGATCTACACACACACACATCTGCACATGTAGATCTATACATGTAACTTTGTAAATTCTCCATATGGTCCTGTATTAATAAAAGAAACTCAGCAGGATGACAAATGAATTTCACACAATTGGTCAATATTATCTCTCCTTTCTTTCCAATATTCTACATATTATGCATATGTATGTGTCATTTCATTGTTGAATAATGCATTTGAAAGAAATTTTTCATCAAATAACTGTTACTGTTGTTTATACCGGCCTTGGCAAGTCAACAATTTCTTGTTTATTTAATCTTATGGTGGTTATATTTTTAGGGCAATCAAAGCGTACAAAGTTTCATCATTTCTTTGGGCCTACAAATGTTAGTGGATTGAAACAGGACGAGGATTATCGCCAAATAGCTGTTTCAGCTAAAGATCCACTAAATTCTTGTTGGTTAAACTGGGCACAGGGGACTAAGACATCTGGCATATAATTGTGGTCTGCTGCTATATTAGAAAGTCCTAGGTATATAGTATACATTGTATGTCTCCCCCCCAAAAAAACAGCCGGAGATGTATCAAAACCGTACTACATTTGTATCCATAAAATCTATTTAAGGGTATATAATTAACTTATGTTAATTGTAGAAACATAGGCCCAGGTAAAGGTAGTTTTTATCTCTAGCACTTACCAGCGCCACAGCATCAGAAGCGATCAGCTCACTCGGACCAAGTACAGAGAAATAAGCAACATTGGTCAGCACGTAGATCCCGGTGACGGACAACATGGAAATCCAGACAGCTATACCAAGGTCCCTGTGGGGATCGAGATATATATATAAATACAATGTACACATTAAGTACTGTATACTTTTAAGGTCAAAACTACCTATGTAGATGTATGTGCCACATACATGCACATAGGAAGAAACTTTTGTCTTTTTCGCTCTACGGTCAGCCAGTTTCGAGTTATGCCCTAATTTGAGAAAAGTGCCCCAAATGACCCAAAAAAATTACATTGGCACTTTAAGGTCAAAACTACCCATATGTATACTACAGGCACAACAGAGGGCTAAATTTTAGTCAATTTTGTTCTATGATGAGCTGTTTTTGAGTAATGGTTAAATTCAAAGAAAAGTGCACTACAATAAACTTGACCTATCATGATGTAGGAGGTCAAAAGTAATCCATATGCATACCGGGTATATCATGTGCACGAGGCCCAACTTTCCATCCATTTCACTTCATGATCAGCTGGGTTTTTTTACTTTTAAGGCATCCAGTTTGTTAGGCAATTGTTCCATCTGGATGATTGACACTTCGACTTAAAAGCATCTTGATGTAAATTTGTATTGTGAATAATACATTGAAAATGTGAAAAAACTTTCTATGTATCTACTCTTTTGAGTTTAACAGCCCAATATTGAGAAAAGTGCACCAAATGGCCCTAAATAATATTGACATGTCCAAATGTAACGATGTGCATTCCATATATCACCCAAATTTTTAGCTCTGCTTGACTGTGTCAGCAGATAATGCCATATAATGCCATATACATGTATAGCGCAGGCGTCCGTCATCTGTAAAATTTATTTTCTCAGTAATAAAACCATCAAGTGAAATAATGCCGAATTTTGCAGAAAGGTAGCTATCTACCATATCTCCAGACATTTTTTTTCTGGAGGGGGGAGGGGGGGGGTCAAAGTTTTGAATTTAAAAGATTTCTTTTTTGTTTTCATTGACAAGGGACACTACGAGAGTAAAATTTCCAAACGCTACTCCTCCCACATTTATGATTCTTCCTTTTTAACAAACTTTTTCTCTAAATATGCTGTGTAGATGTACTGACCCAGCCTCCCAAAAGTACTTCCTGGCATTTTGAAATTTCAAACTTAAAGTTTTTAAAAAGATTGAAATTTTTATTAACACGAGACCCTGTGAGAGTGATAATTTCAAAATGGTACTCCTCCTACAGTTGTGATTCTTTTTCAAGAAAACATTTTCTGAATGGCAGTCCTTACAAAAGTTGCTGATAGGAATTTTAAATTTCAAGCTTGAGCTTTGTTAAAAAAAGATTGAAATTTATCAGTGTGGCCAATGGTAAAACGAAAAATTGCCAATATCTTGGTAATGGCCAATTGTAGAGTGAAATGGAGTGAAATTTGGTAGTTGTACAACATATATTGGGTACCTTTGACATTTTAGTGTCATTTCGGGTTTATTTGGTGGACCTGCTGTTGAGTTATGGCTCAACATTGGGAAAAGGGCACTGGATGACACAAAAATGACATCGATACATTCAAGGTCAAAAGCATCCCTGTGCATTTAACATGCATATACATGTATACCCACAGGGTTCAAATTTTCCTCCATTTTGCTCTATTACGAGTCTTTTTTTCAGTAACAGCCCAGTTTTGAGAAAAGTACAGTGAATGACCCCTAAAAGACCTTGGAATATCCTAGGTCAAAAGTACCCATGTGCATACCACATACACATGATACAGCCCCAACACCCAAATTTCTGTCTGTTTTGCTCTAGCTATGATGAGTGTTTTCAACTACAGCCCATTTTTTGTGAAAAATTAAGTGCCCAAATTTTCATCTGTTTCTCTCTGTGATGAGCCATTTTGCATAAAAACACCACATTTTGTTGGTCTCTAGGGTGGTCACTGTAGTTTTATTTCACAAACAAGAGGCCCAGGGGCCTTAACGCTCTGCTTGAACTGAAGACCCAGTACATAAGAATGTTTTGAAAAGTTGTAAATAGAATATGTTATGTCAGGTGCTAGACGCCAACTTCTCATTGCAGTATTCTAACAGGCATTTAGATTTACCATTATAGCCAATGTTGTCACAAAGTTTGGATGGACTGCAATGAAAATTGTGGGAGAAATTGAAAATTCCAGCTGCACATGGGCCTGTGTTAAGAAAATTTCAAAGTGCCATAATTTTTGCAATTTTTGGCAGATCACCAAAAAAAGTGACAGCCTGTATGATTA
>JAAUYG010296220.1_pt1 | contig 10988 bp, 11 predicted proteins | sample 7278091 | NCBI WGS metagenome assembly JAAUYG01 (sample SAMN14350201, study PRJNA611818) | marine sediment metagenome | isolation source: surface marine sediment (0.6m) | place: French Polynesia: Moorea | collected 2018-08
CTCTGATTGGTCACTTGCCAGATTGGAACAAGTTAGGTTTATGCCTAACAGCCATGTAGCTTCTATAGCCATGTAGGTGAAGTGACTAATCCTAATTTTGAGATTTGAAAACCAAAATTAGGATTAGTCACTTCACCTACATAGCTATAGAAGCTACATGGCTGTTAGGCATAAACCTAACTTGTTCCAATCTGGCAAGTGACCAATCAGAGTATCAAGGCCCCTGGGCCTCTTGTATGTGGTCATTGCCATCTTCTCAAGCAGAACGTCAAAACCCCTGGGCTTCTTGTTAAGTACTCTGATACCTTCCATGGGGTTTCCAAGATGAGAAAAAAAAAATCAAACAGCCATATGAAGATGACATCACTAGGTCCGACCCGACGTGTGTTCTTTTACTATGTAAAATGTCATAAAAACAAAGTAGGTCTACAAATGAACGTATTGTAGTTTATTTTAAGTAGCGGAATATATTTCAGAATTTCCTCATATGGAAGGCATTTATCTCCTTATAAAGTTTCTGAAAATCCGACGGTTGCAAAGTATCTTCCATAAGGTTTTCACGTGTGTGAGATTGTGGGCCATGTTGTTATCGTCACGCCTCGCTGGTGCCGCCACGCGGATACGGTCTCTTACCCACAGGAAGCGAATGCCCTGAAGGGCTTGATACGCAAACGCTCCACACAGTGCAACATGATTTTCTTTTTTACTTCTCAGTTCTAAATGCACAGTAGGGAGCATACAGAGAATATATTGAAACATCGCCGGCCTGAACTTCTCAAGTCTGGGAGCCCAGCCGTGAATGATAAACTGGGACTCAAGAAGTCTCATCCACAAGTTAAGGGTGTAATACTGAGGTATGAAGCTCTATAAGGACACTGTCTGGATATGAGACGTTACCGGTTCTCGTCGGGGACGTGCGTGATGGTTTTTAATGTTTGCCTTCTGATGGCACAGTTCATTCTCTATACCGGCTGGAGCAGCTACTACCACCTCAAAATGGGGGAGTTTCAGGGTAAAGACAGCCGAGAGGAGCCTCCTGGTCCAGTGTTACATATTAACCACCCACAGGCTAACAGCAACAGCCTGGGTGGGAAGGTTGACATGCACAATTCTAATTGTAATATCTCTTGGAACTGGAACTGGGATGGGTAAGTACAGCTAAATCTGCTCTAAAGACCACCTGACAGACCACCTGGTTATAAAGACCCCACTTTACAGGCCCCCAGGGGTATATTTTCTACGTTATTGAACTTGGATATAAAGACCACCTGTGTATAAAGACCACATTTTGTCGGTGTCTAGGGTGGGCTATATATACAAGTTTTACTGTATTTTTCCTGTGTCTTTGCAGTGCTTTATGTTAGCGTTGGGTATAGTGTTGAACAGCTGAGAAAATTACAACACGAACACTTTCTGAGCATTAAAGTGTGTGTGTTTATATACACGATTGGGTGATTTTTTGTGGCAAGTAGATGAATAAATTTTTTATTTGCCCTGTACAGTTATAATACTAATTTGAGGGTCTTTCTCATCATTTGTGCAACAGGCGAAATCGCCGACAACCTAGTGCGAGTCGCTTCCTGTATCTAGTCCGTCACGGGCAGTACTATGGCTACGGTCCAGAGACAGGACATTTGTCCCCAATCGGTAGGTAAGATTATGCAACCCTTGTGGTGTGGCTCTTTGGATGATCATGTGATTAAATGAGATATGGGCTATTGGTACATTGGCATGTAAGACACTGAATACTAATAACAAACATGCATGTCAAAATATTAGCATTAACAGAGAACTGAAGCCATGTTTTAAACACTGACGGTCATCATCCAGGTGATCACATATTGGACAGGTGATATTGATCTCTGGATCTTTGCACTAATGCATGCTTAAACGCTCATTTCCGAGTGTGTATTATATTGGTCAGTTATATAAAGGGTAATACTATGCTTTTCAAGGTCTTCGAACTTGTGATATATGTATCACTATTAATGTGAAGGACTTTTCTGTCTATTTAAAAAGGTAGGGAGCAAGCACATAAAACCGGAGAAAGGCTCCGATCCCTCAACAGAAACTTTACCCGACTCCTGGCGTCCACCTCGACGCGAGCAGCGGAAACGGCCGACATCATCCACGAAGTTATATCCTATCTCCCCATAGAGAGTTCTCCTCTGCTGAGGGAAGGCTGGCCAGTATTTCCAGAGCCTCCCTCGCCGGGGGAATGGAACCCAGCAGCTCCCGTAAATATTACATTAAAATTCGATAGGTTGTAACAACTTATCGAATGTTATCTGTCAGATGCACAGAAAGGATTCGACTGCTGCAATGACTTATTATTATTATTTGATAAAAAAATTCCTTTCGACTACCTAGTAGCCTTAAAGTGTGGGTACCTGTATTGATTTTAGCAAATATATTTCGTTCATTAACCATTCAACGTTATTTTTTGCAAGTTCGGAAATTGTACTTATTCCATTAATATTAAGGGAGCTGGTACCTCTTATGGCCACTGTTCAGAAGTAGAACCTTGCATATTCTTGTGGGACTTGGGAACAGACCCAAACGATTGCAATACCGGCACTTTTTGTTAAGCATAAGTAAGGCTTGATCTGCCGACTGGGATAAGACTGGCAATACACTTTTCCCAATACATGTATGGTTTGTATTCTTGGGTTATAACTGTAATTTTGCGTATTCATGCATGCCTCCCTCGGTTTCAGGAGTTCGCCAATGATGGTCCCCGTATTGCCGAAGCCTTCCGTCAGTTCATACACAGAGCTGATCCTGACCAGGCGACAGATTCTCACGAGATCATCGTCATACACGGAAATGTCATTGGGTACTTTGTTCTGAGGTAAACCCCTTGACTGACCATCAATATATTGCTAGTAAATGGCAGCTGACCCCGTGCCTCGGAGTTTTACAGACTGGCCAGCTCTGTGAGTCACTAAATCGATAAATTCTGAACATTGCTGTCGGAAGTTTTCGTCTGAAATGTTAACTATGACTACTACTACTACTACTACTACTACTACTACTACTACTACTACTACTGCTGCTGCTGCTACTACTACTACTACTACTTCTAAAGAAGTATCTGAGTAGTAATAGTAGTAGTAGTAGTAGTAGTAGTAGTAGTAGTAGTAGTAGTAGGAGGAGGAGGAGGAGGAGGAGGAGGCGGAGGAGTAGCAATAGTAGTTCGTCTATTCTTACCGCTATTGGCTTCGCTGTAGCAGCAGCAGTAGTAGCAGTCTGTGTCATTCTGATCAAGAAACAGTACCATTTGAGTGAACTGCTGGTCGTAGAAAGTTTTTATTTTACTTTGCCCGTACTGGTATATTATTGGCGTGTACCTAAATGCTAAATTATATAGGCGTGGTTAAAAATATCAAGACCCACTTTTCGTCGTGGATTTGCAGGCTGCTCCAAGTGGCCCCCGAACGGTGGATGAAACTTGCAGTGTACCAAGGCAGCGTGACCATGGTGATCATTACCCCGGATGGAGATGTTACGCTTCGTTTCCTTGGAGATGTGGGTCACCTATCAGACAAACATTGGACAGGGTGACAAGTCGGCTGTCACGGATCTTGTACTTGATATTTTGATAATGTGTGTGGCACATATGATGTGCTGCGCTTCGAATTGAAATGTGCATGCAGGGTTCAACTTCCGGACGTCAGAAGGGAGCATTGGTCGTACGGTAGATTTATATAGTGCACTCACTGAGTTTGCTTCTTCGTGGCTTGAGAAATAAGTTTCTATGTGATGGTTTTACAAGATGTTCAAAGCCGAAAGATATTCGATATTTGATTCAGTGTCTACTAAAGTGTGTGGAAAATGCACACTGGGCTACTTGCATAAGTTATTATGGAAATGTTATTTTATATTTTTTACGAAAACCTTCTTTGATGCATTGACGATTGTCTATTTTCTTTCATTTTTTTTTTGAGGGTGGAACCAATTCACTATGCCATAGTCATATAATGTTGCAACATGCAGTCTATATTAAATATACTTAAGACAAGGGTATCCGTTGTTAGATCAATGACTCAATTCAATTTCCCCAAATCACAAGGTCAATTTATTGAAGTTGAAAAAAGTCCGTAGCAAGTCAACATGCCAATAATTTACATATAAACATTCTATTTTCTATAATATACCATGAAAAAGAAGCTGGAAATGCCGAAAAATCACTCTGGCCTAATAACCAAGATATTTTTATAACAAATATGCTAAGATATCACAAGGTATGGCCCTAGAACACATGAACCTACTCGGTACAACAGTATGACGAAACTCATGCCGGCCTCATGCCCACACGTCATAATGCACCCTTACTTGAAGCACTCATTCACAGACAAGCCAGATGGGCCAGTGTTTCAGAACCTGAACGAATTGCTTGAAGAAGTCTTATTTACAAATATAAATTGCGTAACCATGCAAGTCTTGTCTCAAATAATAACGTTATCCAAGGTATAGAGCCACACCATTTACAAATTTGGTAATTGCGTTTGAAACAAATTGTGTCAGTAGTCTCGCCGTATCTGGTTCATGGCCAATGACTGCCCACAGGCAATCCCCACCTAATATGCAAAAACAAAGACACCAAGAACAATTCCTTGTTAGTATGAGATAGTCCTGATATGTTGAGAATGTTTCAACCTTAAAAAAGACCACGCTTACAACTTTTGGTGGAGACTGTACACGCACCGAGGAATAAATCCGAACTTGTCCCATTTATCATACACGCTTACATATGGATCATATACAGTCTCTTTTCACACCATTCACTGCTTCATCCATCAACAACACACATAGTTCACTCCAGCTTCAAAGCTTTTCACAAACACGCATGGTTCCGTTTTCTTCTCTACATAGGGCCACACTTCCCACGAAAGAAATCATGGAATGCTGCATTTTGTACACGAAAGCATTGCTTGCTAGGGGACAGGTCTCACCAACTATTAAACCGGTCTAGCAACAAGTGCTATTCCCACCACATACAAACAGATCCACCTTATTACCACAGCCAGCCCCCTCAGGCCTAATCCTTCCTGTCCTTGTTATAGAAGACAATACCCGACACACCCAGGCCAATGCCGCTCAGGGCCAGCAACACTGCGGCGAAATACAGCAGGTTGTGTATGATGAAACTCAGGCCGACAATGACATTGTAGGCGATGAGAACCGCCAGGACTATAGCGAGACTGGCCACACCACAGGCCGCCATCCACATGGTCTTGACCGGCTGGTCGGGGGACTTGTGGATCAGGTTGTAGATCTTGACGATCCCCGTGAACACGAAACAGACGTAGAAGGCCACGGCGTACTTCGCTGGGTTGTCAAACGTCTTGTTGCATCGCGTCTCCAACATGTTGTTGACGGTCGGGGAAGGCGTCTTGGGCACGTTGGGTGGACCGTACGACTTTGATGACATCCTCGACTTGATCTTGGAGATACCCTCCGACGCACGGTCCCGGGCGTCCGCTCCCTAGAATAACAATAAGAAAGTCGTTAAAGGCTGTGTACTTGTCGCCAGAGCGTCGTTATTTACCCTCAAATAGCGTTACGATGCCTCTTTTTAATCAGGCAACTGGGTGGTTCTGTCAAAGCTTCAACAAGAGTGTTTCTCTATCATGACCACTGAACAGAGCACACGGTGATTTATTACAGCACTGTGATGCACAGTATCGTAGGGCAAAGTTCAGACTACATGTTCGAACGAAGGGAGACTAAACTACAGTATTAAGATGTTTATGAGACCCATTAATCGCTGCAATTATTTCATTTCATTGCGGACTTTGTCATAACTCTTGCAAAGGGGCACTGCAAACCTGGTAACTACAATCATTGCATATTTTAGCAGTCCCGAAGATTCCTAACCGCTTATCGCTGAAGGGGGATACAGCATTGCAAAGGTACTGCAGGCCCCCCAGGCCGGAACCAAAAGCGGGACCAAAAGCCAGGCACCGGTCCAATGCATTGCCATATCATATGCCCGTATACAGGTATATATGACAACGCAGTCACGGTACCAGGTGTGAACGGTGTATGCAATATGTTCATACCGGCATGGCAGGTTATACAGTCCATTATAAGTGTCTGGCAAATGGCAGACAACTGGCGGCCTAACGGTTAAATTGATCGAAACTATACTAACCTCTCGCTTCACGGCATCGGAAAATTCGTACAGTTTCTCCTCGGCGGAAGACATGGTGGCCTCTTTCTGTAATATCGCAGACTGTCGGTAATTGATGGAACGACGGCTGCAGTGAAGAGGCCTGCACAACGATGTAGATAGCTGGTCTTCGCGAGGGCTATGAATATTCCGTCGTCGTACACCCTAGCCACACAGACAATGTCAAAATGTAGGCCGTCTATGTGGATGATTCACTATCACCAGCCCCTAACCCGAGCATACAGGGTGAGCCCGCCTGCGCAGTGAGTACTTCAGGTGGCTTCCGGGTGAAAAACCGATAATGATGATTTCAAATCAGGCCCTGGGCCTGGCCTGCTGCTCGATGTGTCTGTTTACAACAAAGGCCGGTCGTTTGGGCTTTTATTGGCGGGAGATGATACTTGATCACAGCAGCTCACCGGTTAATAATCCGTGATAGCGTTAAGCTAATAAATCATGCGCTTTATTATCTTCCTGCACAGTAAAGACAATCTCACCGGGAGTCAGTTGTATATGCAGGTCATACAAGGACGAAACTCTTCTGCATAAACCGTCAGTTGGCTGTGCACGCAGGAGATGCATGCAACCGCCTGTGTGGGTCGTGGTTTCGGACACGGTTCACTAGATAGCTCCCGGGAGATAGCTCATCTTCTGATTTCAGGCTCTGACCACGTGTGCGAGTTCCGGGCCAGAGTAGAGTCGTCAAAATACAGGCGGTTCTAGTGATTTCTGCTGATAGGAATTTAACAAAAGTACATGTATTACTGTTAACGCAACAATCGTGCGCCGAGCCTGGTGTGTCGACCGTGACCCCGGGGTTGTTGAGCCCAGACGGGGGCTCGATCCGTTGTACTCAGTCCAGTTCCGAAAAATGTGTTTCTGTTTGCTTTTCTAATATATTTTGGGTGAAATAGAAGCTATGTTTTATGTTTCTCCTATCTCGTATTATGACCCCTATCTGTTATCGGGTCTGTTATCACTGGGCCACATCATTTAAATTTTTCGGACTCAACAGCGGTCCCACCCTTGCCGCCGAGTAGGTGCAGGGGGGAGGGGAAGGGGATTCACTGACTTCACAAAAAATGAGGATTGATTTATTCATTATAGGCCCTATGCAGAGTTATAATGTGTTTACGGACATACGCCCGACGTAAGAAATCCTGATCAGCTTCGCTTAAATTGCGTTGGATTAAAGCAAATTAATTAAATGTCATTCGGGGTGTTCCTTAGCCGGCTGCTATACCCCACGACATCATCTTGATAGGACATGTAGGCCTATGTAAGTTCCACCGCATGCATAACCGATGGATTCATCACTGTTCATCTAAGCCATGTTACCAGGTTGATATTACAGATAAGTTTTGTTTGTGAGTTTGAGAACATATAACAGAATGTCAAAAATAAATTAAACTATTATTAAACCTATAGCTAATTCTTGAATGGTAAATTACAAAATGTGCAAGAATTCACTGAATAATACAACGATCACACCAGTACATTTAAGTTTTGCAGAAATATAACAGCACAAAAGGCTCACATACACAGCAAAAAGTTGTGTATCGTTGACGTTTGGATAATCCCGAATATTCTTCGGAGTCCGAGGTAATAGCCTCTTCACAATCCTGTATGAAAAGTCGATAGTTATTCTTCGTGAATATTCGTTCTCAAATCTATCAGACTGATTGCACAGTATGCACACGAATAGTTTCACATATGAGTAGATTTCTCTTCACAGGCGACAGCAACGACCAGACAGAGATACCTCAGCATCACTAGTTATCGCAATGATTCTCTGTCACTAAGACATAACCAAAGATAATAGGTTCTCTCTCCTATTATCCTTCACATAACCTCTAGCTACCTCTCTTGGTTGTTTTCTGTTTCCTCGGGCTATAGGAAACATGACGTTGAAAACGGCTCATCCCAGAACAAAAGTAACGAAAAGCTGTGCTTCGGGTGTGCATGTGAAAATTATATGGGTGGTTTTTAATTCAAATTATAAAAAAAGTCATTTTGCCGTCACTTGGTGCACTTGTCTGACAATCATCTCATAAACTTACTTGAGTAGAAAGATCACTTTCGTATTATCTATATCTATTGTGGGGGATGCAAATCAAAATGCAGAAGTCGTTATTACTTGGAGACCTGTCGCCGGAGTCAGCGAACAAGCTACAAAGTGTATATCTACCGGAAAATGGAACAAATCTTGGCCGATCTCATTTACAGGCCACGTAGCCGAATTTACAAGACGATGTAGTTAGAAAGAGTGTACCAAATGATACTTTGAGACCTCGAATATTAAACGAACATTACGTCCATTTCACTCTCCAGAATTACAAGCCGATTTTGAAGATATAAAGTACACAGAATGACTCGAATATTAACATTGATGCAATAGATTTCAATTATACAGGTACTACATATAGATCAGATATTTACACCGGATCTGCACATTTTCATCAGTTTTGCTCTAGGATTAGCCACATAAAAAGTATGAAGTTTCCCATTGACGACGTTGTTATTTCAAAACTTTAATAGCATTTATGTGGGTTGTTATATGGAACCTTTATATATGCTTTGTTGACAATGTATCATAACTGTAGGAGCAGAATTTGAAAATCTGACTTTCTGATAAAACGGAAGTGCACATAATGACCCCGAGATATATTGAACCATCCAAAAAGTACCCCACATACATGAAATACACCACAAGGCCATTTTTTGTCCGTTTTCCTTTGCGATTAACCATTCTCAGGATGATTGCAATTTTTCATATTCCATTGTCAAAAATGTTGAATTTCAATTTTATTTATTTATTTATTTATTTATTTATTTATTTATTTATTTATTTATTTATTTATTTATTTATTTATTATTCGTTTGTTTTATTTGATTTTTAAATTTAAAATTAACGCTTGTGTGAACAGGGAACCTCTATAAATTTTAAAACTTCTAATAACTATATATTGAAAACTGATGATGAAAAATGTAGGAGGAGTTTTCAGCCCCATATGGTCCCGTCTTAAGAAAACTTTTTTGGGTGCCATGAAAATTGTAAAAATTTTGCAGATCGCCTCAAAAAGTAATAACTTGTATTCTCCCCGATTACCATACTTTCTATACAGTTTGGTTGTAATTGGATGCACACTGTGGGAACAGTAGCCTTTTGAAAATGTTAACATCGGAAAATTTGCAAAAGTGCAATGAATGACCCCAAACTGAACTCAAAAGATAAGACAGGACACATGCAGTCTCTAGGACTGTGAGCCCCACATTTCATCCGTTTCGCTCTACGACCAACCGCCGTTATGGTATTGCACATTTTAGGATTTTCCATTGACTTCCATGTTAAATTTTCAAGGTGCCACAAATATTTTAAATCATGGTCGACTCCCGAAGAAGGATAATAGCCTGTATTCCACCATGGTAGCCAATGTCATACAGTTTGGTTGCGATCGGATGATAACTGTAGTAGGATTAGTGTTTTGATTTTTTAGCCCCATATGCTCCTGTGTTAACAATAATTTCAAACTGCCATAAACTTTTTAATTTTCATTGGGCAGCGCGCCAAAATGTAATAGCCTCCATTCCGCCGTGACTAACATAAATTTATATCTTTCTCTTTAAATCGAACAGAAAGTGTTAGAGAAGTAGTGTTTTGAAATTTTAGCTCCCACAGGGTCCTGTGTAACGAAAACGAAACTCTCACACACACACTCACAAATGACAATTGAAAAAAAAATCTGGAGATATGGTGGATTACTAGCCTTCCGGTCATATTTGGCCTGGATCCATGCAGCAGTTTCTGAGAAGTTAATGCATGGACGGACTGACGATGGACGACTGTACTACGACAGTAGCTCTTCTGACACAGCAAAGCAGAGCCAAAGATAAAAAAAATTAAAACTGAAATTTCGAAAAAAAAAAGGAAAAAAAGTGATCTGAAGATAGAGTGTATAAGTATCTTCCCACAAAATTTGATCTGGATAAATGTAGCTGTTTCTGAGAAAAGGACGATGGATGAACAGACGACGGACGAACGATGGAGGCCTACACCACGACATTTGCTCTACAGACAGAGTCAACCAGACCTAAAATAAAAGAAATGCAACATTTTGATCAATGGGAAAATTAAAAAAAAAAATATCTGAACCGAATCCCCTTTTTTTGTTTTGCAAAATCACATTTTCAGAAAACAAATGCTCCTACCTTTTGATATGTAGTTTTCTTTCTTTCTATATCATAGCTTTTATAGATGTTCTATGTGAGAGTCAACAAAATGTTAACTATAGCCAAACTTTAAGGGAACATCGGCTACGAGGGTGAAATACAGGCTATCACTTTGCTCGGCAATCGGCCAACTATTAAACAAATGTGGCACTTTCAAATTTTAACATGGGAGTCAATGGGAAAAATCTAAACTGTGAAGTATCTTGAAAACGGTTGATCGTACAGCAAAACGGACGAAATTTGTTATTCACAGGCCTATCAACTGCATATTTAGGGTAAATTGTATTTTCATGTCTGATTCTTTGAGATCAATTTGGGGTCGTTCAGTGCACTTTGCAAAATTTCCGATGTTAAGATTTTCAGAAGGCTACTGCTCCCACAGTTTTTATCCAATCACAACCCAATTTTATGGAAAGTGTGGTAATCGAGGGGGGGGGGGGGGAGCTATTACTTTTTGGGCGATCTGCAAAATTTAAAAAACAAGAGGTCCAAGGACCTTGGCGCTCTGCTTGACAGCTGCAGTTAGGATGACAGGTAATTTTCTGCAGACTTGTATCAAAAACTCACTGCTGCAGACTAAATC
>JAAUYG010053230.1_pt1 | contig 10987 bp, 8 predicted proteins | sample 7278091 | NCBI WGS metagenome assembly JAAUYG01 (sample SAMN14350201, study PRJNA611818) | marine sediment metagenome | isolation source: surface marine sediment (0.6m) | place: French Polynesia: Moorea | collected 2018-08
GTTAAACTCAGTTGCCATTTTGTTTGCATCACTAGTTAAGTCTCCTTGTAGGTTTAACTGTTTAATTTTTGACCTGGCTTTTTGTTTCTTATTAACCATTGGGCCTATTGTACAATAATATGTTATTATGTTAATAGCAATGAATCTACAACATGACATGGGGTAAGTAATAATCAGCCAGAATAGGATCACATATAGAGCATTAAATCTTTGGAAAAAAAAAATTCCAAATGCTTTTCAACATTTGCTGATAATAATTCAAAAGACGATATTAGATGTAATGTATCATGTGTATTTTGCCTTTGTCATCAAAATGGCCTTTTCTACTTTCCTAGATGGGGGAAGATACCACACCCATCTGTGATCTTTCTGAAAGTTTACCTGGATTGTGAATATTACATCTGATATTTAACTACCTGGCCGATGCTTTTGATCCGTTTCCCAGGGTAATGGTGCCATTGCTGATGTCACTGCGTCCACTCAACGGCATCCCCAGACTCGGAGCTGAAAAGGCAACAGACAATCAGGGATCAGGAAGTATCACTGAACACATTCAGAATACAGTCAACCTGCTCTAAGGACCACCTGCACAGAAATACCACATTTTACAGGTCCGCAGAGAAACTCTCCATGTTATTGAACGTAAAGACAATCTATGTAGAAGAACCATATTTTGCTGGTCCCTATGGTGGTCTTTATACAAGTTTAACTGTACTAGTAATGACTTTATTTTTTTCTCTATTTTCAGTACAGTAGTCCCTCTATTTTACAGCCCTCTATTTAAGACCACCCTTGATTATAAGACCGCTTAATTTGGTCCCAATTTTGGGCAATTTTCTGTGTTAAATGACCTTTATTTTAAGACCACCTGCAATATAGGACCACATTTTCTCAGTCCCATGGGTGGTCTTAAAATAGAGGGACCACTGTAACATTTTGTGTATCAATTGTCGCCAGCCAGGAGGACACCAGGACAAGCTGGGGTCAGATCCTTTAAATATCTTAAGTCCACAAATGATCTTCATCATCTTAAGCATGGAAAAGACAATGGTTGCTAAATTAACGGTGATTGGTGAACTACGAATCCATGGAATATGGCACGTTGTACAGCACAGCGGGTGACCTTCCAAAGTTCCGAGTCAGGTATACCTTTATAAAACGCTCTCCATGCTCTCGGCACATTCAGAAATACACAACCTCATTGTATTTTTAATGCATATATGCAGTAATTAGGATAATATACATGGTAGTATTTGCTTTAACAATGTATAAGAATTCATTCTTCAGTACTACCATCACGGTACTAGTACATGTAATACTGAAGAGTAAATTATTAAAATAAAGACAAACAGAAAACAACAAAATCTGTGTGAAGTATTTTGTGTAAAGATGACACTAAACATACCCTTGGTTTTACTCCCAACGGCCTTTTGATTTGCTCCCTTGGCTGAGGCACTGGAAGCCTGGGATAAAAAGACAGAACTTCAGTCAGAAAAAATAATCCTAAAAGAATTTTAAGTCAGATATCAGTGGATATGGGCATTCCCAGTTGCTACAAGCCTACAAAGTCATTTCTACAGGTATTCTAGAGCTACTCAAAGTCAAGTGACAAGATACAAAGTGCCTCTAAGAAGACATCAATGTTCATGAACTCATGGCAAGCATACACTCTGGTACCTTGTGAGTACCCATAGGCGTATTTACACTGCTTCAGAAAATCTGGTCACTTTGTGTGAGCAAATGTGCCTTAGATAACCAACGAAGAATTCAACATACTCAAACCATTCTTTATGTGGCTAACCTTCGAATTACAAGCATATCCACATGATCCAGTAGAAACTTGTTACACTTGTCAGAAGCTACTAAAAAAACATTAGTTTACGTGATTAACCTGCACTAGTAAATGTATAAGCATTACGGCAGGCCGCAAACAAAAGAATTCAAGACGGAGTCTAGTATACATGGTATTGGTATATATAGCTATTATTACAACATTTACAAAGTTTAAAAATTTTGTGACCTGCTCGGAATAAGTCTCTTGGCAAGACCAAAACCGCATTTCAATGTTTAACAGGATCAGAATAAGAATACCTCACACACTGTCACAGTTCCAATGTCATGTAAGTCCTGGTGAGCAGTCTTAATATGGATATTCCACTACACATGTCATAGTCACACACTAATATACACCACTGGTCCAGACATATATCATACATCTGTGTCTACTCACTGCTCTCTGGCTCTGCCCAGGCTGCCTAGAGCTGTTGGAGCGAGCGCTGCTTTTCGCTGATCCGGGTCGCCTGGCACTGGACACTGGCGTGCCCACCTGAGAGCCAGTCAAGCTCAACCCCAGCCCGTCAGCATGGTTACTAGGCTTCCTGGCTGACATTGCCTATGACAAACATTCAGACATGACAGGCCACAATACCTTTATTAGTAAACTATGAACTATTTTTTTTATGTTGAGAAACATGAGAAATGTAGAAGTAGTTTCGAGAATATGTACATGATGTAAGCATGTAAGGGCCAAAATAATAGCAACCACAGTACACATACATGGTCAAAATAATGGGTACTACACAAATTACTGTTTCTATACCATGCTGCTCACACCAACACCATGAACACAGTCACCAGTGATCACTTGGGACAGTGTTATATAGAGTTGGAACATCACCAAGTACCAATGATCAGTCACTTAATACATGTAATATTATACTGCATATCCTTCGTTTCAGCAAAATTATTCCTCAAGCTAATGGGCAAAATTGAGTTTAATTTCATAACCCAAGTCATATCACAATGAAGCTTGATACGTAGCACTATAAATTCACTAATGTTTGTGAGGGATTTATTTGGCGAAATTAGCGACTATCTTTAAGTCGCAAAAAACAAATACCCGCAAAGTAATAATATAATCCATGTACCTTGATAATTAACAAGACCTTGAAGCTAATGAGCTAATTGCAAATATTAATCCCTGTGAATATGGTTTTGTCTCAAAAATGCAAACATTAATCATTGTTAATCCCCACGAACATTAATGAATTTATAGTAGGCCAATTAATTTATGGGAGAATTAGGATTTGAAATAAACATGTTCGAGGTTGTCACTCATCTCTCCCCATGCGCACCACAAGCCCTCTCCCCCTCAGCCCCTGGTCAGTTCGCAGGGTTGGACATTAAGGATTGTCCGACTGCCTGGGACAACTGAAAGTAACTGTAGGACAACTGAACTTCCCTCCTCACTTGTTCTACAGGACAAGTAAAATTTGAACCATCTTTTATGCTAAAAGCAGTTATAGGAATAGAAAACCCTGCCAATGAGTACCAGATAAAAAATGTGGGCAGGTGAATTTCAGTTCGGACAAGTGAAAATTACCCTCAGTTGTCCGACAGGACAAGTTTCAAAAATAAGTTAATGTCCAACCCTGGTTCGTCACACAAAAATAACGGTGACGAAACGTCCATGTCACGAAGGGTGTGTGGTTAATCTGCCCCCTGGATGTCCCGCCTTAAAATTGTCTAGACCACAGTCACGACACACCCTAAGCAGAAGTGTTGGCCAGAATTAACGGTATTACTAGTAAGAATTTTTACAAAAAGAGACAAAATAAGGCTTGATAGAAAAAAATTTGTTTGCAACAAATATTGAAAATCTGATTCCTCAGTTAATAAGTGCATCAAACCACATTTTATAGTTATATATGCGAGACTTAGTCATAGTAGTAATTAATGTTTTGCTAAGGGAGTCATGCTTGTCAATGCATAAAAATAGGAAACTTCTGTGGGGAATTTGTCTGTTTGGGCCAAATTTAATTCAATTTAGGGTTTATAAACCTTTTGCGAAATTTGGCTAATTGACCAAAGACCATTCAACAACTTGCTCGACCAGAAAGCGCCTAACTTGGGGGCGGATCGTCCCAAAGATTTCATGGCGGGTTGTCTCAGATGGCGGGTTCATGCACTTGTATCCTCACAATATGACTGGAAACGTTCCCTAAATTGACCTAATCCTACATTATCCTAGTCAGTGCTACTGTATACTAGTAGCACCACAGATATATACTAGACCCGCTAGTAGTATCCTGGTCGTGACTCGCGTACACAACTTCACAAGAGTATCGGTCTCTATAATATATTCTACAGAATATAGCCCACTGGCTGGGGCTTACCACTACGTACAGTGCCAGTAGTCTGGTAGTGTCTAGACTCTAGTACTCGGGTACTTAGTCAGTGACTGTTAATCTGTACAACTGCTGTAATCACTAATACATGAACTGATGAATAGTATTAGTACTACTAAATCTACTACTAGTACTACCAGTGACTACTAGTACTCAGCCTCAGCTCAGGTAGTGCCAGTGGTGAGCAGACCGGCCCCTGCGTTTGCATGAACTGACACAAACTTTTATGTATTACACAGTAATCTCATGTGCAGAAAAAACTCACTGGATAGTTCCTGGAAGATTTGATTAGTTTACTGTAAACTACATCATTAGATCATTACAAAACCACTTTGTCATCTGTTTTGATCGCTCAAACTTGTCACCGGAAGTATACAGAGTTGGTTGTGCACATGCGCAATAGAAGACCTGGGACCTACTTTCCACAAATAAATTATTGCGACTTTGAGCTTTTTCCGTTGCACACTGAGACTATCACACGGTTTTAAAACATATAAAATATTTATAGAAGCCAAAATAACTGACGGAATTATAAAAATTATACTCAGTGGCAGATGCAAGCCGCAATTGTTACTTGTTGTGGAATTTAATTTTTCGCGGATGTACTGCCAAATTTGCAGTTAAAAGGCCAGCAAAGGCAGCCATTTTGACTAGACAAAAAGATAGGAAAGTGAATCTTTCGTTTGTTTTTGATCAATTATACTGAGATTTTACTCAGATATTGAGACTTTTCGTACAATGGTACAACCAGTTATCAGTGCTAAAACATAGCGATGGCTGATCGGAGGAAATTGCAAGGTTAGAAACGAGGTTTTCACTGTAATTTCAACCACAAAATGAAACTGGTTTTTGGTACCAATGGGTACACTTATGTACGCACGCAGTAGTTTACAGAACTATGTACCTTTAGTTGTGAAGGTGTCAGCTGAACTACCAATACCAGTTTAAATGTCAGTGATTGATTAACATTACCAGTATTCTGTTATTTTTGCTCCAGTACATGGTTGTTGATGATTTTGGGAATGCGTTGAAGTTCGCAGCCATTCTAATCCACCCGATCAACTTATCTATGTGTGTTTGCACAGTTGAAATAAGTTCATAACCATTGATAAGTTATTTTATAAGCACATGGTAAAATATTTCAAAAGGGGATCTACTTATTTTGTCACCAACGTCCGTGCCAATGTTTATTTCAAATGCTGTCGCCACTTTTACATGCAAAGTACATGAAGTAGGCCCATGTTTCTGAAACTCAATTGTCTACTAGTCTACCTACTCTAACCGTCTGCTTGCCATTCTACCTGTCTACCACTCCACTTCCGATCATGTACATGTATTTGATCACTGTCACATGCTTCCTTCATAGACATTTACGAATGAGATATCTACCTAATAGCATTAACTTTCCGTGCCATATCTGTATAGTTAAAGCAATTAATAACTTACATGTAATTGCCTACTGGTTGGGTCTCTTGGCCGGAAAACATGTCACCTGCAAGCCAAGTTCCTTAACACATTTTAACTGACACATTTGTTACACCTGTCATCTCATCTTGTCATGTCAATCAGAAAAAAAATTGCAGCCTGCAGTAACCGGGGATAGCTGAGTAGAGTGCATGCCTCTCACAATCAAGGTCTCGGGTTCTAATCTCTCCTGAGCCAGAAGGAAAAGATAGGCAGATGCCACAGATTCACGTGTTATAAACTGATAAAGCCCCTCATAAGCATGATAAGTCTCTGTCCAGAGTGGGACCCTACAAAGCCGGGTCTGGATTGTGCATGCTGTGCTTCATTGTGCTAATGGTGATGACTGGGAAAGCAGATAGATGTACCCTGATTCATGTAAGCCACCTAATAAATTCGCACAAGCAACACAGCAAAAACTTCCTTCACACCTACACTACATACACCATATACCTGTGTACACTTACAACATTTGAAACAATACTGTTTCAAATGTTGGAACCCAAATGTGTTCCTTTCAGGTGTCTCTTGGAACCCATTTGTGTGTATATCTTCTCATGGTTGAAGTGAAAGTGGCATCGCGATTGCTGTATTTTGTGTTGAGTTTGTGAACTTGGCTTTTTTTTCTGGGGAAAATTGCCGTTTTATTCAAGTATAGTAGGTGATTGGCCTTTCGTCACAAAAAAGTTTCACCGTTATTAGACTAGAAATATAGTTAATGCAGACACAATGCGCACAGGGAAGCATGTGTACATTGCATTTATTACCGTAGTGCCGTTTGTACCTAGGCGTATTTACAAAGATTCCATTATCACAGTTCGCTGGCGGCTGCTGATGAGGGGTTGCTGTGACACCAAAAGACCTGGCCGCTGATCGCACAAACGTGTTGTATGCTCTACAGGGGGGGGGGGGGGGGGGGTTAACAATGGGAAAATCGTTATTTAAATGTTTTGGGAACACATATCAGCATATGGCAGGTGGTCAGCCGCCACTCTGGGGACCGGGGTGGGGCTGTTATGAGGCGGACTACTGTATACATGGTATATGAATATCAAGTCATTTCTTTCAATAAAAGCACCCATTATAACCTTTATGATCCAATTTCAAACTACCCATCTGCTGCTTGCTTTAATAACATGAATATCAGTAGAAGTCCTTTTTATATTCTCAGGAAATAATTTTGATGGAGTGGATACCAGAATATTGTTACATGTGTAGGATTAGTTCAACAGAAAAATTTAAAACTCAACAATCAACATTTTACTTAAGTGTTGCTGTTCCCATAAGACATGCACCTGCATAAAACTAATCAAATATAAATATAATTTTTGTGGCAGAGCACAGGGAGGGATACGCCACCAACCTAGAGATATGTCAATTTTGACATGGCATTCTACATTGTTCTACTTGTTCTACTAGTATATCTACTATCTGATACGATCAAAATCTATAATGTACATACTGTAGTAAAACAACATTTGGTCGTATTTTGTTGGTTACGTATTGCATTTATCATGCTAATGTTGCTTTTAAGTGAAGATTATGTAATTGTCAGTAAAGGTTAATCCTGCTACAGTTGTTATTCACAGACATGGGCGGGGATCAGCACTGTGCATATACATGTACGCGTGGCAGAAATAGTAAATACATCTTATTGTGTTCTCAGTTGCTCAGTGCAAGGACTTATTGTGCTGTTTGCAGGTGATATAGAGCGGTGCTTGAAAAAGGTGACGGAAGGGGTGGAGACTTTCGAGGATATATGGCAGAAGGTAGGTGCTGATGCAGATTATATTAACTGTTAAAATATTTTAATGGACTATTAATGCAGTTGTGAGTTTGGCGTCTGGTTAGATATTAAACGTGCTAATCGGCATGATCAGTAATCCAAACAAATCGGCTTTGGATTTTAGTGCCTTCGGGACCAAATAAAACTTTTGTATGTATGGTATTGTGATTGGTTGGTTCTGCTATAAATTTGGGATCTGTAAATCTTGTAGTATCTACAATGATATACCTGTAGATTTGCTGATATTTATGACCTCGTTGTCAGGTCCACAATGCTGCCAATAGCAACCAAAAGGAGAAATATGAAGCTGACCTTAAGAAGGAAATCAAGAAGCTCCAGGTAATAAATTTGCAATGAGCATAATAAGTTGTGACGGTTTGCGGGTTGTCATATAAAAATGATCAGCTTTGTGAGATGGTCATCAGTTGCCTTGGGTTAAAAAGGAAATGTACCTGATGATGTAATCATGAAGTAGTGACACTTTTGTGTGATTTGTTGTATTTTATCCCTCTTATGCATGTTACAATGTGTTATGTGGTGGAACATTTTGAAGTTACTCAATATGTGTATTGAACGATTCGACATTATAGCTTTTCATAATCTTTATAATAGAATTTAGTGGCACTTTTGTACATCATGTATTTAAAAGTGTTCTAACTGACTTTTAAAAAAAATGTGAATTTTTTCCATGCAGCGGCTTCGAGATCAAATCAAGACCTGGATTACTTCCAACGACATCAAAGACAAGAGAGTGCTGGTTGAGAATAGAAAACTCATTGAAGTGGTAAGGCACAGACTGTAATAATAACACTACATACAGTCATACATACTAGTACTAGTATGTACCAGAAAATAGTGTTGTAGTAAGTGGCACATATGACCAAAGCACTTACCCTATGATAAAAAAGAACTTGTCTTAGCTTTCCATTATAAACTATATCATTTGTATGACAATACGTGACCTGGTCTTGCATGGCCTGTCATTTGTTCTTTTTTCTTTCTACATTTCCAGGTGCGCCATCGAGACACTTAAGAAATATCACCTTAATTTCTATTTGTTTCTGTTGCAGCAAATGGAGCGGTTCAAGGTCGTGGAGCGCGAGACCAAGACCAAGGCGTACTCCAAGGAGGGGCTGGGAGCAGCTGCCAAGATGGACCCCAAAGAGAAGGAAAAGGAGGAGGCAGTGTCATGGCTATCGGTAAAAAACTACCTCAATCCCAGGCTAAAACATGAAGAATAAAAATTTCTATTTTGGTAAAATGGCTTGTTTGGTTAATATGATATGCAAAGTATCTACTATGCGACTAGCCGTCTCAATATGCCTTGAAAATAACTAAGCCTCAAAATGCAGATGGTCAACTATATATAGATATGGATTCCCATCAACATCAGTAATAGGACAGAACCTTTGTCAACGATCATGTGTGTGGACGGTCATGTGGGGACATCTTTGATTGGGTTTTGTCCATGAGGATTGGAATAAACACTGAGCTCTGTCCTCCTGTCCACTGTATCCACTGTGGTGCTGTCAACTTACTAGTGTCACCTTCCGTTCCCAGGGCTGCATTGACAACCTCAACATTCAGATTGACCAGATTGAGAGCGAGTTGGAAGGATTGATGTCCAAGAGGAAAAAACTGGACAAAGACGTTAGTTCTTTCTCTGTGATGTTCCCTTTGCTCCGTGGTTGTAGCCCCCAATTTGCAAGTTGAACAACTTTCCATTGTTGATCAGGCCTAAGATGGCACTGAAAGCATTGTGGTTGTAAAACCTGATGAAAAATCTGATGTGTTCATTTACTAGTCAGGTGACAGTACCATGGGTACTGTCACTTTGATCAAAGTCATAAAGAAAATCCAGCTTTTGTGGTTTCCCAGGCTGGACTTGTGCATCTTTGTGAATGTAGTTGCGTAATTAACTAACTCAAGGGGTTTATGTGTATGGGTTTGTATATTGTATAACTTGAGCTATTTGGGTAGGTTGTTAAACAGTTTAGGTGAGACGATAATTGCCTTCTTTCCAGTATCCTCCCAGGTAACTAAATTGGAAAAGCAATGTATCTGTTCGTGCATTAACTATGGAACTTGGTGCCTTTGATTTCAATGAAGTGCTGCTACTGTTTCAGAAGCAGGAACGGTCAGACAGACTGAAAGGTCGATTAGAGAAACATCTGTTCCACATCAACAAGCTGGAGGCGATAATGCGATTAGTTGACAACGATGCGTTACAAGTTGACCAGGTTGGTTCCGTGTTCATAACACAAATATAAATGTTTGAGGTTCAGTTCTGCAGTGAATGTATAATATACGCAAATGGTACAGTGGTCCCTCTATTTTACCCCAGCCATGATTGGACCCGAAAAATCCACTCTTTATCGCTCTTAAATACACGCAGGTTGTCTTGAAATAAAGGTTTAATATAGCAGAACATACACACTTTTAACCAAGTTAAGTAGTCTTATAACCAAGGTGATATAAGATAATGGGTTGTAAAATAGGACCACTGTAATAAGGTTAATATTTACACTGATTATTGATATCGATCGAAATTGTGAAGTGTGCACTAATCGAGATGCCGTAGTGGTGTGTGCAGTGTAACGATCTGCCTTGAAGTGATAAGATCTGATATAGTTTATAACACACAATGTATCATAAAAGATACGATTTGTGCCTTCGGGCCTTAACCTGTTCGCATGAGAAACCTCATTTAGGTTCGCCCACTGTTCGTGTTTTGAGAGGTCAAAATATATCCCGATGCAAAGATTTTAGTTTGCTTGATGCAGTATGCGTATCTCTAAAAGTATGTATCATTACAGCTCTAGCAAGGCCAGGTTTTATTATGCAATGAAGTTGAGCGTTCACTAGTGACCACTATGTTACGGTAGAATTCATTCCCTGTTGTTCGTGGTTTCAGATGAGAGGGATACGGGAAGATGTGGAATACTACGTTGATTCGAACCGTGACCCCGATTTCCAGCACAATGATTTCTTGTATGATGACCTAGACTTAGACGAACTTAGCAATTCAATGCCAGCTACGGCGATTCTGGCAACGTCGCCGGGGGAGGGGGATCACTTCAACAATGTATCCGAAACCCCGTCTTCGAATAACAGCAGCTCACCTTCTCCTAGTCCAAGTGTGGCCAACCATTCCAAGGCAAGGGAGATCTAGGAAACAAGTGTGGTGTTTGGTTGACATAGTGATCCGATACTTCTCTTATAGTAATTTTTTGCTGTGATCTTGAGAAGTAAAGGCATCATATTGGCTTTAAAGACAATAGTACAGCACCGTTGATGGTAAATGATGTTGGTAAGTGATTGTCCGCAATATAAATGTACCTAGCATGGGTCTCCTAGGAAAAAGGTGGAGACTGTGAATGCAACGGTATGTATGCCTGACAAACCATAAAAAATTGAGCCAATTAATTATGGACTTTAATAGTATTTTTGTTAACAAAGTTGTTCGAGATGATGCAATACAGTATGGGCTGAGGCAGTAATTCGCTGGTTTATACTTTCAGGACAAATCGGAAGATGACCGAAAACGGCA
>JAAUYG010082612.1_pt1 | contig 10986 bp, 4 predicted proteins | sample 7278091 | NCBI WGS metagenome assembly JAAUYG01 (sample SAMN14350201, study PRJNA611818) | marine sediment metagenome | isolation source: surface marine sediment (0.6m) | place: French Polynesia: Moorea | collected 2018-08
CTCGGAAACCACTGCCCGTAGAGTAAAAATAAGCTCAATTTCGACTCCTTGGGGTTGAAAGAGGGTATATGTGCAACTTGTGGAACTTTGGCTGATGGCCAAGTTTCATGCCCAAACATGGCAATTTTGAAAATCGGCCCGTATCTCGGAAACCACTGCCTGTAGAGCAAAAATAAGCTCAATTTCGACCCCTAGGGGTGGAAAGATGGTATATGTGCAACTTCTGGAACTTTGGCCAATGGCCAAGTTGGTTCTCAAGCAGAGCGTCAAGGCCCATGGGCCTCTTGTTAGAAATTTGTTCTAGCCAATCAAAAGCACTTCCAGCCAGTGACAAGAATCTATTTTTGGGCACTGTGTTCATGACTCAAGATACCAATGAATATGGGGCATAACTTCATTCTGGGGCCCAGAGCCCTGAGCGATTACAACTCACTCTTTTTCGTGATGAATAGACTGGTTGTGCAATAATGCCAATATTCAGACATTGGCCCACATTAACTCATAAACAGCTTTGGTGGCAATAAATGCAATATCTGTGTATTGATGGGAATGGCTCTCAAGGCCTCTAGTAGCCTGAATGAGAAATGCCAGCTATGAGATTTTGTATTAAAAACATAATTTGGTTTTGTCCAGGTGCATTTGGGCCGGATTCGCCACGGAATCCTACGCCGGACCTTACCATCCAAAGGCCACGGACCATATATGGAGTTTCTAAGGTTCATGCTGAACTTATGGGAGAGGTATTGAGTCTTTTTGTTGCTACATAAATTTAAATCTATATGTATGTGGACATTATGCTGGTATGAAGATATTTGAGAATGTAGTTCAAAAAAAGAATGCTGCTAAATATCATAGTGACTTTGGTAAAGTTTGTTTTGCTTTGACCTTATTTCAGACCACTGATCATTACATCTGTCATTTTGGTAAGCTGGGTGTTCCTTACCAGAGGATGTGTCTTAAGCATTAAGCCCTTAACACTCTTGCATCGTGTGTTATTGCAACAGCCTAATTACCACTAATCCAGTTCTCTGCATGTCGTTCTGACTCCTAAGCCACTTGATACAACCTGTCATTACTTTAAAAAATATTTTAATTAATGGAGTTGCATGTGACTTGTACTTGGTTCGCATTTTGCAAAATGAATTTCAGTTGAACAGCATTGTTTGCTGTGTCTTTGAATATTGCATGTAACATAATTTCACAAAGTTACATACTTATTATGTTCAAATGAATTATTTCTTGGTAGCACCATATGGCTCACCTTTCCCTTGTTACCCCTCTTTAATAAAGTGTTCATGAACCACTCACACATTATCAATAATAAACTGCAGAAGAGCATGTTGTGACCTATCAGTGCATGTTAAATGTCTTATATCCGACATAATACCATGGTAGCAGTGTAACGGCATTATGTTTTTAGAAATCCGTTAGCCAAAACGGCTAACGGCATTATATGCAGTATTGGCATAAATGAAAATACAGTCTAAATTATGCCGCTCATGATTATGATTAGAGTATTTATATTTTCCTTTGTTTTAGGATCAAACTTAAATTAAATTAAAAATTTATTCCCAGAGTTAGTAAGTGAACCTCAGGTTCATGAACCCTTTCTCTAGCTCCCCTTTTATGATATACTATTATGATCTAAATAACTCCAAATACTGGTGCTAACTATAATAAACTGGGTTTGTTTAGTGAGAAATTTAAGTTGCCAGTTTACAAAATTATGGACCATTATTCTGTTAGTGCTACAGCTAAGTAGTAATAAAATACACTGGTACATGTCGAACGGTCTGTTAGATATCCAAGGGGTGATAGTTAGATACTGTAACAACAAAGTCAGCTTTTGAATGCTTTGATTTGTCTGGAATTTTGTGTTTTCTGCTTTTCTAGTACTCTTGTGTAACGAACAAATGAATATATATTTTTTTCTTTGTACTTTTCTCTGCATAGTACTATAACCACAGGTTTGGCTTGGATTTTCGTTGTTTACGCTTCCCTGGCATCATCTCGGCAGATACTGCCCCTGGAGGGGGCACCACAGGTATGGACTCAGTTTTGATTGAAGTGAACAAGAAAGACCGCTGGGACAGCGGAAAACCTCACCCAACCACAAAGTTGTAATGTTGCATACAGAGTTTTAATTAAATTTTACCATGTTACGAAGAACCAGATAAGGACAATGTCTAACGGTAGCCTGTACTTTACCTTTCAGTGTCACAGTGAGACATAACAGTGCTGCAGAATTCTCCATGTATGTCTTCCTATTAGTGTTCAATATTAATATCTGCCTCAACTCGACTCCTTTCAAGATAGAAGGGTTTGACATATGAGTGACTTTCAACTCAACCTATCGCGGCAATCCTGGTTCAAATATATATTTGTATTCGGGTTGTATACATGAAATATTGAAATATTGGATATTAATTTGTGTACAATGCAATGTGTGCAGAAACAAAATGGAATTTTACCTGATAAGATGTTAGATGTTGAAAATACAGTGTTTGTGGGGCATGTAGATTTAATTAGACTTTGACAGGTTGATAGACAGCCATTGTTGTTATGCATGCTGCAGCATCAAGCAGCAAGTTGCCACTCAACTTATCACATAACCCAACTGTCTATCACACTTGTAGATGGTGTTTGTTTTTCCTCAAAAGATTACGCCTGTCAGATCTTCCATGATGCATTAGTGCACGGCCATCACCGGTGCTACTTGAAAGCAGATACCCGTCTGCCAATGATGTACATCGAAGACTGTTTGCGATCAGTGACCGAGTTTATGGAAGTTCCCACGCAGCAGTTGAAGATGCGGACGTATAATGTGCATGCGATGAGCTTTACTCCAGAGGAGTTGGTGGAGGAGGTTCGTCGCTATATCCCACGCCTTACAGTCGAGTATGTGCCCGACGAACGCCAGGATATTGGTAGGTTGAAATATCTTACAAAGTGTATGCTCTAATAAGGATACTTCTTCAGCCAAATGATGTTGTCCTTATTACAGAAGTGTGATTTGGAGAGAGTGAGCATCATGCATTCACATTCCTTTTGATAAAGATTTGTGTCCCCTCTAGAGAGGGTATCCTTGGCAGAAGACTGCTCTACATCCAATTGCGTTTTGTGCCTTTGAATTTGGTAACGTAGTTGTTTGCATAAGTTATGATTTGGGGTGCAGATATTTTTAAATACATGTATGTGTGGGTGATGAACTGAGTGATAAGCTATACCATACACATGTACTTACTAAACATAAAAGAGTAGCATATTTATATGTAGGTAATAGGTAGTCCCATATTTCAAACTGCAGAAAGTAGTAGCAAATTGTGACGGGGATAGGAGTGTCAATCCGTGCACATTTATAATGGCAAGACAGTTGTATCTTTACTTGGCATTGTCACACATGCCTTAAATATACCTAAAGAATATAGTCTACCGGTATTATAGCCAGTTAGCAGCCTGTTGTTATACGTTACGTGGTTATTGTTGGTTTTAGCGGACAGCTGGCCACAGGTGTTCGATGACCACAAGGCACGACGTGACTGGAGCTGGCAACCAAAATATGATATCCAGGACCTGACCAAGGTGATGCTGGAATTTCTTGCCAACCATCTTGGCAAGCCCGTGCCAAAGCGAGTTACTTGAAATGAAGCTGAGAGGCCAATCCTTAACCTCTCTACTCACGAACTGTCAGTTATAGACAGAATTATCCTGGCTATGTCATTTATTATCATGCTATCTAAAGGGAGTCCAGATCTGATTTCAACTGCTTTCAATCTCCGCTGTTGAAATTTCAGTGGTTTGGTAACGTGAGTCAAGATCTGATGTTAATTTCAGTAATGTGCTGATATGAATCCAATATGATTTTATTCTCAGTCATATGCTAATGTGAATCAGGATCTGATTTAAATCTCAGTCATATGCTAATGTGAATCTAGATGCGATTTAAATAGCAGTAGTGTGGTAGTGAAATCGAGATAAAATAAATAATAAATAAATATACCAAATTTGTATAGCGCCAAATTTCTGATTTAAAAAGATCTGATTTAAAACTCAGTAGTGTGCTAATGTGAATCCAGATTTCACATAAATCTCAATAATGTGAATCCAGATCTGATTGAGATCTCAACAGTGTGCTAATGATTTAAATCCCATGAGTTGCTAATGTGAATCTAGATTTCACATAAATCTCAGTAGTGTGCTAATGTGAAACCAGATCTGATTTAAACCTCAGTAGTGTGCTAATGGAATCTAGATCTGATTTAAATCTCAGTTCTGTGCTAATGTGAATCCAGATCCAACTTATATCTCAGCAGTGTGCCAATTTGAATCCAGATTTGATTTAAATCTAGGCAGTGTGACAATGTTAATCCAGATTTGATTTAAATTGTTGGAGTGTGCTAATCTGAATTCAGATCTGATTTAATTCTTGGCAGTGTGCTAATGTGAATACAGATCTGACTTAAAAGTCAGTAGTGTGCCTATGGGCTTCAGTGGTATGCATGTTCTGCAGGCCTGCAATACTTATGCCATGAGAAATGTTTACTGCAGCAAAATGAACTTGCGTCCTTTAAAATGTTGCCATAGGCTCATATAACTGTAATGGTGTAATTTCCAGAAGCAGAGATCTGCCAGTTAGTTTGAAGTTTATTGTCAAACTGTAAGTGAGATATTTACTGCTGTATACATTCCATGAACTGCCTCTCAAGACTTAACTTGAAATTAAGAAATTCTATGTAATATATCCGGCGTGGCTTTAGGCTCAGAGGTTATCCCTCTTGTCTGATCGTAACATGTGTTGGCAGCACAAGTACTAGGTTTACATTTGCGCTGCATATCGTGTACATGTAGTGGTCAAGCCTGAGCACTATCGAAACATTTGTTGTCGATATTTTATCATGTAGTTTTATATATTTACCCCTGTTGCTGATCCTGTGTCAATACTTTTTGTTTGGAGTCGGCCAAATGCTCACACGTAGCATATACTTGTACAATGTACTCATGTTAGATCTCGTTAGTGTCTAGAACAATTGCAAACTACTCAAAAACATTCCAAGGAGTATAATAATTATTGCATTTTAATCTGGTCAGGCTATGAAGTGGTACTGCATATATCACACAAACGCCTTAGCTTTAGCTTCGAATGTGTTTGTCATGACGACTTGCTGGCCCACCGGTGCCACATACATGTAATATGAAATGTTAGTAACATTCCAACTTTTAGGTACATTCCTTTTGTAGTGTGACAAAAAGGTTAACTGAATTAGTTTGTGCCAAATTATGATTGAGGTTAGCATTACAGTCTACATGTCTTGTGTGTATTTGAGTTGATTTGATTACTGAGTTGCATTGGTCTTTGACTTATGCTTGGGGGTGGTTCTGCAGATTTTTGCTGTCAGCATGTTGCCAAGAACCTGTGTTCTTGTATCAGATAGGGTGCTAGACTTTCCTGAGTAACTGTCTGGAATAATTCAGGCATTTCCCATTCATCACCTCAGCTGAGCAGTGTCACTTATAGTCACTGACTCACTGCACTAGATCTAGAAAGGGACGTACTTTATCTTGTAGCTGGACAAAATTGATTCTGTTGTGATGTCTGTGCATTGGTAGTCAACCATAGCATCATGTACAACAGAAAAAAAGCCTTGTTGTCTCAAAAAAGTAGATTTGCTGCCATGTTGTCCACTAGTTCAGTAGTGCCCCTCTGATAAGGCCACCATATTAGAGAATTGTGGCCACATTAGAGAGGTGATCCTTGACAAGAGGGGAAATTAAGTGCGTTCATAGTAGTTGTGATACAGATTTTGGGGCACTTTATAGTTGGCTTCTGCAGAGAGTGGTCACTAGTATTGAAGAGGGACCACTGTGCTAATAAATGGGAAAGACTAAACCTACTCTCCTTCACGCAACAGTGTGAGAAGAAATCAATACTCTACAAGAAGGCTCTTACTACATGGTATTACACAACTGAAATCCACTTTTGAAGGTCGCCTTGTTGGTATGTCACTTGATGCTACATGTATATTAGCATTTTTTTTTGTTGAAAATGCTGCTGTCATAGAAATGTTTTTTAAGTTCATAAAACTGTAAAATTAATGCAACGCATTGTACAGGTCCTTGCTTTAAACTAATTACATAACTGGGGCTATATCAAAATCAGTCACCATATCACTGTGCTCAAGATCTCTGTTGCAAAGAAAAAAAATGTTGCGAACTGCATAATGGACAACATGTCTTATTAAAATTGCTTTTGCTATAATATGGCTTAGTTGCTGTTAAATATATTCAATGGCTGCATAGGCTTTGCAGACTTGTACATACAATATAGTTTCTTGAATCGGCTTATAACTGCATCCATTGGTGTAGATTCTATGGACCATGTGTGGAAATTGAAACCAGGGCTGGCTGGCGTTCTCAAAACTATGTATTAAAAGTCGAGGTTTTGGCTTAAGTCACCAATATGAGCAGTGTGACTTGCTTAAGAATCTGACTTTAATAAGTAAAAACGTTACACTTAAGTATCTTTGAGGACTCCAGCCCGGAGTTCGCTGTTAAGCATTAATTTGGCGCAAGGCTTGTGGGCAAAACTGTGTATCGCCCAAGAAGATACCAGACCTGGTGTAAATCACATAGTGTTAAAGCCTAAATGTACATCATATGCTCTGGGCAGGATTCATGATAACTGTAACAAATTCGTGCATGGTAGCATAATTTTTGCATCGCAAAATGCAGAAAATTTATCCATGGTTGCCGGCTTTGCTTTTGTGTGGATGTTTTAGTGTTTGGGCTAGTTATCGACACCCTCGCTTTAAGAATGCCAGAAGGGTAAGATTTGGTTGATTGTGGGAAAAATACACTTGCATGGCAGTTGTGTATTTGTATTGCAGAAGATTGTATGTTGCATGAAGCTGTTTGTATGTTGGGTGTGTGGGATTTTATGTTTGACATGTTTTTGAGCTACCATGATGCTGATAACATTCCTGGTTTGGCATACTCCCTTCAAGATATTTTAACTTATTCTTTTTCTTTTGTCATTTTTGATCTGATGCATTTTACATATCTGTGATGAAATGATTTTTGTTTCCTTTAACAGTATACATATGTAAACTTTTTAATTTATGTAACAGCAGTATATAGTTCAATTCGATGTTCAATTATCCATCTGTCAACACTAGTGATATGAATAGTAATCACCCAGATTGTAAATTTGCACGCTTGTTGGAATAAATCACCATGAACTATTAATTGACCTTTGTCTTGTTTTGACACCACCTAGGATGAAGTTTCCTAAGTTTTGACTCAGGTCACCAATCCGAGCAATGGGATTGGCTAAGAATCTAAATTAAGTTGGAACTTACTTTACATATTTTCGAGAAACTCCAGCCGAGATAGTTTGATAACATATAAATGTAAGTTTTCAGTTGGGGGACAAGAATTTTTCTATGCCCTGCACTGAGGCTGGTCTATGCACTACCCTAACTACATACACTGGGTTTCACCATGATGATGGCTGTGTGCCGACATGCAGTCCAACACTTTGCATAACCACATGATAACCTGAGGCCTGAATATTCATGCAACAAAGAAAGACTAATGTAAGGGGCCATAAATATTCATGCAGCAAAGAATGTATAATGTAAGGGTGTATGAATATTCATGCAACAAAGAAAGGATAAGAAAGGCCAGTAGAACTTCTCTTGACGGCACTAATTTCACAAATCATTTTCAATTCCCCTTACAGACTTGGTACCTCTAGGACTGTGTATTTCAGTGCTGCACATCCCTTTGCATTCAGAATACTTACCTGTATGTATTCTTGGGGCTGGCCCTCTTGGGCACGGGTGTAAGACAGCCACAATTAGTTTGTCACCACTATTCCCTCACAGGCGAGGAGGGATAAAATGGGTTAGCCAGAAACTAGGGCTGCAAATGTTCAACTGAACCTTTACTCAATGGGCTATATTGAAGGCGCATGGACAGCTGCAAACGTTTGCTATAAAATGTGATTTTCAGACAAGTGCACTGAATGACCCTAACCTTGACAACCAAGACACATTTTCATCAGACTTGAGCCATTTTTGAGTAAGGGACAAGCACACCAAATGACTCCAAAATGATCTTGACATACTCCATTCTGCATTCCACATACCCCCCCCAAGGCCCAAATATTGTCCGATATGCTCTATGATCAGCCGTTTCTAAGGGTATGGGCTACTGTTGAGATTATGATCGGTCAAAAGTGCCCATGCACATTCCACATACAGCCCCCGTCCCATAATGTCGCTTTGAACAGCCTTATTTTGACTTCCAGTCAATTTCGAGACAAGTGCACTGAATGACCCCAAAATTACCTCGAGGTAAAAAATACCCATGTGCCTTCCACAAAGTTTTCGTCAGTGTTACCTCTACAATGAGGCGCTTTCAGTTAGGCGCCAATTTTGAGGTAAGTGTACCGAATGACCCCAAAATGTCCTTGAAAAGTCCGTGGTCAAAGTATCTGTGTGCATCTTTCGCATTATATACCTTCAAGGCCCAAATTATCATCAATTTTGCTCTATGATAACCTGTTTTCAAGGAAATTGGGATTTATTGAATTGCCCCATTGATTACAACATAAAACTTCAGTAAGTGAATGAACAGGGTTTATAGTCGCTTTGACAGTTTTGCACTCTCACAGTGACTTGAACAAAGCTAATCAAGTTGATCTAGGAACAAGGTCATGTATGTGTTGGTGAGTATGTGCTGGACCAGTCTTCTTCTAGTCAGGCCTGTGGCCAATATTTATAGGGCTAGCCCACTGAAACACCATGCCACAGATATGCAGTGATTACCCGGACTCTGAGCCAGCCAGTCATTCTGTTATATGCTGAGTGCTAAGCAGCGCAGCAGAACCTTAACTTTTAATGTCTATCATTTCAAGCGGCCATGGATCGAACCACCAACTTCACATATGCCAGGCGAATGCTCAATCATACACTACTCAGTTCAAAATTTCAAAAGAACATTCTAAGGGGACCAGTACACCGCAATCAGGAAAACAAAAGTTCTCAACAAAATTTGGTTGCAACATTTTTTTTTGCATTTTCTGGAAGAAGCCCAATGCAGCAACATGTTATCTGTTACACTTTGTAGTACATTTCACCAATGATAGTGTGGTTATTTGGGATTTAAGTTTTACCTTAAAAGCGAGCCTAATGACTTTTATATGTGGTCTTTTTGTGCACTTGCGATGCATGTGTTTTCATGTTATTGTGACCATATTTGCATGTAAGTATGCAGGTCACAGCAAATTTTCCTCACAAGCTGTGGATCGAATCTCATGTCAACTGCAGAAACAGACAGATGTAAAACTTATTAACCAAGTCAGTTTGCTGTTTATAACAGGTCACAGTTTATTATCACATGGAATATGCAGCACTCTGGTTAAATGCACATTGCAACAGCTTCAAATACAGGTACAGCGGCTGTCAAAGTGGTCACCCAAATATAGTGTCCTATTATACGTGTATCTTTGAAAATTATTGTGCTTTGTAAAACATTCAACACCTCCTTTGTTCTACTGCAAGACACAATTACTTGAAATCTGCTTGATATCAAAACAGCTTCCCACTGGTCTAAGGAACACCTGTACCCACGAGTAACAGTTTCTGTGGAGTGTCTGGGGGCGTGATCCCGTTATATGTATAAAATATTTTCTATCAAAACTAACCTTCTATGTACAGAAATGATACAAAAGATGGACGATCCTCTTTTTCTTTCTCTTTCTCTCACGCTTTCATTCAGCAGTATCTCCAACTACAACTTGCATCATACTACACAATTCATAAAGAATACACTATATATATGTCACTGCTGCCCAGAGTCCGCTTCCAGTTTCAGTCTTTTATCGGCTACAGCCTCCTCTGACGATTCCGGCGTTTCTTCGGCTTTCCTCTTTGCCTGCAAGGTCGCTTCTGTAGTGTCTTTCTCTGTATCTGATGTGGATACGAGGCTGCGGGTGCTGCTGATTTCATTTTCAGTACTTGAGGTAGCAGCCGCCGCTTTGACTTCCAGTGGTTCTGCTTCTGAGGCTTCGGCATTCCCTTGCGTATCTCTTGGTTTGAATACTACAATGATGCAGGTCATGTTGTCGCAACCCGAACCGTCTCCGATTGTGTCTGGTGCCAGGCAGGCTTCAAACAGCTGAAAAGCAATATAGAATACAGTTGTGAGACACTATGCTGCAACATTTCCCTCAAATAAGCAAATATTATTGATAAGCAGCTACAAATGTCAAGGAGGATTTCCTTTTGCAGCCAACCATTCAATTGCAATGCCAGCATGTGTTAGCCACAGACAGTGAATACACTGCACCAGAAACATGTCACAACAAGAAAATTTTGCACTCGTTCACATTTATTAGAAGCTACTGAGATGACGAAAATTTATCAATGCCATCATCTTCGACAGATTTGTGTGTGTCATACAGTGCTACGGAATTAAGGCCACAAACGCGAAGGTGATTCTGTTGCACAATGATAACATAAACTACTGACCTCTTCGCAGATCTGGGAGAGTTTGGTCACCCCTCCGTCTATCCTGTCCCGAACAAACTGAACCACATCCTGGCTGCTCATTACATTCCTGAAGATTAGAGTCACAAACTACTATCATGATCACAATGATTGGATAAAACAGAGCTACAGCGGCTACAAAAATATAATTTGGGCTGATTTTCTACAGAGAACATGACACCTCTTTATAGAGCTTCCATAATTGAAACAATTATTTTCGCCTTTGTAGAAATGTGTGCTCAATCATTCTGCATAGCAATTTCAGGAGCAAAGCTGCCTTTGACAAATTAAAAACATTAAAGATGTGCTTAGTATTTACTGATGATGGGTGGGTGAATCAGGCTTATAGTCGGCTTTCAACCACTCATGGTCATATCACCGACTGCAAGTTGGATTCAGTGGTGTATGCAGGTGTATGCGTGTGAGTTAATGTGGA
>JAAUYG010165166.1_pt1 | contig 10984 bp, 3 predicted proteins | sample 7278091 | NCBI WGS metagenome assembly JAAUYG01 (sample SAMN14350201, study PRJNA611818) | marine sediment metagenome | isolation source: surface marine sediment (0.6m) | place: French Polynesia: Moorea | collected 2018-08
AAATACTTGACCATGCCTCAATGCTGCACCACATATTTGCAAGAATCTTATCCATATACACCCAATTTCCATCGAAAAACTCCATAAGTGCACTTATGTTTTTAATAAGCTAATGATCTACCAAATTCCATGCCACAATATTGCTTTGGGCATAAACAGCCGATATAAACAACTCTATCCTACTGAGCTGCCTGGCTGCGAAGTATTGATTGCTACAAGTGATCCTGCGCTGGTGGCAAACTGTAGCCACAAAAAAAAACAGCTGATTGGTACAAGTTTACAGTCCTACTTAGTTCATCCTTAGTGTGTTAATGGGCCACTAAAGCCTAAATATAGGCCATCCATGTTGTGGATCTGGGCCAAATATATTGCACCTGAACGAAACCGCAATAAATATATCGCAGCTGAGATAGAAGGCCGAACAACACAGTTCTCCGCAAATAGGTGTCGTAATCAGTATATCATATGACTTGTCAGATAATTCCGGGTTAGTCAGCTTGTTAGCACCGCATATATCGTATCTATATATGACCAATGGGAGTTGTTGTTGTACTAGGTACTACCTGTTTGTAAACAGGTGGCATGTTGCCGTTGCATACCCGCTCGAGCTCTCACACTTGGCCCACTTCCCCCAATGTTTACCTCAGCACGCTGCTTTTCGCAGCTGCTGGAATAAGTTTTTCCAGGTACCTGAGCCAGCATAACACATATCACAACTCCGGCCAGCACACTATGGCCCAGTTGTGTGACATCAGATTAATAATTCATTCGTACATCTGTGGTGACCTGTACTGATGCCGGAGGGAGAAGAAATGCTGGTACGGTGCATGCCGGCTCCCAGGAGAAATTTCAGCACCACCCTCTCTTAATGAAAAATTGGGAGAGAAAAACATACAAAAAAAAAAATAATAATTTGCAGGATAACTGACATTTGATTTCTAACATGAGACTAAATTTAGCTCAGTTTGTATACAGTGGTCCCTGCGATTTAAGACCACCCATTCAGCCAGCAAAATACGGTCTTAAATTGAAGGTTGTCTTAAAATAGAGGGATGTTTATGCTGAAAATATACCAGTGGTGCCACTTATATCCAGTCTTAAAATGCGGGAATTGTTAAATAGAGAGATCTTAAATTGCAGGGACCACTGTATATACAGCAGACCCCGCCTTAAGACCATTCCAGAAGTATGACCACCCCCAAATTAAGACTACATATCGCATGACGAAAAGTTACATGCCAGTACAAAATTGTTTCAGAATTAAAACCACATCAGAATTAAGACCACTGTGGCCTCTGCCATGTATGGTCTTAATTCTGAGATTTCACTGTACATGTGCCAGTATACAAATATATGTATTGGGTATAAAGTACCGTTAAATTAAGGTATACATGTACATAATGACAGTCCAAATTTGGGACAGCAAATGAAGGAGAATGTTTGTAACCAAACAACACTTTGATATTTGAGGAAAATGAATTACATATACACATGTAATAAAAAAAATCATGTTCTATTATATTAATGGGCTTTTACCTAACCAGGCCATAGGTGGTCAAATATTATTTAATATGAGAACATGCACATGTCACGACATGTGCCAGGCAGGTTGTATACTAATAAATGTCAGACTCAATTTTTGTTTTAAGAACTAAGGAATGTACATTGTTGCTTCAACTAGGTTGACAGGTTAAAAATTAATTAGTTTTCGAATTATAGACTGCCATTTTTGTTTGCAGGTAGATTTATATAAATTAAAAAAAATTGTAATAAAACATGGCAGCATCTGTAATTTGAAAAGTAATTAAACAAAACTTTAAAATTAAGAAGATACAAGACATTTCCCAGTCCTTCGTTAAAAAGCAGTTGAATACATTCTTGCATCCTTGATCATAATGATTGAGATGAAAATTTTGATCTTCCCTTCCCACAGATACCGGTAATCCTGATGCAAATTTACTGGTAGTTTCTAATTGGCTGAGAAAGGAATACCCGTTGGTGTTCCTTGAGAAGGGTTGAATTTATACTGTTAATAGCCTGTTTTTGCTTTTTTTTTACTTTGATGGAAATGAAGTACCCAGTACAAGCAGGTTACATTCTTTAGTTAAAGTCAGTGATGGTAAATGTCCAAGACGTATATTCCCAATAGTTGAATGGCACCCATGCTGATGTATGCCCACTTCTGGAGTGGCAAGAGTAGGGTGAATTCCACTGTAATTTGAATATTCGAATATGAGCAAACTAAAAAAGTCCATGGTAACACATTGTACGAGGGAATGCCCAAACATTGCATTGTACACTAGGGAAAGACCAAACTGGCACTGTACAAGGGAATGCCCAAAGTTTGCATTGTACAAGGGAATGCCCAAACTGCATTGCATCATTGATTATCTCTGGTATATTGATATACCATAAAATATGTTATGCAATTAGAATATATATTTGGGTGAATATTATTACACCTGGATCGAAAGCAGAATATACCAGAAGTAAGATGTGCAGAAATAGAAATAAGAGGGGTTAGACTACGAGGTCTCAAGTGTTTAATTAGCAACCATGGTAACAGACAAATGTAAGAGCCCAAGTGTGAGCTGCCTAATTGCTGCAGCAGCAGTTAATCTAGCTGTGTTACAAATTCTCAGTTTCACATCTTGCTTTACCTATATTTGTGAAACCAAATAGCATTAGGGCATAATTTTTAAATCCGGATTTGTCTCATTTCATTTCAAGTCTTTCACGCAATGGTAAATGTAAGTTCACTGCACTGACCTTTTAGCACATGTACATGTACTTGAATATGATCATGGAAGACATGAATGTGCATGCAACACTAAGAACCATGCCCTATCATTCTGAAGATAATCAATTAAAAATATAATTCTGAAGATAATCAATTAAAAAAAGTATACAAGTATAGGGGATGGGACCATTGCATTAGACTGTTGGCTCACCTTACTTTTTAATACTGCCAGTAAAATCAATTTTCTTGTACTGCATCAACTAGCCAGGTACCAATACCTTCGTGGGACACAGCTTGTGCAAAAATAAATATCTGCACTAGATAATTGACCATAAATGTGTAATGGAAATATAATGTATGTCATAATTCATAGACATAAACTGAGACATAAGCATTTCTAAGTTAAGAGATCTGTGAAATATGGCTTCCTGACATCTGTGCTGCTTTGAAAATTATTTCAATCGGAAATAAATTAAATTCAAATCCACTCATTGACCTTTCAAAGAAAAGGAGAGGAGGTCTAGGTACTTTTCAATAATAATGCGGGTACATGTAGTGTGGGCTGATGTAATGTTACATAAATTGGACTTGGATGCTCCTCTTTATGCACGCTGCTGACCATTTAGACACACAGGCCATTTAGAGACATATTACACAGTAGGAAGGCAGAGATGTCAAATGAATCCAATACTGGTGATTGTGTGAGGCTACAGACTCTCAGGATAACATTAGGGCATGTGTGTGCCAGGAACACCTACCAGTACTAATAATATATGCGATGTGGGCTTTAGTGTTATACTGGTAGGTGCCTCCTGGCTACTCATGAAAGCCTAGCTAGAACATCTAGGTTTCCATAAACATATTATTCTGGAAAGCTTTTACTGTGAAATGGCATCACCAAATTTTAAGCCTATTGATGTTCTAAGCTTTTCTAAAAGCTTGCAGATCTTTCCTTGTGCTTTATCTGTTCCTGGTACATGATATAGAGAAGAGAAACATACTTGATCGATTTGGGTAACAGAAAACACTTTCTCTCACTTTCAAAACGGATTTACTTTGTGATTTCATTTGGCACTTTAAAAGTTCTTAATCCCTCTGCCTCGCACTTTTCCGTAACTCATTTCCCCTTGTAATGCTTCTCAGACTGAAGCCTATTTCATGTGCCACTGGCAAATGAAAGAAAAAAAGGACGGAGAATCCCAATCTTTTATGATGCTGCATGTAACAGTAAATTAGGTTTATGGATGGTTGAAGCCTTTGCCTGTATCGCAGTTCCTGCAAGCGACAAATTTGAAGTAATGGAACTTTTCTTTTTTACCTTAGCACACTAGCTGATATTAAGTGCTGTTAACCCCTTCATTCTGTCCTTATCCTCCTGTTTTGCACTAGTTGCTAGTTCCTGGGAAGCCACCCGCGGCATTGACCCTTCACCTCCCAAAGACTCCTGCGGGAGTCCCCGTTCTCATGACCACTCATCAGCATTAGGCCTGCTAATTCCCCTACTCTGAGTTTTGGGCCACATAAAGCCAGATTTACTCTCCTACCCAGGCGTTTTTTTCCCCCGTCTATTCATGCATTTTAATGATGCTCATCTCACAGGTTTAGCAGGAGGTGTATGATCTGCAAAAATGCACCCTAGGTGCATCCGATGCAGACAACTCAGCAGCACATTACCTGTAAAAATACATTTTATTGCGTCATACTAGGTTGCGTGACCTTAATAAATGAACATGTAGCTAGAGGTTTGTTTTTTTTTTACTCTTTTTTTGTACCTACCGGTATGTCATGTGTCCAATCTCATGTGCATGTACGTAAAAAACATTCATGATGAAATACTTTTCATTAAGAAGAGTGCTCTACCCTGGACACAAGTGAGAATTTACATACGTATATTGTGCCGTTAAGCGATATAACACACTAAGATAAGCTTCTTATTTCTGCATGGAGTTAGAGGCAAAAAAAATCTCCTTATGTGCTTTTGCCCTTTTTTCTTTCCTCATTTTCTAGGATCACAACCATAGCTGTACATCTTGGGGTGTAACGATGCAGGCGGAAATGACATTGTCACCGTTCATGTAATTCCCATGTCAGTCCAGGGGAAGATTCGACGAGGCAGCATAAGCCGGTCCTAATTTACCATGTGATGCCGTTTTAAGCCTCGACCAATCAGGAGACAGGATCCCTGCAAATTGCGCCATTCAATCGTCTCTTTCCATAACTCTTAGATTTACCAGTAAATATGCTTACATGCTTACTGCATGAATTCAGCACTTCAAACTTTCAAAAGTGAAAATTAACCCATTTGTTTTTGTTTATTTTTTGTTCCTAGAATTCAGTGGTTATTGGGATACATATTTGTAAGTGTATTTCTGTTATGTATTTCTGCCTGTTCTTCACTAACAGATGGATGGAAAGTATGTTTCTGCCTGGTCTTTACTGATTGATCGATAGAAAATGCCAAAATAGCACCAATTAGGTTGACCTTCTCAAAAGGCTGTTCAGGCTACAGCTTTGTCAGTCAAACCATACATTTGGGTAGAACATGTATATAGCATAAGTTATACGTAACACATTGAATGCCACAGAGTTAATTGCTGTTAAAATATGATGAAAGTCATTGTACTTGTTAGATTATGGTGAAAGTCATTATACCTGTTCTGTTTAATACATATAGTATGGCATGGAATACCCACATGTTTCCATGTCTAAATGAAGGCATATTTTTTATACAAAAAAAATAGGTTCAAGGGTGCGGTATTGTTATAGCATAAAAATGTGACCACCCCCATAGATGTGAGTTGGGTGAATGATTTAAAAATTGTCTTTGCCCTTCTGGTGTGTTTTCCTAATCTTGATCTTTGGATGAAACATGGAAACATTATCTGTGGTTAGACCACACCTAAAGCAATGTTAGCTGAAGGAAGTTTGAAAAGAAAAAAGGAACAGTGTATCTGTTTGATGTAAGCCTCATTTTGCCAGTGTGTATTTCACTCATACGTGGTGGCCTTGACGGAAGCACCACTTGATGGGCTTGTATTCCATGTAAAGCAATTGTATCCTCAACATCAGTCGTGGAGGACTGCCGCAGAATATTAATGCCCTCTAGTGGCGAAATCTTCACAGGATACCGCGCCGCGGCATGTAGTAACCCGGTATATCCATCAGGAAAAGCATTCAACGCCATGATCTTCAATCCTGCAAAGAGTGCTGACCCTTGTTGCAGACGTTGTGGTCTGGGAGCACTGGATAAACACCATTAAACGTCATTGAAATTTCAGCGGCAGCTACCGCCCAAGACTTTTAGCCTTAACCCATTTCAACCACCCCAGATGTGTTCTAGACTACACAGCTGATGTATCAAGGCGAAGGTGGGATTGGGTGCAACAGTGTACTGGCTCCAGTGAATATATTGATCTGTGGTGATAGAATGTATAAAACATTACATTGGCTGTAGCATGTTTGATTAGGCTTTACACTGTCTTGCAACTAAAGTTCTGGTTAGTAAGATGTTATTTACACTATCCTACAACTTGTTTTGATAATGGTAAGATGTTATTTACACTATCCTACAACTTGCTTTGATATCGTATCCTACAACTTGTTTTGATAATGGTAAGATGTTATTTACACTATCCTGTAACTTGTTTTGATAATGGTAAGATTGTTATTTAATAACAATGAAACTGTTATTTTGATTAACAAGATGTTATTTACACAATCCTACAACAAAACAGTAGTTTTAATTAGCAACATGTTAAAATGACGCAGCTGTGGGGAAATGCAAATTGTAGTTCATGACAACTCCCCCGGTATAACAGAAAATGAAAAAATAAAATTGACCTGAATACTGTTTGTACCTCACGTACATGGATTTCAAAGATGTTGCATTTACATCCACATGATTGTAAAGACAGATATAATATACAATTTACAAAACATTTTAGTTTTTCCACCTATTTGCTGCATGTAATGATGTGCCGCATAAAGGTGTCTTTAATAATTTTAAATGCTTAAAATTCTTGCGATATGTTATGGTAAATTTAGCTGCAGCAAAGTTATGGTGGTATGGCATGCTTTTGAAAAAATATAATCTTAGATTGAAGTGTTGTTGGATTCCTTTAATAGACAAATATAGGGCTCCACATGGGTAAAAAACAAAGTGTGACACGGCCACTTTAAAAGTTGTAGAAATCTGACGTGGCCTTTTATAAAAACTGTAGAAAGTGACGTCAAGGTCTTATAAAAAGTGACATGGGTGGGGACAGAGGGAAAAAATAAAAAGTGATGTGTGACATAGCATAAATTATTTGGACCCATGTGGAGCCCTAAATATCAAAACTAGAAAAAAAATAAGTCCCCACAGGTGTGTTTAAGATAGTTAACCTAGTATAAAGTGTATACCTGGTGTCAGGGTACCAGATAATGTACCGGTACATGTTGCGAATATGGGGTGCTTTTTTTTGAGATACATATATCAAGGTATATAGTGTAATCCAACGAATGTTTTATTGACTATACACAAATTTGGACCCACATACATGGGTGTCGAGTTATAGAAAGGCCCGATTCACATAATGCCCAGGTCAGTGTCTTTCTCTGTGAGGAATCTTACAACCCTAATACAGTAGAACCTGTCTTGAAAGACCACCCCACTGGCCATTAGAAGGTGGTCTCCCAAGACAGGTGGTCTTTGGCGACAGGTTCAATTACATTGAAATATAAGACCTGCTGCCAGAAATATGTGGTCTTTCAAGACAGGTGGTCTCTCATGGTAGTGGTTTCGCAAGAAAGGTTTCACTGTACAACCAATTGGTCTCATTCCATGTCTTAGTGAATATGGAAGATCCGTCCCATCGCCATGAATGGATCATCTCCCGGGATAAAAGTAATTTGTGAAATTAACACTTAATCCCTGGACAGTGTAACATCCTGACACGTGTCACAAGATGGAGGGGATAATCCTGTCATAGGCAGTGACAGAAAATATGTGTCACCGTTACAAAAAAATAATCCCGCGTATAGGCAGCAGCCGAACTCTGCCACAGTGACTGGCAGCTGGGTTTTGACGCACATTGTGTTTATGTGGAATGGCATAATAACGCCTCCAAGAATGTCATTCAATTGGCTGTGAATATATGGCAGCCTGCAAGGGATCAGTGGGATAAAATGTTGCTGATGCCAGCGTATTCTGTGTTTTGTACGAAGTACTGTTTGAATACACCAGATGAACAGATCGAGGCTCTGAAATCAATAAATGCCACGTACTACAATAAAGATTGATTCGCTGTTTCTCAGCTGTGCAGGCAAATAAAATATGGAAAGACAGTTGCACAATAGTCTCTGGCAAGATGCTTTATATTGAATATAACAAAAAAGAAAATTTATTACCTTCTTTAGGGAATTAAATTTTGTAGCATAGCAACAGCATGACACAAGGCAAGGGATATGTAAGATTTCTACTGAGGCCTGAAGCATAAAGCAGATGTGCACTTCTCATGAAAACAGGGTATTGCCAATTAATTCCCAAACGAGTGTTGTTAAGTGTGTATATAGGGCTTGAGTAACAAAACAAAACACGAAAAAAAAAAAAACATCCAACGGTCAGTAGCAGTAGTGTATGCACCATAACACCCTGAGAGTTTATCACTGTTACCCTGAACGACTAAAGTATCCGTGTTAGGCTACCCACAAATTGTGCTGTGAGTGTAAATGGAAGAAACGCTGCTGATTTCATTAACTGGCCTCACAAAAAACATCACTTCTATCAGGTCATTAATTTTGCATGGCATTTTAATGGCTGGGTAAATTTTACAGTCTTTCATGGCAGTAATTCATGTATCAGATAATCTGGCTTGATTACTTGCAGGAGACTGGTACCATGTCGCCATAGTCACGAGACTGTTTGCCACCAGAGAGAAGATTAACCAAATATTATACACAGTGTTCATGCAGAAAGCAGAATGCCATGTTGTATATCAAGGTGTTTGTCCATAAAGCATTAAAACAAAGGAACATTTGTGTAGAATGGTCTGGTTCAAATTATAGGACGTTGGCTTGTTAACAGTACAGTGGTCCCTCTCTTAAAGGACACTCTCGCCAAAGGACCCCTCTCTGATAAGGACAATATTATGCAGCAAGTACCATGTATGAATGCCTTTAATGAATGCCTCCCTCTCACCAAAGAACACCTCTCTAATGATAGATTTGGCGGAAGAGGTGTCCCTACTAAAGGCGGACCACTGTATAGAACACGGAATTTTGTGTCACTGAAAAGGAAGAGATGGTATCGGATGATCATAAATTATTCCCTGCAAACCTATTTGTATTCTGTTGTTTTATCTACTGTGACATGTGCTAGATTACAGTGGAAACGGAGGCTTTTTTTGGCAGAAAAAAATCACAAGTCTAGATATTAACTGGTGCAATAATTGCCTTGGTAATCATTGGCTTTCTCACACTCAGTATCAGCTTGGACTTGTGAGATTCCCTGGAAACTGACCCCATCCCACCCCCATCCCCTGTATGGGAATAAGCAACACCTGGAGGGACTAGGAGTTATTATCATGCATCCACTGTGTTAAGTGTCGGGCTGATGTAACTAGAGCATAATCTTCTCTTCTTCTGCCATTGCAAATCGCAGTTTAGTTAACCCAAATCACTCTATTTGTATTTCTGTTGTTTCCATTGTTAAGAACACTCTGGGCGTTTTCTAGCAATTGTCTCCTTGATTTGAGATAGCCCATGTAATGTATGTGATAAAGTTGTAATAAAGGGGCAGTCGCCTTTATGGATATTTATAGCAGCAGCTCAGAATCTGATTAAGTGAAGCCCAGACTTCAGTAGTCAAAACCTAGACTTAAGTATTGTCGAGAATTCCAGCCCACATACATGTGCATGTTGACATCGGTTTTGAAGCGCATTCCCAGCCAGAGCCGATATGTTTAGCTGTATACTTCTCGCTTAGTTTCCCAGGCCGCTCACGGAAGCAGGTGACGAGTGCTTCCGAGTTTTCCACGGCGTTCTCCGTCTTTGAATGTAAACATGTCACCAAGCAAGGAATGGAGAAACAGCTATATGTGCGCCAGTGGACAAGCTGACCTTTCATAGAGTAGAAGCCTTGCCAATTGCCTAGAAATCCACACAGGGCTAGTCTGATTGGAACTGGTAGTTTTGAGTGAGAAACAAACAGGTAGCAAAAAATATAGAAGTAGTAGTATGCCGGGTAGTAGTAATAGTAGTAGTAGCATCAGCAGCAGCAGCAACAACACCGTTACAACAGCAGTTTATGAGCAGTATCAGCATTTTTATTAGATTCCACTGTCCAAAGTAAATCTTAAGATGACATATCCTGATGTTAATTGTTAAGATCATTAAAGATTAATGCTTGACATTCTGTTTGCTATATAGTGTCGTCGGTAAGTAATTGTACGGATGTTTTTTTTCTTCCAAACACAAGTTTAGAGAAGTAATTTTTTTGCGAGTCTTGGTGTTTTGATGATTTTGTGATAATGTATAACCGATTGCGTGTAAAAAAAAATGGTCACTGACGGAATCCATATTGATGTAGCGATAACATGCCCAAAGATGTGTCATGGAAGATGCAACGTTATCCTCGACAGGTAGTTCCGCCGGAAAGCCGTTTCTGAATGCGAAGAATCCCGTAATTCGGTTTGGGGGAACCGCAAATTATAATTGTATTTATTTATTTACTGGGACGACCAGTGGCAGGATCCGGCATATATTACCATGACATCTGGGGGCAGAAATGGCATCCATTCTACACGGCCTATGTGGTAATTAAGGCGCAAGAAAAATGGCACTGCTCCTCCATGTTCCTTGATGATGTTCAGGGACTCGCTGGGCGTCGTTCATCTTTGCCGCGGCTTAGCAGAAGACCCTTACCACTCCGGGAATGTGCAATTCCGTGGTTGTGATAAATTGATAATATCCTTCTAATATCCAACTACTTGTTTTATTTATTACCCGCCTGGTTTAAGCAGGGTTGGGCGGCGGTATCCAATAAAGTTGCTGCAGCACTCGGCCCAAAAGAAACTGGCACACTGAAGGGTCACATTTGTATTACCCCAAAAAATGTGTCCGCGTTATCACCTCTGGCCTTGGCCTTTCAACACCGTCTGTAGGTTAATATTTGTTAGGTTTCTATATTGGGGATTATTTACTAATTTACTTTTCATTTCAAATGTCTATTAAGGCCTTGTCAAGTCTAGTTGTTGAGAGCCAGCC
>JAAUYG010201817.1_pt1 | contig 10984 bp, 10 predicted proteins | sample 7278091 | NCBI WGS metagenome assembly JAAUYG01 (sample SAMN14350201, study PRJNA611818) | marine sediment metagenome | isolation source: surface marine sediment (0.6m) | place: French Polynesia: Moorea | collected 2018-08
GTTACGGTGATGTACTGCCGGCTTCGTTGTGCGGCCAGATCTTGGCCGTTACGGAGGTCATCACGGGGTACCTGATGTTGGGCGGACTGATGTCCATCTTCAGCATCAAAATGGGCCGCAGGGCCGAGTGATCGTGCTTATGGGATTATTTGCCAGAAAACGAAAAAAAGGCACCGCAAAAAAGCTCAAAGCCCTGCTGGGAGATTTTGAACTGCCGAGCTTCAGCGCCACGGTCATGAGGGTTCTCGGCCTGCTCCGGGACCCCGACGCCTCCATTGAGGAGATAGCCGCGCAGGTACAAATTGATCCGGGCATGCATGTCAAAATCCTGAGCACCGTCAACGCGGCCGGCTTCGGACTGGCCTCTAAAGTCAGCGATATCCGGCACGCCGTATCGCTTTTGGGCCGCTCGCGGCTCGAATCGATCATTCTTTCCATTGCCGTCAAGGACGCCTTGCCGAAGATCCAATCCCCCCATATCGATGAAAGTCGTTTCTGGACCACGGCATCGGAGCGGGCCTGCCTGGCCGGAGCCCTGGCAGGCCATCTGCACCCAGCCACCAAAGCGGAAGCCTTCGTTTGCGCGATGCTCCAGGACATGGCCATCCCGGTGATCATGCAAGCCAACCAGGCACAGTATTCCGCAGTCATCGATCAGTGGGTCGCCGATGGCGAAACCGGGCTCGACCGGATCGAAACCAGGGAACTTGGCTATGACCACACGACCGTTGGCGCCCTGATGGCACAGGAATGGCACTTGCCTGACGCCGTTGTCGGCGCAATTCGGGATCACCATGGACAAAACGCGAACGACAGCGCCCAACCGGCCGTAAAACTCGTGTCGCACCTGCGGTATGTCGATCAGGACAAGGCCGCGGCCCTCAAAGAGAAATGTGTTACCGAATACGCCATGGACGCCCACCACGTTGACGAGATGGTCCGCAAGGCACTCGAAGACGCCAGCCAGTTCAGCCAATAGCTTGAATCAGATAGAGGACTGCACGGGAATCGTCTGGTTTCCTCTTAAAACACTTGAAAGTCCGGTGGCTTCAGTGTTTGGGGCGGGGATCACATGATGGTGTGCCGGCTTGATAGGGAGGCGCTGGGCATCCCATCGAAAGGTTTAGGGTCGGATCAAGCCAACTGATCGTAATTATGTAAAACTGTATCGATATGGGCCCAAATATCTACTTGCGAGCACTTGTTATTAAAGGCATCTCAGACTGTCCCTTATGCCAAACGACCCTGTTTGCCCCAGCCAGCCGATGCATCGACTTACAAAATCCTCCACTTCTTCCTATTGGCCTGAACGCATACCATCGGTTGGGCGTGTAGATTGCCCGTTTCAACGGGGCCAGTCCCTACGCTCGACACGCACCCTATGTCAGGCATTATCCAAAACAGGAATGTATCGCCTTTAGGCAGCAATCCACGTTTTTGAGCGGTTTCACCAGCCGAGGACCAATGCTCGCCGTCTTTGCGCTCTATATTAAGGCTTCTGGTCGGATAGTCTCTTTTCAGGTTTTCTTTGCGACCGTGGCAAACTAAGGGCGATAGCCAGAAATAATACCGGCAAAAAGGCGATAGCGGCCAGGGAAAACCAAATGCCGTACAGATCGGCCAACTTGCCGATAATTGGCGCGGCCCCCCCTCCAATCGCGACAGCGACGCCGAGAGTGATACCGGACGACAATCCTACACGGTTTGGAAGATAATTCTGGCCCATGACGATCGCCGGGCTATAGGTTCCAAACAGCGCCAACCCGATTGGGATCAATAACAGCGTTGCGACCTGCACATTTTTCACAATTACGAACAAGGGGAGAAATAGCATTAGTCCGAAGAGCCCGAGCAGCATGACTTTTTTCTGCCCGATTCGATCGGCTAAGCTGCCCCCCAACAGGTTGCCAATGATTCCCGAGCCTGAGAAAACGGTCAGCGCCATAGCACCGGCCGCCTTTGACTGGTTCAACGCCACGATCCAATAAATAGGGATGAAGGTATTCAGACCGTAGAAAATAATCGACCGACCGATAATGACCACGGTTAAGCGTGCAAAGGCGCTCCAATCGTCTTTCAAATCATTGGTGGCCCATGAATCATGCCCTGCTTTCCTTTCCACTTCCAGGGAATCAAACCGCGGGAACTGGCTTGCCATTAGCAAAGCCATAATGGTCACTGGCGCAAGGAGAACGAGCGATCCGCTTAAACCCCATTGAAGCAGGGCCGCGGTCACGATAAGTGGGCCAATGGCAAAGCCGATGGTGCCGCCGACGCCAAAAAGGCTCATGGCAGTGCCTTTCCTGGCTCCAGCCGCGAAATTGACCAGTCGCGCGGCTTCAGGGTGGTAGGCCGCAATTCCGATGCCACTGACGATCGCCATGAACAATATCCATCCATAACAAGGAACAATCCCCGCCAAACCGACCCCGGCCCCCGCCAGCATCAAGCCAACGGGCAACAGCCACGGCCTGGAGAAACGATCGGCAGCGTGGCCAAAAACCGGCTGAACGATACTCGACGTCATATTGGCGGCGAAAACGATCCCTGCAACCGCCGCATAGGAAAGGTCAAAGGCTGAAATGAAGAAGGGCAACATCGCAGGCAATGCGCCCTGATTTATGTCCGTCACCATGTGACCGGTGGATAGTAACCCAATATATCGATAGTTCACTGTACTCTTCCCAGTTACCGGTAAATCAATACAGAGCTAAATTTTTGCGTGTTTACGATTGATCGTATCCTTAGTGCATGTTATCTTTCTTGCGATATGCAGACAAATAATATCGCAAAACAGACAAAATTAGACCCATTAATATCGGCGGAAGATAGATTCGATATTCCCCGACCCATAGTTGCGATGGCCAAAGAGTTCCCTGACGGGCAATTGATTACCTTTCATCAGCATCCCCGTGCACAACTACTCTATGCATCATCCGGCGTGATGACGGTGACCACTGAAAGCGGCATATGGGTTGTACCACCGCTCCGCGCCGTCTGGATACCTGCCCATGTCAGCCACCAGATCCGTGCTTCAGGCCAGGTGTCCATGCGAACGCTGTATATTCAACCAGATATTTGTACTGGATTGCCTGAAGGCTGTTGTGTGGTTTCGGTAACGCCCTTACTAAGAGAGCTCATCCTGCATGCCATGGACATTCCGCCGCTGTATGCGCTGAGCAGTCCGGACGAAAGGCTGATGAACGTTATACTGGATCAAATCCAGATCATGGATATAGCGCCTCTCGAACTGCCAATTCCCAAAGATCCTCGGCTAAAAAAGATTTACGATCATCTTGTCGCGAGGCCTGAGGATAATCGTACTTTGGAAGACTGGGGAAAGGTGGTGGGGGCAACCGGGCGGACCTTAGCCCGACACTTTCGGCTGGAAACGGGCCTGGCCTTTGGGCAGTGGAGGCAACAGGTTAGAATTTTGGAGGCGCTCAAACGATTGGCCATGCATGAACCGGTTACCACGGTGGCCATGGAACTCGGTTACGAAAGCCCGAGTGCATTTATTACCATGTTTAAGAAAGCGCTCGGCAAAACGCCAGGCCAGTATTTTGCTGGAAGCTGATCGAACAAGATTTGTCGATCTTTTATCTTCCGGCTATCCAAAACGCTGCCATCGGATCTGGGACAAAAAAGGGTTATCGCAATAACTTGGCTGGTTGAGTGTTGCAGCCGTAATCGACGGTTTTACAAACCGCTGTGCCTGATCTGGCAATCGCAGCACGGACGATCCAACGTCAAAGGTCGAGGATTGTATCCGGTAATCCCTACCTTTTTGATGATTCCCTAATCGAGCACGAATGGTCGCAGTCCTCGGAAGCAGGGACGCCATCGGCAACCAGGCAAGTTGTTTTGGGAAAGTAGATATGATCAACAGGTACAAAAAGGATCATATTAATTTTCGAAGCACCTTCCGCCCCACCGGACATGCTTGAGTGCAGATCCCGCAGTTGTGACCACCGTGATATTTCAAAAAAAATTTCTTTTTGTAGCGATCACATGCCCATGCATCCAATAAAACATCTCTTTCCACGCCTGGATACCAACTCCCCCCTTTCAGAGCTTCGGCAGGGCAAGCCTCAATGCATTTGGTGCATTTGCCGCACAAGTTTTTTTCGATAGGCACGGCGGGTTGGAGGGGTGCGTCGGTGAGTACCGTACCCAAGCGTACCCAAGGACCCCAGGGCTTGGTTAAAAGCTGGCAGTTTTTTCCCACCCAGCCCAATCCAGCCCGAGTGGCTGCGGTCTTGTGCTGAAAATCGCCACGGACATTCACCGGATCGCTGCGCGTAGAAGACGGCAGAGCCCAGGCCTGATAACCAGCTCGTTCCAATGCCCGCGCCACTTCGCCGGACAGCGCGTCTATGCGCATGTTTACCTGTCCATAGAGAACCGAATAGGCGTCGGTGGGACCCTGGGCAAGCTGTTCCATGACCCAAGGTTCCATTTGGAAAACGAAAGAAACACCTCGATGGAAATGAGCCAGTTTCCCCGTCGTTAGGCCATTGAGATCGGCATAACCATAAAGGGTGCAACCGTGTGAGGCCGTGATTTGTTCAATTTCTTTTACAATCTCTCGCATATCGATAATACCTTCAAAAAAGTAAGCGCGTGTATACAGAAGCCGAAACCAGACAGCAGGCTCCAAAGGCAGACACCTTATTTAATCAATAAAATAAAGGGGATATGTGTTTTTGGCGGCATCAGCTGTGCTTAAATCGATTTCGAGCGTTAAAAAGGGTTGTTCCCGTGATGTAAGCCCTAATACTTTACCTTCCTCGGGTTCAATTATCCAGCCGTTGCCCCCCCCCTTGAGAGCATCGCCGGCGCTCTAACTGAAATTCGAAGATAGGCAGAAGGCTCCTGATACCACCGCCGCAGTCCTGCCCCCGGCAACCCATTTGTCATCGGAAGTACCCGTCGCCCGGGGGCAAACAAGTAATTCGATATCTTGTTTGGCATATTCACGGGCATGCAAATTAAACCACAACTCGGTGCATATGAGAAATCCTATTCGTGCTCTGCCAGTCTGAATTACAGTAAAATCCATTTCCCCGCGTTCATACCAGGACGCCTGCCACCAGCCTTCTTCATCAGGCAGATCGTATTTATGATGAACGGCCCTGTAGCCTGTTTTCGGATATTCCAAATACGGCGCGTCGCAAAGCACCGATGGGCTTCCATTTTCCGCCGATGACCATCATGGCCAATTGAAAATAGCACCTGAATTCGACTTCACCTGCTTTTTTTACATCACACTGATACTCCATCGGCCCCTCCGTTCACAATACATACCATTTGGTTAGTATTGTACTTTAAAGTAGGTACTTGTTTTTTGTCTAAAATAGATAATACTAGCGGGAATGGAAAGGACACATCGTCCACTAGCTATTTTTCCCGAAAGAAAAGACAGGCAGGATTGGAATCGCCGCAATACAGTATCGCATGCAGCAAATGGATCTGTAATTGCAGGGCCCAACCGAAGCTTTTTTCGTTGTTACCGGTAAAGGAGGTATCATTGAAATCGCAACCGCGCTCAACGATTTCACTTAAACTTGACAAGGCCAGAGTTTCACCTTTTTTGGTCCTGCTGCAAAGCGGTTTTGTGGTGGAGGTCCCATCCGGCCTGACCATAAAGAAGTTGTTGTGCGGCAATCTTAAGGTTGATGAAAATTACTTGGAGGGTCGGATTCAAACCATCTTTCTCGACGGAAAACCGGTGGATGATGTCGATACCGCACTGGTGAATCACGGATCTGTCCTGGCGCTTTCAGCAGCCATGCCCGGACTGGTCGGTTCCACGTTTCGGCGTGATGGGGTTTTGGCCGCTTTTCGCAGCAGCATTACCTACCAACAGGAAGAAACGGTCGCCAACGGCCACCAAGGTGTGGCAGTCTGGATCAAACTGTTTAATCTGCTGGTCAATGAAATGGGGCCCCAATTCCTTGAGAAGGGCATCATCGTCAACCGAGAAGAAATTAGACTGGCGTTAGAGGATGGAAGCCCTGTATTACTCCCCGTGACCAGGTCGGTTGAATTGGACGGAAAAGAAATACCCTATGAACAACTAAATACGTTAAACTGGTCACAGCTATCGGAGAATCTGCATCTGACGGTTTGGGTATCGCCCCAAGGGGATGCGCACTAGCGAAAATCTCAGGGCCTGACAAAGAATTCCAGCACCGTAATCCCCACACAGAAGAGAACGATGAATTCCATCCCGATCCCTGTTCGGTCACTCTGCCTCCAAGCGCGCCACCATCAACGCAGCCCCCTGCAGCTGGTATGTATGCCCTGGACGTTCAAAAAGGACATGAGGTCGATCGACACCACCGGAATAGACGGGCGCCTATGCGACGGGGGTCGCCGCACCCGCAAGGACGCCACTAAGCATTAAGGCTCCAGTGGCACTTTGCCCGGTCCGATGCTCATCCGAGCCAGCTATTTTCTTCGGTCGGATCATTGGAGGGTACGATATCGATTGCGCATAGAGGGCAAACCATGCAAATCCTTGAACAGCTCAGACCCGATCCGCTTCCAGTCCTCCACCCGCTGCCCGAATACCTGGCAACCGGGCGGCCAAGCTTGCCGCCGAAGAGCTGCCCAATCCCGGCGGGCTGTCATCAAAAGCGTTACGTCACGCGGCAGAGGTGGATGCCAGCTTGGATGGAGTGATTCAAGTGTGCCTACCATTCCTATGGCTTATTCTCGGCCTGATGACCGACGTCGCCTACTTTCGCCATCAGCTGGAGGCCGTGTAATCAAAAGCGCCGCAAATGAAGCCGCCAGGTAAAACTTCGATTGGGTTCAGCTGTCTGAGGGGATCGACGGGGGACAAAATGAAAAACGTCAAAGGATTGTTTTTCGACGTCGGGGGTACTGTGTTTGACTGGAAGAACACCGTTCGAGCGAATATCCAGCAATTGGCCGATGAAAAAGGTAAGTTGATCGACAGTAAAACTTTTGCCAACACCTGGCGGGGAGAGATGTTTAAGGTCCATACCCAGGTCAGGCAGGGAAACCTGCCCTGGATGACCTCGGACGAGATGCATCTTCAAGCCTTGGCGAATATGGCGGGCGACTATCCCATCCTGGATAAAATTGACAACGCCTCTCTCGTTAAATCGACCTGGCATCACCTAAGGCCTTTTGAAGGGGCGCCCGAAGCCATCCACCGTTTGCGAACCAAATACACAGTTGTGGTGCTCACCATCTTGAGCTGGGAAAGCATCGTTATGAGTTCCAAGCGAGCGCGGGTCCATTGGGACGGCATCCTGTCATGTGAGTTTCTGGGGTATTACAAGCCATCTTTGCAAGCCTACTTGAAGGCAGTAGGGTTACTGGGGCTGAAGCCGTCCGAAGCCATGATGGTGGCGGCCCATGAAGGGGATCTGGCGGCGGCCCGGGCGGCCGGGTTGCATACGGCCTTTGTCACAGTGCCTGAAGAAGACAACATGGCCGAGGGCTTTGAAGCGCCCGAAGACGTCATTTTCGATGTTGAAGCCAGGGATTTTGACGGGCTATGTCACCAGTTAGGTGTATGATCGAACCCTTTACCCGCAGGGTGATCGAGATCATTAAAAGCATCCCAGAGGGCAAAGTCTGCACGTATGGAACCATCGCCCTGATGGCGGGCCAGCCGAACGGGGCCAGGCAGGTGACCCGAATCATTCACTCAATGAGCAGCAAACACGATCTTCCCTGGCACCGGATCGTCAATGCCAGAGGGGAAATCAGTCTGCCGAAGCCCTACCAATATGACCAACAAAAGGCGCTTTTACAAAGTGAAGGCGTTCAGTTCGGTGTAAAGGATCGCATTGATTTCAAGGAATATCTCTGGACAGGATCGAGCTAGGGCTTTACAAACTTGGGGCGCTGCAAACGTCTTGATAGAAGATATCCAATTGATACGAACACAACGCCTGGATCACCGGGCCGAACTAACATTCTGATTTTCCCGTTCTTTCCTACGCCATCAGTTATGCTTGGCTGAAGGATAAAGGAGTATGATTTGAAAAACGCGAAAATGGTCACTGTCCATATGACTTTGGGCGAGATCACCGAAGCGCCGGTGCCGGAGCGATATGAATTGCTCGGCGGGCGTGGTCTGACATCCTCTATGATCAACGACCGGGTACCGGCGGACTGTGATCCCCTGGGAGAAGACAACCTGTTGATCTTCGCGCCCGGCTTTCTGAGCGGAACGCCTCTGGTCAATACCGGACGGCTGTCGATCGGCGCCAAGAGTCCGCTTACCGGTGGCATCAAAGAGAGCAATGCCGGCGGCGCCATGGCAAATGCACTCGCCAGGTTTGGTATCCGCGCCATCATCATCGAAGGCCAAGCGCCTGATAAGGCATGGTACCATCTGGTCATTGACCGCGAGGGCACCGCGTCGCTGGTGGATGCGAGGGATTGCCACCAAATGGGCAACTACGCATTGGCGGAGCGGTTGTTAAATACCTATGGAAGTCGAAACGCCATCGCGTCGATTGGCCCGGCAGGGGAAATGCTCCTGAAAAGCGCGTCCATCCAAACCACCTCCCCGGACGGCATTCCCAGCCGGGCGGCAGCGAGGGGCGGGCTGGGCGCCGTGATGGGGGCCAAAGGATTGAAAGCGATCGTGGTGTCCAGGCAGGGCAAGGTGGCGCGTCCGATTGCTGATGCTGAAAGGTTCATGGAAGCATCCAAGCACTTTGCCGCGGCCATCAAGCGAAATGGATGGAGCGGTCGCGTGCTTCCTGAATATGGGACGGCAAGCATTCTGGCCAACACGGATGCATCCGGAGCCCTGCCGACACGCAACGCCAGGCAGGGAAGCTTCGAAGGCGCGGACCGCATCAACGGGGATGCCGTGGCCGATACGATCCGGCAACGTGGAGGTCAAACAACCCACAAAGGGTGCAGCCAGTGCATCATCAACTGTTCCAATGTGTACGTGGATGCCTCCGGCAAAGCCATCACGGCCGCCTTGGAATATGAAACGCTCTGGTCGATGGGGGCCATGACCGGGATCGATGACCTCGATGCCATCGCCAGGCTGGATTTTCTGTGTGACGATATCGGCTTGGATACCATGAATACAGGGGTGGCGCTGGCCGTTGCCATGGATGCCGGAGCCATTCGTTTTGGTGATGCGCAGGCGGCCATCGATAGGGTAACCTCAGTGACCCAAGGTACACCAATGGGACGGCTTATCGGTCATGGGCCTGAAGCCGTGGGTCAACATCTGAATCATGCCAGGGTGCCCACAATAAAAGGGCAGAGCATCGCCGGGTACGATCCGCGCGCCATGCCGGGGATGGGGGTAACCTACGCCACTTCTCCCATGGGGGGCGATCATACGGCCGGATTCGTGGGCGGGGCCACCGGATCTACCGAAAGGCTGGTCGAGACGTCACGGTCTTCGCAAATCCACATGGCGGCCATTGACAGCATGGGATTGTGCATGTTTGCGCAGTCCGGTGGCATGGACAATCTGTTTTTGGCTGTCAGCGCAATGATGGGGAAGCCGTTTGACGCCCAGGCATGGCGGCAGCTGGGCACAAGCATTTTAAAGGCGGAGATCGGCTTCAACCGCCGCGCCGGCCTGACAGACAATGATGACCGCCTGCCGGTCATGTTTCACAAAGAACCGCTCTCACCCCATTACGGTACGGTTCCCTATCCGGAGAATGATCTCCACGGGACCTTTGCGGTCATCCGGCAGACACTGGAGGAGCAGGAATGAAGCGCATCGAACCCTACACCGGCTTTGAACAGGGACGGATTCGGCCGCCCAGTGAAGCCGGAAGCCTGTTGATACGCATTACCCGCAACTGCCCATGGAACCGATGCACCTTCTGTCCCGTTTATAAAGAAACGAAATTCAGCCTGCGACCGGTGGCGCACGTGCTCAAGGATATCGACCAGGTCCATGCTTATGTCGAATCCATATTGAATACACAAAAGCAAGACGGGCGGTCGACCCGTTGGGGCCATACCAGCCCGTCCTCAAGCACGGAGAGCCATGATGCAATGGCATTGTACGCCGCCCGTAATTTTGTGGCCAGCGGGATGAAATCCATTTTTCTCCAGGATGGGAACAGCCTGATCATCAAGCCGGACGACCTCGTAAGCATTTTGAAGCATCTCAAACAGGCCTTCCCCGATGTGGAGCGCATTACCTCCTATGCACGGTCCCATACCATCGCCCGAATCAACGCCGATGATCTTCGCCGATTCGCTGAAAGCGGCCTGAACCGGATTCACATCGGCATGGAGTCCGGATCGGATGCCGTTTTAAATAAGGTCAACAAAGGCACGGACAAGGTAACGCAAATCCTGGCCGGGCAGAAGATCAAGCAGGCGGGAATTGAGCTGTCGGAATACTTCATTCCGGGCCTGGGCGGGCGTCAGCTTTCGCGTGAAAATGCCTTGGAGACGGCGGACGCCTTGAACCAGATCAATCCGGACTTCATTCGCCTGCGCACCTTGGCGCTGCCGGAAGGCACTCCCCTTGCGGGGCAGTATCAATCCGGCGAATTCGAAAAAATGGGGGAAGTGGAGACCGCTGAGGAACTGCTGTTTTTTCTGGAAAGCCTCGATGGTATCGAAAGCACCGTTAAAAGCGACCACGTGCTGAATTTGTTCTCCGAAGTGGAAGGCAGACTTCCCTTGGATAAAGAAAGAATGACCTCCACGGTTCGCCGCTTTTTGGAGCTCAGTCCGGAGCAGCAGATGATTTTCTCCATCGGCAGACGCACGCACCGGATGTCAAAATTGGCCGATCTCGAGGATCCCATCAAGGTTCGCTATGCTGAACAGATGTGCGCTGAACTTGGGGCGACCATCGAAAATACGGATGACATCATTGATTCAATTATCAAACGCTTCATCTAATCCACCCTAATTTGTGGATTATTCCAAATCCTATGTCCCTATGGGACGTTGGCCCCTGTATAGGGGAAGGAAACTACCATGCCGGTTTGGA
>JAAUYG010205489.1_pt1 | contig 10984 bp, 10 predicted proteins | sample 7278091 | NCBI WGS metagenome assembly JAAUYG01 (sample SAMN14350201, study PRJNA611818) | marine sediment metagenome | isolation source: surface marine sediment (0.6m) | place: French Polynesia: Moorea | collected 2018-08
TTCGTTTTCGTTAACATGGGACCCTATGGGAGGCAAAACTTCAAAACGCTACTCCTCCCTCAAATCACTTTTGAATCCTTTCAAACTTTTTCTGAAATTTCTTCGCAGTGGTCCTGACAAAAGTACTGTTTTGGATTTTTGAAATTTTGAGTTTTTGATTTTTCAGGAATTTTGTTCTTTTTCGTAGTGTACACAGGGTACTTTTGACACCTAAGTGGTTAAGGTCATTCTGGGGCCATTCGGTGTATTTCTGATTTTCAAAAATCTTGTGTCTCGAAAAGAGCAGTTTTTAGAGTGAAAGATAAATCTAGATCTCTGTGTTTTCCAGTTTATGTGGTCATTGTCTTCCATCTTGTCAAGCAGAGCGCCAAGTCCCTGGGCTTCTTGTTTTAGCCCTGCTTTGCGCTACTGCACAAGAGAGTTGATGTAACGCAGCTCCCGTCCGTGCCAAAAGGCGTGTGTTCTCAGGTAGTAACAATTTTATTATTATTTTATTTCATTTTAACAATTTTATTTTGGGAACCATATGGGGCAAAAAAAATAAAAAGAAAAATCTCTGAAAGTAAACACCAGATTCACTCCAAACAAATTACCGGTATACGGAGTTATATAGAATTAGCTAAAAGTCAGAGCCCTCAAATGAGTTCATGGATGCCGCCTATGGGCTTGGCGCTTGGTATTAATGAGTTAGGCAGTCGACTGGGCGGCTCGGAGTTAGTATAAATGGTCTGAGTGATTCCTTTCTGCTCACCTGTGGCGGAATTGAATCGGTGGCTCGGCACCCCAAAATTGTCAGGCGCGAGATCTTTCGGCCCAAACAAGACAGGTCCACATTAACTCACCACACATACACCTGCATACGCCACCGAATGCAACTTGCAGTCAGTGATATGACCACGAGTGGTTGAAAGCCGACTATAAGCCTGCCCCCCTCAATCTACATGTATTGGGCGGATTTCTATCAAATGCCAGTTGTTGGTTGCCCTGGACCATACGCCCCGACCTTCTTCGCAATGGCCTTTACAAAGGTACTTTGAAATTTTGAGTTTCCGATTTGTAAGGATTTTTCCCGGAAGTTTCCCATTCACCATATATGGGAAAACCAACTAAGTTGCAATTATCTCGAAAAGGATTCACTGTAGAGCCAAATGGAGTGAGATACGGGACTTGGGATGTGGTGGGTGGGTCAATCACATTATTTATTGTCTACAGGGTATTTGACAGTTACGTGTCTAAAATCACCCTGAGGTCATTCGGTGCTTTTCCCATTTTTGACAATCTTGTATCTCCAAAACGGCTGATCACATAGGGAAGCGGACGAAAATTTGAGTCTCGACGGTAAGTATTCATATTGTACATTTATCATGGTCGTAAACCACAGCCTCTCCTATGCTTAGCACCGAGAGACCATGTTTAGCTAATGCGGATACATAGCGATTGCCTGTCAGAACACAGGATACGTTTGGCAGCTAAGTCTGAGGTCACTCAGTGCATTTCTGATTTTTGATAACCTTAACTGTATCTCACCAATGGCTACTCGTAGAGCGATTTAACGATCGAGTGAGTCCCGGGCCTCTTGTTTTAGTGCATACTGGTCGTTTGAATTATAAAATGTGAAATATCTCAAATACAACTTGTTGTAAAGGGAACGGACCTAACATTGGACTTCAGTGGTAAGTCTTTAGCCGTTACATGTAAGTGGTACATGTAAGATTATATATGTCATTTTTGCAATTTTTGGCAAGCATATTCTCGAAAAGTATGATAAAGTGAAACGGACATATTACAAAGGGAAAATAAAATTCGACCCCGGGGTGATTATTTAGTGTACACGGCCTTCTCTGTATGTTATGTGTCCAAGGTCATTGTGTAGCTCATTCGGTGTATTTGCGAATTTTGGTAACCTTACCTGAAAAAGATTTGTCGCAATCGTATAGAGTAAAACGGACAAACAGTTGGATGGATATATATATATATATTCATGTACAATGTACATATTCCGGGAAAGCAATACAGGGCGCATCCACGGACATTGAACAGATTTATGTCAAAGTCAAAGATGAGAAACTTTCCAGGAATTGAAGTTTATTTACTTCTCGGTATAGATAAAATCGACGACTTGTATCAACAGAGCACGCGGAAGTTCAGTATCATATTATATGGTATCAAACAAACCATAACTTAGTTGCTGTGCCAATGCCGATTTATAGTTTGCCCCAAGGGTCTTACGCAAACATTTGAGAAATAAAGATTTATGTTGACATAACGGGACTTCTTAGAACACATAAAGATAAAATAAAATTTTCTGGAAATGAACATTTTGACAGTGATCTGCATGTAATTTATTTTTCGGACATTCAGATTGGGATACATTACAGAAGAGATGCGAAAGCTATTATATTTGTTATGAAACTACAAACTACATAACCATGAACTCATTAGCATGAGCAAATTCCTGTTTACCATGTTTACAGTTTGCCGCAAGGCTCTTGTAGGCAAACAATATATAGCGTTCAAAGCGAACCTCTTCAGGACAAACGTCAACAAGAATCGGCATGATGCCGAGATGTTCCAATGCTTACGTCAGAGGCCGCATTGTCTAGGAAATGGGGCAAGTATATCCTTAAAATCCGCTAAGTATGGAAATGGCATTTTATCAGCGAAATACTTGTGCCAGAACGGCCAGTCGGCGGAAGAAGTCTGCCCAGGGAGCTGGATGGCAGCCAACAATAGCAGCATATCGAGAACGCATCAAACAGAAAGCATATTTGGGCAGAGTACCAAGTCAATAGGCCTCCGGGTCAATCAAAAACAGATAAAACTGTATGGATATTATTGATATATGTTTAGTGCCATAGAAATATTTTAATTTTTCAATTAGAGAAACTGTATGCTGTACAGGGGTGGACTGGTACTGTTGTAAAGGGTGCAGTAACATGTACATGCATATACATGTAAATATTGTAACTGACTGATCTTATTGCCGCTACCGCCAATCCTACGTGCCCCACTGATGCTTCTGCTACTACTATACTGCTATCCCTACTATGCGTATACCGTAGTCCTGACGCAACAGTTTCCAAAAAAAAAAAGGTTTAAATATAGGCACAATACATGTACTGGTCCTACTACTGCTGCTGCTGCTACTACTACTACTACTACTACTACTACTACTACTACTACTACTACTACTACTACTACTACTACTACTATTACTACTACTATATTACTACTACTAGTACTACACTACTCTACTACTACTACTATATTACTACTACTACTACTATATTACTACTACTACTACTACTACTACTACTACTAGTAATATAGTAGCAGTAGTAGTAGTAGTAGTATTACTACTACTACAACTACTACTACTACTACTACTACTAGTAGTAGTAGTAGTACTAGTAGTAGTACTAGTAGTAGTAGTAGTAGTAGTAGTAGTAGTAGTAGTAGTAGTAGTAGTAGTAGTAGTAGTAGTAGTAGTAGTAGTAACAACACATAAATGAGCCGCGGAAAACATCTATCAAATTTTGGGTGGATAACAAGTAGGCTCGAAAGGTTCTGGATGCGGACGGATGAGAGTTCATTCAAAGCGCAAATAAGTGCTCAACTTATTTGCTAAAGTGACTACAGTTTAGCAAGTGATCTGTACAACCGACATAAACAACCAACAAATGGTGTAGTAACACCTTTGTAACATAATTATCCATGCTATACATATATTGTATCCTGGTAAATGTATACATATACGTGTTTTCTGTGTCGCCTGTTCACCGACGACGTTATCTACTTCTTCTTCTTTCTTCTTTTTTCTCTTCTGTTTCTTCTTCTTTTCTTTTTTCTTCTTCGTCATCATCATCATCAGTATCAAAAATGTGTTTGCGGCATTTGTCTCTTTGTCCTTCACCGACAACTACGTTATCTACTTCTTCTTTCTTCTTTTTTCTCTCCTGTTTCTTCTTCTTCTTCTTCTTCTTCTTCTTCTTTTTTTTTTCTTCTTCTTCATTATCATTATCATTAGTATCAAATGTGTGTGTTTGCGGCATTTTTCTCCGTGGCTGAATTGGCGTCTGAAGAAATGGTCGAGTTTCCTGCCTTGGTGGTCATCGTATATTGTGATCCGCCTTTGGGTTTCTTCTCGCGGCAGCACAGAACAGCGACCAATGCGCGTCGGAACTCGGACCCAGTCAAACAGTACAGAAAGAAATTCAGACAATTGTTGAAGTAGTAGGTAAGAATGACCGCAGTGTAAGCTACGTTTCTTCTGTATTTCTCCCTCCTGGTGGTGTACGGCCACAGCGGTAGCCCCGCAATGTAGATGGTAGCCGGAATGGTGGTTACCAGGAACACGATGCTGATAGATATCAGCATGGCGGTAAGTGACTGGGTCGTGTCATCTCCTCCTTTTGCGCTCATCTGCTCAGACCTGTTCCTACTGGCCCGAACAACCTTGTAAACGATAACGATGTTCGAGGCAAATATTACTATGGCAGGGGCGATGCTCCCAAAGACCATGTCAAGCCATGGCAAGATGAAACGAGCAAAATAAAAATTTTCACGACTGTAGAAGCAAGCCTTCTCCAGAACCACAACCCCTCCTTTCACGACAGGCCTGACCACTTCTCCTAGAATCTTAAAGGCGTACGAATTCAATGCGAAAAGCCCTGCAACAATTACGAACCATGCGGTGATCATGCGACGTCGGCTACAAATTTCTCTGGCTTTTAGAGGAGAGATGACCGATGTAAGACGCTCTAGGGTCATGAGAACCAAGGTCCAAGGGGAAAGTTGTTTCAGGAAATAAGTGAAGAAAAAGTGTATCTTGCAGTTGACTAGACTTAGCTGTCGTATGTCGACCCGTCCGCTGGTGATGGCACTGATCCAGTTGCGGAAGAGCCCTGTGAGGAGGACCCCCGTGTCTACAAGAGCCAGAGCGCTCAGCACGAAACTGGATGGAGCTCGCCGGAAATACTTGCTCTGCAAGACGACTAGCGACAGTGTGTTGCCAAACACACCGACGAAGATGAGAACTGGAGCCACGTAGGCAAAGATGATGTGCGCAACTCTTAGGTCGTCGAACTCTTCTTCGTTTCCTTCGTCCTCCGCGGGAAACAAATAGCGATCTGTGACGTTGGAGTCAGTTGGCGCCGTGCTAGACAAAGGGTCAGCAGGAGATACGGTCGTTAGTACAGCCATCGACATATTCTGTGCAAGTCTGCAACGGTTCCACTTTCCTGCAATTAGCAAAGACGTCAAATAAAATACAGGGGCACAAACTTTATGACATATAGCCCTGCATCACATGATGCTCTTATTTTGATTTGCTTTTTAATAAAACTGTACAAGAGTCCACTAACACTTTCGACTACCATGCTTAAAAGTCTGATTAACTTCATTACAATAACAACCCATCACAGATATATCAAATTAACGAAATGCCCCTTTTTCTGACACTTTAGGCACTTTGAATTGGACACACTATTTCCCTTTGAGCACGAGCAGCAATTTGCATAGCATGTTTCAGTAACTGTTACGAAACAAAATGGTGCCTTTGGTACTGATATGTTGACATTTAAACAACAAACAAGATATGTTAGTAATATCAATATTAATATAGAGGTATTTTTATTTACGAAATGAATATGGCTGGGTAAGTAATGTTTGATGCGGCATGAATTTGGAAAAGAAGATTCCAATGTAATCCACTGACAGAACGACTTATATATAATAAGCGGTTAGTGGCTTACTTTCCGGTAGTTAGATCTGCATGCAAATGCAAATCTTATGTAACTTTTTGCTTTTTTTATTCAGAATCTTTTCCGTACATCGCTCCATTATCACGATATCTCAAGACCGGCTGTTCGGAGAGTGATCAAGCTTGGGAGTCTTGTAGATTTCCATGAGGTCTCTCCACCGAATATTTTTGGTGATTATCTGCATTAATTAGCCTAATTAATTAGCCCAATTAAAGATCAAACTTGTTCTATCTGGGAAATCGCTGACCATAGAACCAAAATAAACTCAATTTCGACCCCCTAGGGTAGACAGAGCGTCTATATGCAACTTCTGGATAAATACCAGGTTTCATGTCGCAAAATGACAATTTTGAAAATTGGTCCGTAGCATGGAAACAGCTACCCATGGAACGAAAATAATCTCACGTTGGGCGCCTTGGAATAGAAAGAAGATCCATATGCAATTGTCTGAGCACTTTTTTCAAATGCCAGGTTCATGCCCAAATATGGCAATTTTGAAAAATGGCCCTATGACCCCACATGAGGCAGAAAGAGGGTACAATCATGTGCAACTTCTGAAACTCTGTCCAATCACCAACGTTCAAACCCCAATAAGGCAATTTTGATAGTCAGACTGTATAGTGGAAATAGCTCCCAAACTTAGCCTCTCTGATGCTTTCACTCTCTTATACCAAACACTGGCATGTACATCTTGAATGTGCCTACAAATTCGGTTTTCTAGTCTCTAGTTGTTGTTGTTTTTGTTGTTGTTGTTGTTGCTGCTGTTGTTTTTCCCGACACCACTCCGTTAACACGATATATAAAGGCGGTTATTCGAAGAATGAGCAAACTTGGCAGTCTTGTCGATTTAGAAGGATGCAATAATTAATTAGGCCAATTAAAGTTCAAGATTGCTGAACTGGGAAACCGGTGCCCGTAGCGCGAAAATAAGTCCATTTCGACCCTTTGGGTAGAAGGAGGGTCCATATGCAATTTCTGGAACTTGTTTTTCAAATGTCAGGTTGCCCAAATATGGCAATTTTGAAAATGGGCCCATATCTCGAAAACCGCTGCCCGTGGAGCGAAAATAAGCTCAATTTCAAACCCCCGGGAGAAAAAGACAGTCCATATGCAACGTCTGGAACTTTTTTCAAATTCCAGGTTTCAGGCCCAGATAGGAAATTTTGAAAATCGGTCCGTATCTCGGAAACCACTGCAAATAGAGTGAAAATAAGCTCAATTTTGACCCCATGGTTAGAAATAGGGCACATATTGCAACTTCTGGAACTCTTTTCAATCACCAACCTTCATACCCCAATATGGTAATTTTTATAATCAGACTGTATCTTGGAAATGGCTCCCAAACTTTAGCCTCTGTGATTCTTTCACTCTTTTATACCAAAAACTGCCATGCAGATCTTGAATGTGCCTGCAAATTCTGTTTTCTAGTTTTTGTAGTCCTCACATTTGCTGCTTTAGCGTTTGTTCTTCTGACGTTCAATCAGCGAATAATGTAATGGTATTACAAAACTCTTGAACGGGAACAGATGTAGGAGTGCTCTTTTTTCCCGGCAGAAATGCTTCATGGTTGCTGAAGGTGACCAAGCATCTTTTTTGTGGGGGTCGTCAATGGCCCATTAAGTAAACCATAGCAAACAATGGCACCATTGATACATGAGAGCCTTAATCGCTCGCTGTGTCCACACCCCTCGTGGATAGTTCTGCTGTTGTCTGCATGTTTCGGCTAGAGATTTGCATCAAGTTGTAGGTTGTATTGGACATCAATCAAGTCCAGGTTTTTTTCTTTTCCTTTTTTTTCATTGTCTGTACAAAGGTTTTCCCGGTGTCCGCCCCTAATAATCGGAATGAGGAATAACGTTATTTATGTAGTATCGGTTCCCGTAACGTACATTTACATGTAACACATGTTAAACTCCTGGGTGCTCCCACGAGGAGAAAGCCTGCAACTGGGAACAGAAAAAGCGTGCATACAAAGAGGAGGCACAATAAGAGGTGAATGTGGCAATTAGGTCACAATTACTTTGATCGAATTCCGGAGCAGCGTACGTCCCAGTGGGAGCGCTTGTATTAAAGACTATACACAGAAACTATGCCATCAAGAAGAAAATGCGAATTACGTGCTTGCCCGTTCCCATCCAGTTGCGCTTTTTTTCAAATGCACGGGTATTGGGCTTTAATGAAGAAACAAACGTTATTTCTCTTACACCTATCCATGTCTTACCGCTGCAACTACTGCAGCAGTGAGACTTTCTGTGTTATTATTTTTGTCTTCTGTTTGAGTTTTAAACTGGCGTAAGTATGATCGCAGAGAATTATTTAAAACCCTAGCATGATAACCGAAAGAAACATTTTGTTTTCCTGGCTATGTATCATGTGTATTTACTACGAGGAACATGCTTTTTAACCTTACAGCTTTCGTCTCCAATATGGGCTAAGTAATTTATTGCACTTTAAAGCAAGTGAAATAAGTATTTGGATGTTCAAGTTGTACAGTTTTTGTCACCTACAGTTTTCTAGCGATGTTTATTTGTTTTAACTTTTTATTATTTATTTCGTCCGAAAGGGACTCCATGATGAAAATTCGTCGAAATACTCCTGCTACAAATGGTAAGTGGGAACGACGAGGTAAACTTTAATTTCAGATTCACCTAGAAACCAATAGCTTTTCTGTCACAGAATTTGTTGAAATCGTTTTGGGTGTAATTCAGTGCGCTGTGCGGTGCTAAATTTCCGATGTTAAGATTTCCAAAATGCTATTCCTCCCACAGCTGTCAACAGATTTTAATCAAACTTCATGGCAAATGTGCTGATGAAAGGTCGGAATGCATTCTGTTATTGGGTATCGATCTGCCAATTATTAAAACTATTATGGCACTTTGGCCCGTATTACCGTAGCACCGGACGGTAATACGGGCCATTCCTTTTCTTGACAAATGCCAAGTTTTTTTTTTAAAATGCAGTTTGATATTTTAACGTGAGTTTTAATGAGAAATCCTAAATTGTGGAATACGTGTATGTCGCAACGGCCTATTTATAGCGCGAAACGGAATGACATTTGGGACTTTCGGGGTTCCGTGACAAATTTTTACGGTACATGTCCGATTACTTGAGATCAGTTGGGCGGTCAATATGTGCTCCTCAATATCCACCTGTACAAAGAGACAGCTGTTCGTACACAGCTTAAAATTTCGGGTATGGAGCCCTATTCTAATGTGCACCCAGCGTTTCAAGACCACTGGACCTTTTGATCATGAACCTTATTGTGTGTAATGTAAGTCAAAACAGACGGTCCTGTATCAGAACTTCACACAAAATTATTAACCCGGCAAGCAACTTCTCTTAATTGCATATGTTAACCGCCTGGGATAATTGCCCTTTGCCTGATAATAGCAACTTAGTGGGGATTTTAAAACTCAGTCACACCATTGTGAGTTAAGATCATCACCTACTAAAATAAACATCCCATTATACATCTGGCGGAAATAAGCAAACTGTTCGGGTCACGTATATAATGGAGCCCACAGGCCCAAGAGCTTTGACGTCTGCGTGATCTTTTGCCAGATGAACAAAGTTAGGTCTGTGGATAAATGTAGCTGATGCGACTTATCTTCAAACTGTCGTATATATTTTAAGTATGACAGATAGTAAAAAAATAATATTTTCTATTTTCCCTGATGGCCATGCTTTCCACAAAGCTTGAGGATCAGCCACTTTACCGATATTCCAGATTTAAGGCTTTTCCCTCTACAACTGGGACCTTACTTGATCAATCATTCAGACATGAAAAGTACCCATACACGTGTACTACTTATAACACAACGAGTTTTCATCCATCTTTTACACCATTGTTTTTGTTCGTTTCTTTCTACAATGAGCAGTTTTCGAAATATTTAACCTTATAAGGTTTTCCCATTGTCTCCCATGTTAAAATTTCAAAGCGCCATGTTTTTTAAACTTGGTCAATTGCCAAGGAAGGCAATAGCCTGCATTCCCCCCAAGGTAACCAATGTCCTCATAAAAAGTTTGTCTGAGATTGAATGCAAACTGTAATGTGATAGAGATGTTTTTGAAATGCTCAGTCCTATATGGTCCTGTATTAAGAAATATTTCAAAGTGCCATAAAGTGTTTAATTTTTGACAGATGGCCCAAAATAATAATAAAATAATAGCCTATATTCTAACATGATAAAACATATTTATCATAAAGTTTGGTTGAAGTTGGACGAGAACCGTGCGAGAAGTAGCCTTTTGAAATTTTATCTTCCACACGGTCCCATGTTAACAAAAACGAAAAAAAAATATTGAAAATTGAGTCTATATATAATTTATATATGATTGATTTCAACCAAGGCCATATAGTACATAATAGTAAGAAGAAGGATGGATGGATGGATGGATGCATGGATGGATGTGCTTCATTTCCCAAAAGTCTCTTTGGAGATTAACAAAAGTAATTGAAAGGGAAAAAGAGTAACAGGGTAACAGAAATCAAGATACAGAAAAACAAAATACTAGTAATAAAACAAACCAGCTTCACATCGTAACACATAATAAATACTAGACATAAAATTGCATACTAATACAACACGGAATAAAAATAAGTCCAGGTGCTGGATCCAAGTGTCCGACATGTGCCAGCTGGCAACTTGATCTGACCATTTTCTGAATATAAGGTCTTGTAATAAAACTTAGTTAACCAAGGGACGACGGACGACGGTGCCCCAACAGTAGCTCTGCTGTGTAAACAAAGAGTTAAAGACAACAAACTGTTAACACCCCCCACCCCACCCCCACCCCCGGGAATTCCTTACACAGAGGCGGTCAACCCCCCACCCGTTTCATGCGTTTTGTCGGGCCTCACGCGCCAGACTAACTATTGTGTGTATTCGTTGGCTTACCAGTAATCCAGAGCATAGTCGACGCCGCGTGTTGAATCGTTACAAGCTCCAAAATAAAGTATTTGTAACAACGTCTTAATAACGGAATGAACGTCCTGACGTTAATTCATAAGAAATTATTAGATTGAACAGACTATCGATAACTTTACATATATGCGCGTGTTTAAAATGCCCAATTTACATGTATGTGGGTTTTCTGCACCTACCAAAATGTCAGCGGTAGTGGAAATGAGTCCAGTCTGCCGTGACAATTCTCAGATGCTGTTCCACTCCCAACGCCTGTTCGAAAGGCTGGGTGACAACGTAGGTCTGCCTTATAAACAA
>JAAUYG010139159.1_pt1 | contig 10983 bp, 3 predicted proteins | sample 7278091 | NCBI WGS metagenome assembly JAAUYG01 (sample SAMN14350201, study PRJNA611818) | marine sediment metagenome | isolation source: surface marine sediment (0.6m) | place: French Polynesia: Moorea | collected 2018-08
CTATTGATGGTGGTCAACGTTTGGTCAAATCTGGAGCAAGAATTATTTATTTACCCCAACAGCCAGAGATAGATGAAAATCTAACTGTGATTGACCAAGTATTTGCTTCGGGTGGCGAACAAATGAAACTGGTGCGGGAGTACGAAGACTTATCCCACAAGATAGCTCATGCAACGGGAGAGAATTTAGATTCTCTGATGTCTCGCTTGGCCACGGTAACCGAAAAAATGGAGTCGGTTGGAGCGTGGGAACTAGAAACCAAGGCTAAGATTATTTTAAGTAAATTGGGTATTGAAGACTTTGATGCCAAGGTAGGAGATCTTTCTGGGGGATACCGCAAGCGTATTGCTCTGGCTACAGCCTTACTCAATGAACCAGATTTGTTATTAATGGACGAGCCGACTAACCATCTAGATGCAGAGTCGGTAGAGTGGTTACAAGGATATCTCGATCGCTTTCGGGGTGCAATTCTGCTAATTACTCACGATCGCTATTTTTTAGATCGAGTAACAAATCGGATCTTAGAAATTGACCGTGCAGATTTATATACTTATGCTGGAAATTATTCCTACTATCTGGAAAAGAAAGCCCTGCAAGAAGAATCTGTTGCCAGTAGTGAACGTAAACATCAAGGAGTACTCAGACGGGAATTAGAATGGCTCAAGAGGGGGCCAAAGGCTCGCAGCACCAAGCAAAAAGCCCGCATCGATCGCATTAGCGAAATGCAAGATAAGGAGTTTAAACAGGCGCAGGGTAAAGTGGAAATCGATACTCCAGGCAGACGTATCGGCAAAAAAGTTATTGAACTAGAGAATATTTCCAAAGCTTATGATGGACGCACTCTAATTAAAGATTTTACCTATGAATTTACCCCCCGCGATCGCATTGGTATTATCGGTGGCAATGGTGCGGGCAAAACAACCCTGATGAATATTATTACAGGAAAAATTGAACCCGATGCGGGAAAAGTAGAGATCGGAAAAACCATTCACATTGGTTATTTCGATCAGCATTCAGATAATTTATTAGATGCTCTCAACCAAGAACAACGAGTCATTGACTATATTAAAGATGTAGCCGAAGTTGTCACTACTGCCGACGGCAATCAAATCAGTGCTTCCCAGATGTTAGAAAAGTTTTTGTTTCCTCCCAGTCAACAGTATGCACCGATACACAAACTCTCTGGTGGTGAAAAGCGTCGTCTATTTCTCTTACAAGTATTGATGGATGCCCCGAACGTCTTAATTTTAGATGAGCCGACTAACGACTTAGACGTGCAGACTTTGGCAATATTAGAAGACTATTTAGATAATTTTAACGGTTGTGCGATCGCAGTTTCTCATGACCGTTACTTTTTAGATCGTACTGTAGATTTTATTTTCGCGATCGAGCCTGGGGGCAAAGTTCGTAATTATCCTGGTAATTATTCTGTATATTTAGAACACAAAAAGAAAGCCGATAAAATAGCTAAACAAGAACAAGAGCAGGTTCAGGAAAAACCAAAATCTAGTAAGCCGAAAAATACGAGTATCAATAAATCTACTGCTCAAAAAACTAAACGCCTATCTAATTATGAAAAACGAGAATACGAAAAACTAGAAACCAAAATTGCTCAGATGGAAACTGATAAAGAAAAATTAGAACAGGATTTGGCAATCAACTGTAGTGATTTTAATCTAGTACAAGAACTGTCACAGAAATTGGCAACATTAAATGAAGCAATTGATATCGCCACCGAACGTTGGCTGGAATTAGCAGAAAGAGAAATGCAATATTAAAAGCTACTTTAGCAATACTTTTTCGATTTCCAATTTTGACAACTCGGTTATTCCTAAAGGAGGACTAAAAAAATAACCCTGTATCCCATCACAACTATGTTGAGACAAAAAAGCTAGTTCAGCTTCTGTTTCTACTCCTTCGGCGACTACTGTGAGATCGAGTTGATGAGCAATTTCAATTAGGGCTTTAGCAATGGTGGCATTTTTAGTGTTTTGGTGAAGATTGCGCACAAAACAGCGATCTATTTTTAAAACATCTAAAGGAAATTGTTGTAGATAACTAAGAGAAGAATAACCCGTACCAAAATCATCTAAGGATAATGCGATTCCTAAAGCTTTAATTTTTGCTAGGATTGCTGCTGCTAGGGCAGTATTTTCCAGCAGCGTAGTTTCGGTAATTTCTAATTTTATACAGCTAGGCTCTATTTTCATCTCATCGATAATTTTTTCGATCTCATCGAGACAATCTGGTTGCCTAAAATGTCTGCTAGAAAGATTAACGCTAATAGTTATCGAAGATGAATAGAGATCTTGCTCTTGCCAAATTTTCAATTGGCAGCAAGCTTCCCGCAATACCCACAAATCAATCGTAATAATTAGTCCCATTTCCTCTGCGAGGGGAATAAACTCACTTGGAGAAATTAACCCTTTTTGGGGGTGTTGCCAACGTACCAAAGCCTCAAAACCAGTTATTTCTTGTGTAGGAAGGGAAACAATCGGTTGATAGTGAACAATTAATTGATTTTCAGCAATAGCAACACGCAGTTCATTTTCCAGTCGCGAAGTTGCCAGAACTTGCAGACGCATTTCAGTATCAAAGATTTCATAGCATCCTCTGCCTTGTTCTTTAGCTCTATACATGGCAATGTCTGCATCTCTCATCAGATCGTCAATTTTCTGGTGATCGATCGAACTTAAAACGATCCCAATACTACAATTAGTCAAGATTTCTTGCCCATCGATCATAAAAGGTGCAGACAACTCCTGTTGAATTCGTTGTGCAACCTTACAAGACTCATGCGGGTTGTGAAGACTTTCTAATATAATGGCAAACTCATCTCCTCCCAAACGAGCTACTGTATCAAAAGAGCGTACGGCTTGTAAAAGTCTTTTAGCAACGGCAACAAGCAGTTTATCCCCAACTGGATGCCCCAAACTATCATTAATTATCTTAAAACGGTCAAGGTCTAAAAACAGAACCGCAAATAAATAATCGGGATTTCGTTTAACTCGCTCAACTGCATCTGTCAGTCTTTCTATAAACCAATCACGGTTGGGTAAATTGGTTAGAGAATCATAAAATGCCTTGCGATGTAAATTTTGTACCGCTAATCTTTGCTCGGTAACATCTCGAAAAATGATCACTGTACCCACAAGGTTTCCCTGAGAGTCATCTAACGGCACAATACCTTGGTGACTTACAATCGGTGCTATGCTATCGTTTACACAAATTTCTTGACCATCTTGTTTAATTAGCAAAATATCTTTTGGCAAATGAAAGGTTTCACCTGTTTTCAAAACTTTAACGACAGGATCTGCTAAAGTCTTGCGGGTAGTTGCATCAACAATCTGAAAAACTTCAGCTGATTTTCTACCTACTGCTTGTTTTAATGACCAACCTGTTAACTCTTCCGCAGCAGGATTAAGAAAAATAACAGTTCCTTGGTCATCTGTGGCAATTACTCCATCGCCAATACTGTTAAGCACTGTTTTTAGCCATTGGGAATTTTCTTTTAATTGCTTCTCCTGCTGGTGTTTGTACAGAGCAATTTCAATAGTAGTGCGTAATTCTCTTTCTTCAAAAGGTTTAATTATATAACCATAAGGACTAGTCAGTTTTGCCCTGGCTATAGTGTCGTCATCTGCATAGGCAGTTAGGTATACTACGGGGATATCAAACTGCTGTAAAATTCTTTGAGCAGTGGTAATGCCGTCGATTTCTCCTAAAATCCTAATGTCCATTAGAATTAAATCTGGATTAATTTGGGCAGCTTTTTGAATAGCTAATTCTCCTGAATTAGCAGTTTCTGAGGCATTGTAACCCAAATCTTCGAGAATAAATTGTAGGTCTTGGGCAACAATACTTTCGTCTTCTACTATTAAAATATTGGCTTTCATTTGACTTGCTGTTTAATTCTATTAAAGGTAAATTTAAATCGAGTTCCTGAGTTACAATCGCTATGAATTTTCAATTCTCCTTGCAATTGATTAGTCAGGGTTTTAACTAATTTCAAGCCTAAACTTTTACTTTTTTCTAAATCGAAATCTGGTTTTAAGCCTTGACCGTTATCTTCAATAATCAAAACTAAATTCTTTGCTCGATCGGCAAAAGCTTTAATCGATATTTTACCTTTTTCCGTAAGGCAAAAAGCATATTTAATAGCATTAGAAACTATTTCGTTAATAATTAAACCGCAGGGGACGGCTAAATCTAAATCTAAGTAAAACTCATCAATTTCTGTGTGGCATTCAATATAATAAGTAGTAGAGTAAGCTCTAAATAAATTATTTGTTAGTTGTTTAATATAGTCCAATAAAACAATTTGAGAAAGATTGTCACTTTGATAAAGTTGTTCGTGAACTAGAGCCATAGATTTAACTCTATTTTGTGTTTCTTTGAAAGATTTAATGATTTTTTCCTCTTTTAAATAACGAGATTGTAGATTCAGCAGACTACAAATAACTTGTAAATTATTTTTGACTCGATGATGAATTTCTTGGAGTAATACTTCTTTTTCTTGAAGAGATTGAGTAATTTTAGTTTCTGCTGCTTTGCGATCGCTAATATCACGCACTGCTATCACTGCGCCAATTTTAACTCCTTTAGTATCGACAATAGGACTGCCATTGGCTAAAAGAGTACGCTCTTTACCTTGCTTGGGAACTGCCATCAATTCGGCATTGGTGAATGATTCTCCTGAAAAAGCGCGGAACAAGGGGATATCATTTTGCTTTAAATGTGTTTTACCATCTGGATAATAAAGATTGTAATATTCTGACCACTGTTCGGGGGGAATCGGCTCTTGAGGCATATCAAAAATCACTTGACTGGCTTGATTAAACAAGGCCAAGATGCCATTTTCATCACAGGCGACAATGCCATCAGAAAGATTATCGAGCATGGCTTTAATAAACACCTGCTCTTTCTCTAATTGGACTTCTGTTTGTTTGTGTTCAATAATTTCCGCTTCTAATTTGTTATTTGCTATTTGCAGTTGCTCTGAACTAGGTAGGTTAAGAGCCAGAGGTACTACAGAGAACATTTCTATTGCCGTGTAGAGAGATATCAAGGCGGTAATGGCTTTAACTATGCCTGATACCCAGTAACTGGGATGCCATAATGTCCAAATTTCCATCAAATGGCTAGTTCCACAAGATATAATGAATGCCCCAAACAAAAGAAAAATTGAGGAATAGGGCAAATCTTCACGCTTACGAACAAAGTAGACAAGAGTAATTGGGATCGAATAATAGGAAAGAGCAATTAGCAAGTCAGAAATAAGATTAAGTCCGAGTAAATTAGTTTTCCAAAGATAGCAATGTCCGTGAGGAATAAATTGAGCTAACATTCAATTTTTAATAAAAGTAAGGATACTCCTAAGAAATTAGGATATAGAAGCTTTTTTTTGAAAGTAGTCTAATAGGATAAATCAATAAAATTTTCGATTAATTTTTATTTTTTTTATTTTGATTACTAATATATGAATAACTACTGTTAAAGCATTTTGGGTTTTTGAATATTAAATTAATTATTTTGATTTATGTAATTTTAAACATTGCTTACAAGCAATAAACATAAATTAGTTTTATTTATGGCTAAAGAACATCAGTAAAAACCACAGTTTTGTTGCTTAAAATAATCATAAAATATATCTAATTCAGATAAAACATTTAAATTATTAATTTTATGTATGACGAAAATATGTGATTTTCTAGATAATTTTAAATTTTACTCATAACAAATCAAATATTACAGTTCATCAGTATATTTACGGAAAATGTAATTTATATTACTTTTAAAAAGCAGCACATTATTTATTAGAAAAATTTATTAGAAAAAAATAATGAAGCAAGCATAGTTTTGAGCGAAAACATCTAGTAAAATGTCCCAAACTTGGTCAAAATAATTGTTAAATCAAACAATGTAATTTATTTGACTATTATTATGTAATTTAATTAACATTTTTAGTTTTCGCTTCACGGATGTGGTTTAATTAACTGTTCAATTAAAAAAAAAATATATTTTCTCAAAATACTTGGCAGATTGATATCAGGAAACATACAATAAAAACGAGTAAAATTAAATTGCTGATAGTTAATATTTTTAGAGTATTAAATTGGGTTAGTATTCCATATACTAATCCTTTTTTATTTATGAGTATTAATTGAGCTAGTAGCATTAAGAAGATTAAAGTTGGAAATTAATATATTTTATACGCAGTAATGTGAATTAGTAGTGAGAACCTGCTGATTGAAAATCTGCTAAACAAAGGGCTTGCCCGCATATAGACTAACCAAAACGCTTCTTTCTAATTTATTCTCTTTGAGATACTACGCGCAAAGTAGGTATTTTTTTAAAGTCTTGAGATACATAAGCAGCAATTTAAACATAAAAACCAACATTTCTGTACTTGAATCAAGCGTAAAACTAAGTGGAAAACCAATTGAAATTCACATTAGACATTTTATATTTTTACTTTATTAATTACATATTCTGAATTTTGTTTCCTATTCTCGACTCTTTACTTTGTTGAATAAGCAATAATTAAATTAGTGTTATGTCAACTTAACAATGAAAATTTTAGAAAGCTTAAAAATGGCAACCTCAACATTGGTTGCCAATAAGATGCGTAGTAGTCTAACTATGTTGGGCATTATTATTGGTAATGCTTCGGTAATCGCGATGGTTGGGGTAGGAGAAGGAGCGAAAAATCTTGCCTCGGAGCAATTTGAATCCCTTGGTCCCAACGTTATTTTTGTTGTACCAGGTTCAGAAGAAGAACGCCGCACTACCTTCAATGCACCCAAAACTCTGGTGTGGGATGATGCGATCGCTATTGCCGAACAAGTCCCCAGTGTTAAAGAAGTTGCCCCTCAAATTACCGCTAGTCAGTTAATTACCTATCGTAATCGTAATGCCAATGAACAGGTGATTGGTACTACCCCAGAATATTTAAGTGTCAGAAGTTTTGAGGTGGCTCAGGGCAGGTTTTTTACTGATGTTGACCTTAAACGAAACCAGCAAGTTGTGGTTTTAGGCTCAGAAATAGCGGAAAAGTTTTTCCCCCAACAAAGTCCTCTGGGCAAAAAGATCAGAGTTAAAAATATTAACCTAGAAGTGATCGGAGTTTTAGAAGCCAAAGGAGCTTTTTTAGGTAGTAATCAAGATCGCACAGTATATGTCCCTCTGACAACTATGGCAAATCGGATTGTCGGCGATACTTCTCCCTATGGCACTCAGGTAACATTTATTTCTATTGCTGCTAGAGATGAAAACAGTATTCGTGCTGCGCGGTTACAAATAGAAAACTTACTGCGTCTGCGGCACAAAATTAATGGTGAAGATGATTTTAGTGTTCGTACCCAAAAAGATGTGTTGGAAATTGTGGGGACAATTACCAATGGCTTAACGGTATTATTAGCGGCGATCGCAGGTATTTCCTTGTTAGTCGGTGGTATTGGTGTGATGAATATTATGCTGGTGGCGGTAACCGAAAGAACTAAAGAAATTGGCTTGCGTAAAGCGATCGGTGCTAGAGAACAAGATATTTTATGGCAATTTTTAATTGAAGCCACAATTCTCTCTGCTGCGGGGGGAGCGATCGGCACAGTTGTTGGTGTTACTGGCATTGTTTTAGTGGGCGCATTTTCTCCTCTCGCGCCGACAATCTCTCCTATAGCGATCTTAATTGCAGTAGGAGTTTCTGGGACAATAGGTCTTTCTTTTGGTGTTTTTCCTGCTAGAGCAGCCGCCAAACTAGATCCGATTGTTGCTTTGAGAAGTATCTGAGCCTTAAATTTATGCGTAATATTTTTTGGTCAAATAAGTTACATCCTCTATAGGTTAGGCAACAAGGATTTGAGCGTTTTTGGCTAAGTTTAGGCTTACACTCGATCAATTGGAAAAACCCTGTATCTTTATATTTTCTTTATATTTAAACGTATAAATTTTTGTTTATATAGATATCAATATATATAATTTATTAAAACTTCATATGTATGAATTGAAAATTAACTGGAACAGATAGCTCCTGGTAAGTTTTTCCTATTTCTGTTTATTTGTACAAGAAGCGGAAATCTATCATGGAGTTTTGTTTTACTGCTAAAAACTGGTTAAATATCTAACAAAATCCAACAAGGTAGGGTTTAAGACACTAGCTACTTGGTCTGTGTTATTTGTTTTTGTTTGTTTTTTGTATACAGCGCACCTGAAAAATCATCCACCAGTAATTATGATTAAATTAAATGTATCTAAGATTACAGTGTAACTTACATTACTAAAGAAAAACTAAAAGAATTATTATTCTTAGATTTTTAAAAGTTAATCTAGTTATTCTGAAATCAAAATGTAATCACAAAAAGAGAAGTATGCCATTGTTATATCTCTATATTACCCACTATAAGTCTCAATGAATTATGATAATCAGTATTTAGCCAAAGCAGAAATTGTCAGGGAAATAGGTTACTTTCCTGCCTTTTTATTGCCAGCAATGGACTCGCCTTTAATTTTTCGTAGTTTGGTTCAACACACCCTAGCTGCTTATATAAATAACCCTTTACCTGTCTTATTAAAAGAAAAGCTATTTGTATATTTATCGCGCTACTTTAATATCGATTACTTGACGATTTGTCATAGCTGTGAGTTGAGATCGCTGGGAGTGAAAGGATCAGATATACTAGCTTTGGGCAAGATTAAATATCCTCAAACAGAAACAGATCTAAGCTTAGATTTATATTTACTAAACAATAGAAATCAACACCTAGAAGACTGGCAAAACAATTCTCAAATTGAAGCCAGTTTGTTACGTTGCTCTATTTTAATTTTTCTCAAGCCATTTCAAACAGACAACTGTTCGGTTATCTTAAAACAGTTTTTAGGTGAAGTTAATTACAATTACCTGTTAATTTTTTTGGGTTACATCAATTTATGTCATAAATGGGTAGTCAGCCATCCAGAAATCTCTCATCAACACGATCATCGTTCCCAACTATATTTAGGCTCTCTGTTATTAGAGGAAATTGAACTTGCAGAATTTTTTAAATCTAAGGTTCAATTGGAAAATTATCAGCAAGTTCCCGCGCTCGTTACAACTCTGGCAACTAAGACTTACAGCGCCACACATCCTAGAGACAGTCCAAAATTATTAACTTTGATCGCTTCAGATTATCAGCTAAGACAAAAAACTATTAACACTTGCATTAAAACTTGCTTAGCTAATGTTCCTTACCCCGTAATGATTTACAATCAAGATGGTCAAGTCTTACATTTAAATCGCAACTGGCTCAAAACTACTGGTTATAGTGTGTCAGAAATAACCACAATAGATGACTGGCAAACCAAAGCTCAAGTTAAACAAGCCGAAATAGTCCAATTACCCGTCGCAGATATTGGGCGATCGCACTTTCCTCTACAGCAGTGCCAATCGCTTAAAATAGCTGCAGAACTCGAAATTATTCTGCAACAGGTAATTTCCTCCATACTCAATTTATCTCCAGGGATAGCACAAATAAAAGCAGCTGAGCAAATTTCCAGGACAGTTAGCCGCCAAATCATCATAACTACTAGCTGTGGGAAACAACGTTTTTGGCAATTACATATAACACCACTAGATTGTTTGGAGCATAATCAGGGAGAATTGATCGCTGAAGGCAGGGAGCGCTTGACCATTGCGATCGCCAAAGATGTTACTGATTTTGTTCTTCATGAATCTAAGGGAGCAGCAGAAGCAAAAGCAGAAGCCAAACTAAAATTAGTTTTAGAGGCGACTAAAACGGCTAACTGGAGTTGGAATCTAACCAACAATCAAATTAACATTTGTCATCGTGGTCGGGCTATTTTAGGATTAACCGACTTTGATGGCAGCTATGAGCATTTTTGGCAATCAGTTCATCCTGACGAAAAAGAATCTGTAGATTTAGCGGCGATTAAATCGATTAAAGCCAAAAAAGAGCTAAATTTAGAATATCGTATAGTTAAACCTAACAACCAAATTTGTTGGATTAGAGCGCGAGGAAAATTATGCTATGATACCACGGGGCAGGGAATTCAGCTAACTGGAGTAGTTACAGATATTACTCAAGAAAAACAATCTCCAAAAAAACTCAATAATCTCAATCAATCTCAACAACCAAAAGTAGTGCAATCTCTCAAAGAGCTAGAAACTTTACTGAATTTGCTCCCCTATTATCTTTTTGTTGTAGATCTTGAGACCAAATCAATTTCGGTTATTAATTCGGGGCTAGTTCAAAGTCTCGGTTTATCAGATCCTGAAACTATAAAAGGGAAGAAAATTGCCGAATGTTTTACCCTAGATTACGCCAACCAAATCCTGTGGCAACATCAGCAAGTTGTAACCGATCAAAAAGTGCTGCATCTTCAAGAAGAAGTAACCTTACCTGACGGCATTCATTATTTTGATACTGTTATTACTCCTCTACGAAATAATGACGGTGAAATACACGCTTTACTCCACACCTCTAGCGATATTCCTAACTTAGCCGCTACTCAAGAGGCTCTTTCGCAACGTACTTTGCAACTAGAAGCCGCCAACAGAGAGCTAGAATCTTTTTCTTATTCTGTCTCTCATGATTTACAAGCACCTCTGAGGGTGATTAATGGTTTTAGCCAAGTATTGTGGGACAATTATCAGCCTAGCCTAGATGATCGTGGTAAACACTATCTTCAAAGAATTCAGGCTAACAGTCAACGAATGAGTAATTTAATTGATGCTCTGTTGCAGCTATCTCGGGTTACTCGTAGCCAAATGAAATCCGTTACTGTTAATTTAAGCCAAATCGCCCTAGATATTATTGAAGAACTTCAGGGACAAGAGCCTGAACGCCAGGTAGAATTTAATATTGCTTCCAACCTTCACGCTCAGGGAGATCCACAGTTATTACGGATTGTTTTAAATAACTTGTTACATAATGCCTGGAAATATACTTCTAAGCGATCGCACTCAAAAATTGAATTTAATGTTTTGCC
>JAAUYG010200272.1_pt1 | contig 10983 bp, 7 predicted proteins | sample 7278091 | NCBI WGS metagenome assembly JAAUYG01 (sample SAMN14350201, study PRJNA611818) | marine sediment metagenome | isolation source: surface marine sediment (0.6m) | place: French Polynesia: Moorea | collected 2018-08
CCCAGAAACCGTTTGCGAGGTTGGCCGAGAAAAGTACGAGCCTGGCAAAAAAGTGAGAAGTTTCCCCCAGCCTGCAGAAAATGACGAAATGGCACAAATCAGCCACGATAGTTGTGAGTTCTGCCTTCTGGCGTGGAAAATGTCGAACTCTCTGGACCTGTTACTTTTCGTTAATTATGTGACAAAATTGGAGTGAAAAATTCAAAAAGCTACTCCTCCCACAGTTTATCCGCGATGTTTTGTAAGTAACAAAAATGCACTTGTTCTTTAGCCCTTGTCAAGCCAGTTAAATGTCAAGCCTATTAAATTAATTTAAGATTTCTCACCTCAGATATTTGGCCTTTATAGTTTCGATCTTATCCGAGAAGTGATCAAGCAGAACCTCACGACCCCTGGGCCTCTTGTGTTGTTAGGGACAGCATGGCTTCTCGTATCATATTAATGAGTCGCTTCCAACTGTAAAATGAAGCATACATGTATCAAGTACCAGTATAGTGCCTCGACTGTACGCATGAAATATTCATAACCTGGACTCCGATGATAGGACTATTCAAACAAGGCTCATTGTCGGGTTGTACAGGTGTGTAAATAGGTTTCCCCGTTAACCTCGAAAGGGTATCAGTGACATTACTGTCGCACTTTCCTGAGCAATGGGCACGGGATATGGGAAGCACTGAAGGCATTCGCATACGATAGAAAATGTCGTGTGGGAAGTGCAGCAAAAAGCTGTACGGCAGACTAGTGGATACGGATGGTGATTTCTCCCACATCACCCGGCGGAAGAAATGGTATGAATTCATCCTTATCGGGCTTGCTATTTGCGGAATCGACTATTGCTATGCCACGGAATCCGCGCTGGTGACCCCAATTTTGCTTGAGCTAGGGGTTCCTGTCAAATATATGACAATGTTTTGGTGTATAGGTCCAACGATTGACTTTTTTGTAGTCCCTATTCTGGGCTCATGCAGCGACAGGTGTACGTCGAGGCTTGGCAGACGCAAACCGTTCATATTACTCAATTATTGTGGAATTTTTCTTGGCTTAATCATATTACCTAACGCGACATCTATCGGTGTTCTTCTTGGTGATTTGTATATGAACTCTACTTCAGATACGGCACGTGCACCTGGTAATATCACAACATCCTTCAACCAGGCAGCCCTCGGTGTAACGGAACCATACAGGTATCATACCTGGAGCATCGTCTTCACAATTGTTGGAATGGTGTTGCTCGACGTCAACTGCGACTCTTGCCAAGCACCAGCACGAAGTTTCGTCTTGGATCTAACAGTACCAGAGGACCATTCAAAGGCTCTGACGACCGTCACTTTGATGGGAGGGGTTGGATCTGCTATCGGATATATCATGGTAGGGATCAACTGGGGAGAGACGACTTTAATCTTACACGCACAGATAGTATTCGGTATTGTTCTTGCCGTTTGTGTGGTTTGCGCCATCGTAACAATGTTCTCCATGAAAGAAATGCCTCTGGAAATGCAGACGAGTAGACATCCAACAACGGCTAAACATCAACAAGATCAAATTAGCACAACCTCGTTGGAGCATGCGCCATCCTCGAAAACCTACGGTACACTGGACGATGTTACGAATGGGGATTCCTCAGAAATAGAAAATTTCCAATCTTCATACCAAAGCATGAGTGATGAATCTCTCAGGGATATCGGATTAACGACATATTTGAAGTCTATCCTTCAAATGCCGAAAGGCCTTGCTATTCTTTGTCTCACAAACTTTTGGAGTTGTATGTCCATCGTCTCTTATTTTCTTTACTTCACAGACTTCGTTGGTCAGACAATATATGGAGGTGACCCAAATGCCCCGACAGGGTCCTTTAAGCGTTCTGTCTATGAACAAGGCGTGATGGTTGGTTCTCTATGCATGTCGTTGATGGCCTTTGGAACGAGCGTCTATGCTTTCGCCATGGATAAATTAATGTTAAGGTTTGGTAAGTGCATCAGATCACATGTATAAATTACAATATTAAACGAGACTTACCTGTACGTTGAAGTTTGATGTAAACTAAAATTATTCCCAAAATAAACGTGAAGCTTTAAGACTAGTATTAATTGTCTAGCTGTATTGGTGTAATAGGAGATAGAAAATGACTGTTTTACTGTGAAATGTTGATGCCATCCTAAACAATGTAGCTAGTATACACAGCTGGCACATATATAAATGCTGTTGTTATTTTAAGGTACCAAGCCTGTATACATAATTGGCCAATTGGCATTCTGTCTTGGATGCACTCTGATGGCAGTGATCCATCATCCAGCAATTTTGATGTTTTCATTTACCGGGGGGATCATGTATGCCACTGTATGCAACATGCCCTATTTACTAGTGGCTCGCTATCACGTAAACGGCACGGTAAGGGTCTTGGGGTGGGGAACCGGTTTTAAATTATTGTATCATTTTTTAAGGTTTACCTAATTTTATGTCAAAATACTTTCTGAATCACGGAGTTACAATTCAATGCTTTATCATGCTATTTTCGTAATTTGAACAGTAATTTGAACGAAGAATGTCTTATGCTGTGCCAATTAACGTTCCCTTTATCTAGGTGGAAAACTCATCTTTAGTTGTAGCCATATGAAAGATTAGTATAGACTAAGAATAGATGCACTGAAATCAGAAAAAATCTCATAAGCTGCCAGCTGCTTACGTTACGAAATCATATTTTCCATATTCGAGCTCTACAAATAGCATGGTTTCTATTAACGGCTTTCGTCAAATTCAGTTTCAGGATTTCAAGGAAGGCGTGAAACCCCTGGAGTCCAACATGGGCGTGCGGGGCCTTGGTACCGATCTTGCCATAGTAACGAGCGTGTATTTTCTAGCCCAGATAGTATTGAGCATGTGCATGGGAAGTTTGATCCATGCCATCGGCAGTACGGTAGTTGTCGTGGCGGGAGCTGCTATATTAGCTTTAGCTGCTGCCCTCACGGCAACACAGGTTGTGTACCAGGATATGTGACACATGGGACACATTGAGCATTGTAATACAGCATTGTCAATACAATTTACGGATAATAAACGTATAATTGACTAAAGTAGTTGTGTTTCTTACTATTATTTTCTCCTGTATCATAAACACCGGCACCTCCTCTTGGTAGCATTCATCCTCACATCTCGGAAATTGGTCTTACTGGTGGGGTGGGGGTCCTTGCTGAAAGGGCTATATCATATACATGTGTGCCGTTTTTGCATATATTCATATTCCTGCACAATATGCCTGACCAGAACAATTATCAGAGTCACACAGTAGGTTACAATATAACTTGTCATGCATAGACTCAGCTACACAATTATAAGGCTCATGCACCTGTCACCGTGAATGTAACAGCTGATATTGTTAGGGGCTGTTGAACGAACGTATGAAGTAATTGTTGTATGGGGGAAAATCAGTAACTTAAATGGGATTAGGCTACGAGCCCTTACATGCCAATGATAAGGACGTACCACGATTAATTCATGAACGATAACCCTATTATTATAATATTACCTACTACTACTACATTTTAGACACATGTGTAGATTTACGTCTTATTCTATGCACGAAAAAACACTAAGACCGATTTCGTTTTAGCAGGGTATCATAGTCGAAAAGACCCCGTTGGTTGTGTCCTATACGTGACATGTTTAGCTGTAGCAATGAGCCAAAAGTCTTGGCATCGCCGCACATTAATGTTATAACCGTGTTATAATTATAATTATAGCTATGTTATAACTATAACTGGGTTGGTTATAATTGTGTCATAAGTATAACTACAGCCTTGATATGAATGCAACTATAGATATGGTATAACTGTAGTAAAACTGTATAAGTAGAATTATAACTGTGTTATAACTATAATTACAAGTGGTACAACTATAATTAAAAGTATGCTCTCACTATAACTATATGTATCTCTGTTACAACTATAACTTTTTAATAAATATTACAACAACTCTGTTATAACTATAATTAGAACTGCGTTATAACTATAGCCATAACTCTACTATAACTAACTATTCCTATGTTTTAACTATATGTTATAACTATAAATATAAGTGTGCTGTAATTACAACTATGCTATTAAATGTGTTATAGATATTATTAGTTAAGAGTTACTTCTTTTTCGTATTCAATGGGATTCATGTAAATATTTGAAGTCGTCTTCTGCCAGTGGGTAACGCCAGGTCGGGTTGCCAGGTAGTAAGTAACACCGACCAGTTAATGAATTAACGACAGGATGACCTCTGGTGATAAAGAATAGGTGTATGATAATTCATTTATTCATGGATTATTTGTTTTTAATTTAGGTATATGATAATTAACTGTACTCTTGCGTGCTCTTTCAACTTTTAAGATAAAGATCGGTTGGGGCGTAGAAGGAGGCTGCTCCAGTTGGTAGATTATAATTTATTTTGTTAATAAAGCCAACATGAAGATATTTTAGTGGTGTTTTGAAATCTGCTGATGTAGTATGTACATCCCATATTAGTAAGCAATGCGCTCATCAAGAGCTAATAAATGTTTCCTTACCTGTATTGTTTGTCTGAGGCGTAGTACCTGTTGCATTCCTTCCATTTTTGTCGGTATTTTAGCGAAAGTACCGACGAAATACATTCACCGGTGTCATGTAAGAAAACAATGATGCAAGAATTTGCCAATAAGCTAGTAACAGCTGCTGCGTTATGGTGTATCAGCAGCTACTGTGATTTCTAGACAAAAAAAATGGAAATTTTGACTGCAAAATTAAATCTCACTGGAAATTTATGAAAACAAAGGTAACTCTACATCTGCTATTGGATAATAAAACCGGTTCAGGTCATCAATAAACACCGAATAATCATCGAAGTATTACGGATTCATTGTGCACTCACTCTACTTGTACAGACGGCTATATGCCTGAGAGGGCTCGAACATGGAAGTAAAGCATGATTCACAAATCTCCTAATGATACAGAATAACGAATTTCTGCATACATTTAACAATCAAGGCAATCACAATTACAATACTCAAGAGAATTGAATCCTGCTAAACATTTGGGCAGAGTTTATTGTGAAAATCAACAATATTCAATTCTTAAAAAGACAAAGAGAATATATTTATGTACACCACATACCATCACTAGTAAAGAGTGTCTGTATATTATTATATACCGGAATAATTTGACCAATGTGCTATAATTATGCATTAAAGAAAATGGCCAAGGAATGGCCATTGGGATACCATGACCTCTGACCTGTCACAAGTATTTGTAGGTTGTGCAGTTTTGTTTTCTCTTTCTTTATTTTTTCCTTGAGGTTTTCATAAAAGCAAAGATGTACTGGTCGGCATAAGACTTTGACACAATGTCAAGATCATCACGTCTAATGATGTCGCCTGGCTTTGTCTTAAATAAATTCAGCAGTATAGCAAAGGATCGGATTTGGTTATATTACAAAGGAGTCTGAGCTCAAACGAATCATACACGAATCAAGGTGGGGCTTTGAATGAGTGATAGAGGATTTAAAATTTAACAGCTCCTGTCTCCCCATTACCAGAATTTATGTCTTTACGCTTGGCTGAAATCGAATGAAAACTGTAGGAGGATTCGTGTTTGAAATTTCCAGCCCCATATGGTCCTATGTTAAGAAAACTGTCCCAATAAAAAGTAAAAAAAAGTCCAAAAAGTCCAAAAGTCCAGTAAAATGCTTCATTGTTTTCAGATCACGAACTGGCATTGTGGAAGCCAGTGAATGAATGGCAGTGGCATAGCGTGAGGCTGTGGTAACTTTAATGCCAGTGAATGGTAGTGTGCAGCGGGGAGCTGTGTATTTAGAAAATTTGGAGCAGCCTGAAAACCTTTCAACCTTTGACAGTTTAACACTTCAATGTCAGTCGTCAACGTCGGCATTAACGTTCACGTGTCAACAATCAGTGTTAGTGTCGTGTGGCAATTATAAGGAGCAACAGACAGCAGAGATCTACAAGGAACATTAAATTTAACAATTTGGTTCATCAACGTTGATTGCATTGTACTTTTATGTAAAGGTTGTATATATTTGTGTATATATAAACTTGTTTGAATAGTCAGTCTTCGTCATTATTTTCTTTAAACAGAACCTTCCCTGACTTAACGTTGTCACATGACCCAAATCTAACCTCAACCAATCTGACGTGAAACGTACCAACCACTTGTACTAAATGAAATCCCGATTCCAACTTTTCGTCTGTTTCGCTCTACGAGTAGCCGTTCTTGAGATATTTTACACTTTATGGTTTCCCATTAATTACCATGTTAAAATTCCTCACTGCCATAAAAGTTTTAATATTTGGCAGACCGCCAATGGCCTGTGTTAAGAAAAAATTCAAAGTCGAATAAAATGTTTAATTATTGGCAGATCACTAGAACAGTAACAGCCTTTATTCCCCCATGGTTTTAAATATCCTCCTAAAGTTTTGTTGAAATCAGCTGTGTGAGAGGAGCAGCGTTTTGACATTTACACTCGCACATGGTCCTGTGTTAAGAAAAAGCTGAAAATGCCATAAAATTTTGTTTAATTAGCAAATCACCAAGAAATTTTATAGCCAGTATTTTCCCATGACCATAGTATTTATCATGAAGTTTGGTTGAAATTGGTTGAAAACTGTGAGAGAAGTAGTGGAAAAGACAATGGTTACCATGGTGATTAGTGAACTTAAGTCCATTTCTAGACTTACGTTTTTCGAGAAACTGAACCCAGATTGTATTTGGTATTTGAATTCCCGTCATGACTGGCAATGACCTTGACTCACCACACGGTACTGTAAGACAAGGATAATACATATAGTGCTTAATTTAAAGGTGAGCATCCCGTACCAATTGGTGTAAGCAAACCTTTTAAGATAAATTAAAGTTTAAATAATAACCAAATAGGATCCCATGTTAACAAAAACAACAACAAAAAAAAAATAATTAAAATTTTAAAAAATCAACAAATTCGAAAAAAAATGGTCAGGAGATAAGGTGGTTCGTCACCTTTCCACAAAATTTGGCTTAATTCGCTTGCCGGTTACAAAGAAAAGGGGGTTTTATGGATCAACAGACGAACGGACGTCGGACGCCAGTGCCATCCTATTTTAGCTCTGCTGATACCGTCAAACATAGCTAACAAGAGGTCCAAGGACCTTGTCGATCTGCTTGACAGCTACAGTTGCGATGACAGTGGCAATTGTCTGCAGACTTGTATCAAAAACTCACTGCTGCAGACTAAATCAATTGAAATCTGGGTTTACTCTTACCCAGTACCTCACTATGCATGCTATACATGTATCAATTTAGATCATATTCGACACCTTAGCTAAACAAATGTTTCAAACTCCTTGCTAATATTTTAACCGCGTTTTAAAAGTTTCCAACGTGTGGCAAATATTCAAAACACGTTGCAAATGTTTCAAACGCGTTGCTAATATTTTAACCACATTCTAAAAGTTTCAAACGCGTTGCAAATATTCAAAACACGTTTATAATATTCAAAACACGTTAATATTTAAAACGAGTTTTAAATGTTCGAAACACGTTTCTAATGTTCAAAACACGTTCATAATATTTAAAAACCGTTTCAAATGTTTAAAACACGTTGATAATATTTTAACCACGTTTTAAAAGTTTCAAACGCGTTGCAAATGTTCAAGACACGTTTATAATATTTAAAACTCGCTTAAAATGTATTAACCGCGTTTCAAAAAGGTTTCAAACGCATTGCAAATGTTTCAAACACGTTGCTACTATTCAAAACACATTTATAATATTTAAAACGCGTTTAAAATGTTTCCAACGCGTTGCAAATATTCAAAACACGTTGCAAATGTTTAAAAATCGTTGCGAATATTCAAAATACGTTTCAAATGTTTCAAACGCGTTGCTAATATTTGTATGACGTTTTAAAAGTTTCAAACGGGTTGCAAATGTTTCAACCGCGTTTCAAAAAGGTTTCAAATGCATTGCAAATGTTTCAAACACGTTGCTAATATTCAAAACACGTTAATAACATTTGAAAAGCGTTTAAAATGTTTCAAACGCGTTTAAAATGTTTCAAGCGCGTTGCAAATGTTTCAAACGCGTTGCAAATGTTTCACACATGTTACTAATGTTCAAAACACGTTTATAATTTTTAAAGATGTTTTAAATATTTAAAACGCGTTGCAAATATTAGCACCGCCTTGTATTCCAAACGCGTTGCTAATTCCAGAAAAAAAAATAATACGAGGCAAGTATCAGCAACCGTAGGCATATCGATTTTCAATGCATTTATTTTTCCATGCACATGCTGACAGGTCTTGCTGGCTGCTTTGCAGCTATGATATCGATCGAGTGGGTCATGCACCCGCGTCATGCTCGTCATGGTCCCGTAACCTGCTGGTGCGTTTCTGTTTGGAGTTTTGATGTCATAATGATTCATAGGTACCGGGCTCATGTACAGTCACTGTAGGTAAAATGTTAATAGGTGTTTTTATTCTCTCATGGCATCTTCGATAATACCACGATGATGGCTTTCTTATTCTTTTCAGGTACATCTCCAGGGACGTGGATAACTGTGCAGACTACCAATGCACCTTGACTGGGCCGTATGCGAACGACAATATTAACCAGCGAAACTTGGAAGAGCAATCCATACGTATATCAGGCGTGCCTGGCGTACTAAAAAGGATGTACATGTATGCTTATAACCCCACATCGAAATACAAGGGACCCAACACACCTTGCTAGTCCGGACATGCATGTACGTGTCTGTGCTCTTCAGACGGGTGTATTGTTGTATTGATGGTATTGGCCGGCGTCAGACGGAGAACGGCGTAGGACTACATTTATAACTATATAGGTGAGAGATGTACATAACTACGGATATTTTAACTACATAGAGGGGAGAGAGAGAGAGAGAGAGAGAGAGAGAGAGAGAGAGAGAGAGAGAGAGAGAGAGAGAGAGAGAGAGAGAGAGAGTCTCTTTGGCTAAGTATAGATTATGGTAAAAAATTATTGACTTGAATGACCAAGAGGCCAATTGATCTATTGAGCAAAAGGTTAGTGCGGAGAGGATAGGTAGGCTACAGAATATAGCCTACCGCAGCAGATTGTCCGAGGAGGATTGCAAGACAGTCGTCCGACTACTTGCAGGAGAACATTAGGAGGTAGGATACACTAATTTCTTAATATGAAATGCATTACTTTACACTTTAATATTGCTGAATTTGTTTACAAAAACATAATGAATACTGGGGGTTGGGAGATGTTACACTATACACAAAGAGGACAGTTTTTCAGCGTCAAGGAACATACATGTACATTAACGTGTGTATCCGATAGGGAGGTTTCAGTCTGACCGCACTTTAACATAGATTTATGTACGGATAAACTAAAATAAGAGTTTATTTTAATTTGGCTTTTTTCATCAATACAAATGTAGATGCTGATTTTAAAAGATGCGGAGATAACGTACATACAATTAGATAGTTTTTTTTCAGCTAGAACCCATAAATTCATAAATATTAACCCTCATAGATGGCGAAGATGAAATTGAGCCTCTCATAATTGGCATATAGTATTACATGTATCGAGTGTATAAAATGGGAATGATATATTTTGATTAGACTGCACGTCAACTAAAACGCTTTAAATTTCATCCTTACGAGTTAATTGTCCTTTTTCCCAGAGTGCAAATGAAATCACTGGGGCTTATACAGAGACAAACTCCATCATCGAGTAGATCTAAACACCCTACCAGGTACCTCTAAGTCTTTAAAAGGGTTAAACACAGTCTTTCAGAAGCCACTCAATGAACACGGAAACGACCTTTGCTACACTATGAATATTCTCAGACACTGCTCGTTTGCGGAATTATTTCTTGCTTTATTTCTCTTTTTTTTTTCTATTACAGCACTGAATCGACAAAATGTTAAATATTATTTGAGCTGTGCTTCACAGTGTCTACCACCCACACTCCGTAAACGTGTTTTTTTCTGAAATCATGATGCGGTATGTTGTGAAGGAGGCTATCTTCCATAACAATATGAGTAGTAATAAATCGATCGGCACTGAGACATTTTTATGCCCCAAAACATTAATTTTTGCATTTTCTAAAATCAAATTTGGACAGTTGTTGCCACTCTCCTTCCTCGTTTTATAGTAATTTAGTGCAGTGCAATCTGGCATTGATTTCCATATTGACTTTCTACCGCAAGACTTCACCACTGTAAACAGACGAAGAATTCCGAATGAAGCAGTTTGGAAGTGCCCAGTGACTTGAATGGCCACCGCTTGCCTTTCATTGTCCTATAAGCACAGCTACTACTCGCATTGGAAGTAGCTGTGCCGGACCAGAGACCTGGTCCGGTCAGCCACTCAAAACCAATCATACCACTGTTTCGCGCAGTCGTCACTGTGATGGCGAAGTGGTTACATTCAACCAATGGCCATCTAGTCCTAATTACTCGCCTGCTTTCATTGAGTAATATTCCGGCACTTCTCAGAATTTCCGTTGTTTTACGATATATGCCCTGATAAACGGGTTGCCAAAGAAGCCAGGGCCTTGCGTGCTCGATCGTATATGGCTCTGGTAAGCCAGAATGGATGGAATGCTTGCCTGTGAAAGATACTAAAGATCAGGGGCTTATATTTGCTGATCAATGGTGAGTCTGAGGCAGGGCGAGACATGTATTGAAGCGCCACAGACGGTTACTGCTTGATATGGCTCAAGCAAGTGGAACCACAGTCAAGCAGAGTAGTCAAACAATTTCGATTGAGCCAAAATGTGTTTAACGTTTGTATTGAAACTGATATTCTTGTGTTATATAGCTGTCTAGGAAGCAAGACAGGGAGTGAAAGAAGGTGACGGAAAGGTGGAAGGGACGACCAGCCCGTGGAGAGGCGACTGAAAGCGGAAGTCGCTATAGAACCTAAAATGTACAGCTACGTGGACGCCCAGGTAAAGCCGAGTCCCGGGGGGGGGGGGGGGGGG
>JAAUYG010275044.1_pt1 | contig 10983 bp, 12 predicted proteins | sample 7278091 | NCBI WGS metagenome assembly JAAUYG01 (sample SAMN14350201, study PRJNA611818) | marine sediment metagenome | isolation source: surface marine sediment (0.6m) | place: French Polynesia: Moorea | collected 2018-08
AACTTTATTGAATATTTATTATTGGTTATTTTACCACATTTCTGTCTTTCTGATATTCACCATAAAGTAGGATCATGTTAGTATAAAATATATACACACACACACACATATATATATATATACGTACATGTACATGTATATATATTCGTATTAACGAAGCTACATGTATAAAGGCATTATGTACTAGGCTGTATCAGTCCTATTGGGTGAAAAAGCTAGTTTAAACATCTGTATACAATGTAGTAAGAAAGCTGGAAAACACCAGGTTTTCACGTTGGGGACAAATTCCGTTGTTAGAGCATGCTAACTAGATTGGCATTCCTCATGTTTCAGGAAGCTGCAGGCACCAGCGCGGCCACTGCTCAGCTGAAAGGCATAAACGTTAGTGAACAGAAGACATGGTGGCAGCTGGAAGAGGTTGGTAACTTCAATCAAATTAATCAGTTATTAGATAATTGTATTGCGCCACTCCACAACTGTGCTCATGGCACATGACATATGGTAACTATGAAAATAGGTGTGTTCGGTAACATGGCTAACAGGCCAGTAAGTTTCTAAATTTGTGTATATCCCTGCAAATCCAAACAGCCTGAAGCTTTCATTTGAGGATGTCCAAAATGTACAGAAGAGAGTGATTTTGTATCTATATATAGTAACACTGTAAAGGTATGTGCTGCCAGTGTTAACCAGAATTTTAAGGGGTGTCGTCGACAGGATCTCTTTGTGGGTTCCAATTAATACCTTCAAGCAGAAGCAGTCCTTTTATCCTCCATTTCTCTCTGATTGTGTAGGATGCCATACACATACAGAATGTAACCATGCAAGTTTTCATCTGGTTGCAGATGGCCAATAACCTGCTGCAGCAGGTGGAGCAGCTGAAGACACTGATAGATCAGGCACGGCAACAAAGCCAGACTAACAGAGACAAGTTCCAGAGAACCCTCAAGGCTCAATACGAACGGGAAAAGTCCCAGGTATCATGTTTAAATTTTTAAAATTAATTTTGATCGATAATATGTTCACTGACTCTCTCTCCAGTTGACTTTGCCATTAGAAATTTATTCTTTAGCAGTTATCAATTATCATTCTCATTCAGTTCATATGTCGTCAATACTGTATCAGGAATCTTTAAAACATGATGAAGAGCAAATCAATGGTGTTTTGTTGGTTAGATTGTTTTCACAGACTTAGTCGCCATTAAATTTGCAAATACTGAAGTAACAGTAATCTGGAACTTATTGAAAGTACCGACAGCAAAAAATTTAGAGAAACGTTAAGAAACAGGAAAATACTGTAAACTATAAACATGTCCACTCTATAAAGAAAATGCTGTAAATAAACATGCTGCATTCGATTGCTATAATTGTCGAGTTAGATATACGACAATTTCACTTTGCCAGTCTAAACCACTACCTGTATGTGTACTACAAATTACAGATTGCATGTAAAGTGAATAGATCAGAGTTATGGAAATTAATATATTTTCTTTTGATCTCCTGCCTTTTAAGACCACTCCCATAACTAATAATTTAAAACCACCCAATGGTTTGCCGAATATTGCAATTTTTTTATGCTCGACATGTTTCAGGCAGTGCATGCAGTGAAGATCGACTCCCAGGTGCAGCTGTCCCGAGCCGTGTTAGAAGAACGCACGCAGAAGGACATCGCACTACAGCAGGCCTTGGCCCAGACTAGAGCCGCTGGAATCAAAACAGAGAACGTCACGATCGTGGCACACGAAGACAAGTCTGGAAACCTCACCTATACCTGGCCTTCCTCGCAAACCATTGATACCAGCGGAAAAGAGAGCCCTGCCAAAAACTGATCGGCAGGACTTCAGAATTTTTTTTGCTGATTGGGCAACAGTATTGGAAGAACTGATGTTTACTCTTGTAGATGGTTCCGTTTACCTCTTGAGGTATTTGCTGTTGATATTGTAGATATGGTTCTACATGAATACTTATTACTTTGTCTGGTTGAAGTGCATGCCTATCGCTATCGCCTGAACAACTCTCATATGGCTGGATGACACACATGAGCTGACAAAATGTCATCCCGAATTGAAACATTTACTGGCATGCTGTTTTAACGGGACGGTGTGCAACTGTGCATGTACAAAAGTGGATTAAAATCTGGAGCAGAAGTTTCTTGAAACAATCTTGAAAGTCTAGAAAATTAATGAACTTAAGACTCACAAGTTCATCATCAATCTTGGAAACAATGGTCTTTTCTCTGCGTAGGATTGATTAGCTCAGCTAGCATGCTGCTAGCTGAGGTCATGGTATGGGGTTGCTCTCGCACTGCTGTGGGGCAGTCATCAAGTCAATTATCTCAGAAACTCTTTGGCCAATTTGGTTCAGATTGTTTGTGTGGCTTGCCCTAGTTAGTACACCCAGGAAAATTTTGAATGTTGAAAATAATTTCAGTTTCATTTTCTGATGGAAGTTTTTAGGTTTCCTTAAGATAGGACCCTGTGGGAGTGAAATATTCAAGACCATACTCCTACAGTTATTAAATTTTTGCAACCAAACTTCTGTTACAGACTCCGACTCCTAATGGTGGCCCCCATGAAATGTTCTTTTAGGAATTTTCAAGTTTTTAGCTTAGTGGAAGTTACATGTATTAAAATTGTAAATTTTACATTGTTCTCAATGGGTAAGTCAAAAATTTCAATTTCAGTTTTTACATTGATCTTAATAATGGTAAGCCAAAAATTTCAATTCCCTTGAAAAATGTTCATCCTAGAGGGAAATGGATGGAACTTTGGGCCTCGGGGGCATATGAGTTATGCATATAGGTGCTTTCAACCTCAAACATGTCAATGTCATTTTGGCTGAGCATAAAAGGCCCAGGGCCTCTTTATTTTTGGGATTTTTTCAGAAAACCTGCCCCTAGGTTTGCTTTCCTATATGCTGCAATTGCGATACTGGGCCCATATTCTCCAACAAGTTACAGAAATTTATATCTTTATAACTATATGCACATTTCCTTAAAAGCCTATTCGCAAAACAAATTTAGAATTTTTGTAGCCAAGATGTTCGGTACAGTAGAACCTTTCCTGAAAGACCACCCCATTGACGACAAAAATGTGGTCTCTCAAGACAGGTGGTTGCTTATGACGGGTTCAGTTGTATTGAAATGTAGGTCCTTCTGCTAAAAATTAAATGGGTGGTTGCTCAAGACAGGTGGTCTCTCATGACAGTGGGCTCTCAAGACATGTTTAACTGTAATGGCTTTATAAAGTGTTTCTGTGGCAAGGTATGTTATTGCGCCGTTTTGCCTTCTAGTCACCAACGTAAGCAAAACACCTTGAAGATATCAAGTGTATATATAGTTTAAACTATCGACCGAAGAACTGTTTCCTTGGGTCTTTCGTGGCATTTCTTTATCAACGGCAACAAAGCGAAATTTTTTGTACCATTTTAGTCCTCTGCAAGAGGATTTTTCTGAGTTATGAAGAAGTTGCGAGATCCTTTTGCTTTTCATAACTTTGTGAGGCCAATTTGAAAACTTTATGATAACTTTTCAAGAATAAGAATTGTAAAAAAAATCACAGTTATGAAGTTTTTGTGGGGAAAATTCAACTTGAAAAAAAAAACAAGTTACCAAACTGCGTAACTCGTTGGAGGATGCAGGCCCTGTATTGCAGATAGGACAAGTGTTTTATTGCCATCATCTTCTTGTAAATACATTTATACAGGTGTAATGTTTGCAATGTATTCTGCCAACTGCCTTGGCTGTGTGATGGTACAGGTGTTGGTCTTTCGTATTTTTATTTTGTACCTAGGAACTTTTCTTCAGAGTGAAAATAGAAGCATTTGAATCCCATCCATAGTGCATATTTTTCACGTATTTTTCGTCACACCATAAAAGAAGATCTGATTTTTTTACCTAACCCTTTTATCTGGTGAGTTTGTGCCACCTGCCATCATAACAAGAGTGGAAAATAAAAGTAGGCACAGCTGCAAAGGGTAGCCTGTAATCAGTTCATACTGGAAGCGACGTGTCATGGAATTAGGAACTGCTCAATTGTAATCTCGACCCTGTACAGCTCATCAATTGGCCATGCAGCATATTGGACACCATTGTATAAGTATTTTGTTCGCACTAATGCCATTGAAATGGTTTGTCTTTTATAGAACAAAGATGGTCCAAACTAGGGCTATAAGTGGCATCTGTACATGTGTATATTTATGACTGGTATTTACAAAATGAAAATAAACTCCTTTTCAGCTACCAGAAATGTCTTTTGTAAAGTAAGAATAAATTAATGTCATGAACCAAGCCTATATATATATATATATATATATATATATATATATATATATCTGATGAGAACAGAAAAGGTTAGGTATGGGGGCTTGAAATATTTCACCAAGCTGTATTCGCCTCTTCAGCAAATGAACTGTCATGGAAATTGGCTCAATTTGCCTTTCCTAAATTGTAACCACCTGGTGATCTTTCAAGTTACGGTGGTATGTACAGCACCAGGGTTAGGTGGTTAAACTCACTGGGTTCTGTTATTTATGATAACAGTATCATGGTGTATACATTTGCCCCTCCCAACCAAACAAACAACAATATCGCCTTAGTATTGACATAAGGAATAAATATACCACGTGAGAGTAATAGTTACATGTCACAAGTCACTTGCGGTCAGGTATACCATCTGATGATTAAAGCACAAACTTAGTGGATCCAGCTTTAACTATCTGCTCTAAGTAGTGTTTGTGGACGAGGGAACTGCTACGCAGGCTTGGTTTTGAAGTTCACATTTTGCTCCATGTGCGGAGGGTCCATGTTAAAGTGGTTTGAACTGTAAATATTTCCTTATTAATAATATCAGCCACGTGTCCTCTTAATTTGTGTTTGGCAGAAAGCAGTTGGCTCATATATTTCATGCTTTATACTACACTGTTAATATGTTAATGTAATAAAAAGATTTGTTGTATAAGAGGATACTTTGGTGTGTGTGTTTTCACCTGTATGTCCTGCCACGTATCTAGAGAGTGTCTTGTTGAAGATTGATCTGTCTCGGTGTTATTTCACGTCAAGCCGAGACATATTTATCATCTGTTCATTCCCCCGATACTGCAAGCTGGCCTGGTTTAGCCAGCCATGTATACAAACGACAAAATCACTTCAACTTATCCTTTTCTGGAGTATGTGTAGATGTAAATATGTGCAAAAAAACTTACAATTGTTTGATCAGATCTGCACATTTCATGACAAAGTTGATAAGTTTGACACAAATTTATATATTTTTACCATGTTGTTGCAAACCGTAATTCATTTGCTGTTAGCCTCCAGTCCAATGATTCCAGCATGTAATAGACCTCAGACATGAGATGCCCCCCCCCCCCCCCATCCTGGCCTCTGGAGGGAGTCTAATTATGAAAAATAAATACTTTTTTCAGCAGAGACCCTCCCACCCAGGACCCCCATTGGACCTATACCTATTTAGAGTGAGTGAGTGAGTGATCAGGGCTTTAAGTTGCAGTTGACAATTTTGCAGTCTTATCGCGACTGGAACAAGGTTTTTACCAAGCTCAATGGGTTGGTCTCTGAACAAGGTCGTGTTTGTATGTGGTGTGTATGTGCTGGACCCATCTTGTGCTAGTCCGACCCGCGGCCAGTCTTTATAGTGCCAGCCCACTGAAGCACCACGCCACGGGTAGGCAGTGATGTCCCAACCCAGACCATTATCCTGACTCCGAGCCAGCCAGTCGGTCTCTAACTCCATTATACCTATTTAAAACAAATGAGCCAGTTGTGGAGCAACCACAAAGCTGAAAACTGGGGGAGAGCAGGAAAAAGGCCTACTAGCTTAGGGTCGAATTACAGAGTGTAGCTTCATGGTGAGAATATATAAATTAATCACCTTAAATCGGTTTCAAATCCTACTTTCTTTGCTGTTGGGCTGCAGACCAATGGGACAAGCATGTTTAGGGAGCGAATGACACTTGTCCAGTCAGAGCACCCTTAAACAGGCCTCCCAGAAGGTGGCGTGGAGGGACCTCTAATGACAAATATCACTTAGGGGACCAACCCAGGAGGGCCCTTCCATGAGTCACTGACGCGCATCCAAGCATGATTTGGTAAAGCTGACCCCCCCACCCACCATTGTGCAAGGGCACAGTGGGTAGTCAGAAGAAATTTGCTATCACACAGAGCAGATACATTTTGCTGCTCCTCCGGACTTGGCCATTTTGGAACGTTGTGGAAGGATTTTCCACACTCAGATTTCTTACTGCACACTTTCTGTGGCCTTCCTGAGGATATTTTCGTTGGGAAGTATCTGTATTATATTTTCCCTCCTCCCCGTTGGAGCAATAAATCTTATGATTATTGCAGTAGTGGTGGCCATCACCGGCCTGTTTGGCCTGGCTTTCTTTCTTGTTGGCGTCCTTCAGAGATTGGCTAATCAACCGGATGCCTCCCTCAACACTGTTTGCTTATTTTCACTTTATGCCTCCTATGCTGATTATGTCAACGTTGGCTGCCCCTCCGACAGTTGCTAGCCCAGTTCGACAAGCTTTCAAGCCCTTCCCACTGGTTCTACATGGTGCTTCAGCAACTGTGGCTGCTCCTTTTGTGACTAGATCAGGGACTCCCTTTTAGGGACTCCCACTCACTCGGTTGTCGATAAGGTCGAGCAGGAAATGGATGTCTCCCATTCAACCCTTTGAGAAACTTTATCTCAGGTTGGACAGAACCAACCCTTGCCTTCGGTTCCCTCAACTGACTCAGATCCCAAGTCATACAGCCATATATTGAGTGTTGTCCTTGTTGAAATGGGGAAGTCTGACCTAGTTCGAGATGTCCCTAAATCTTGATCCTTATGGGAGGTGGAACTTGTGGTCCAGGTTCTGTCAGGCAATGGAGCCCTGGATTTGGATTTGGACATGCAAGAGGAACTGACCAAAGCCTTCTTGGAACTGTCAGCATCACTAAAACCTGCAATATCCTCATCACGGTATAAGGTCCTAAGTGATCTGTATTCGGCTTTGTTCCGGCCTCCCAAGGTAGAGGAAGAGTTAACCAAATCGGTTGGTAACACTCAGCCGTTGGTCATCAATCCTGAACTCGAGAGGCTTTGGAGGCATCCCATTGATCCTCCATGGTGACCTGGCATCTTGGTCGGCATATGGCGGTCTTGTCCTCTTTTATGTTTAAGTGGTGTAAAGAGGACCCCGTTCTTCATGTAGTTTCTGGGAAATTGTGTAATGCCTTTCAGGGATCTCGCCAGACCTTGGTCCTGGGTGCGTTGGTTGCTATTGTGGCTCGAAGTCACATGGTTATCAATGAATCACCTTTCCAGACTCTCAGGCCCTTAGGTCCACGCTCTTGGCTACTCTCTATGTTGGTAAATTGTTTTTTTGGTGGTCAATTCCAAAAAGCAGTCGAGGAAGCCACTCGTAGCTTGGAGCAGTCGAGCCAGGTAAAATGCTTAGCGTCTTCCAGCTCAGGGCCAATCAGCAGCCCGTCGTCTAAAAGGCAATGTGGTAAAACACGAGACCACGGGGGTGGGGGGTGGGGTTGGGGTTGGGGTGGGTGTTTTGGGGACCTGCCCACCAGACCGCTCAGCAGGCTGCTAGGGGGAAGGGGTCTCCAACCAGAGGCCTCCCCCCAATAATCATTGAGGGTCCAATCCCATCATCCACTCCTATCCCATGGGACAGTCTATCTCAAGATGCCGGATTTAGTGTGGAATCAGATGCCAGTATTATCCAGATAGGTTCCTTTCTAGTGGGCAGCAGGCCGTGTTTTTTTTTTCCTGGCTGCTTGGCAGCGCACAACTTCAGACCAATTCGTCCTCAAGGTAGCCATGCAGGGGTACTCCCTGCCATTTGTGAGGGATCCACATTTGGGTCTTTTTCCTGTTGCTGCCCTGTTGTCCAGATTGCCATTCAAAGGACAGACTTAATGGGAAGAAGTATCGTCCCTTGTCACAAAGGGGCTGTGGAGATCGGCGACATGTCCCATGATTTTATTTCCCATTATTTTCTGACTTTCATGCACACTAGTGGTTTCCGCCTCATCCTCAACCTCAGCAAGCTCGACATATTGTTTCCAAATTATGCATGGAGAACCTCACTTCTATCCTTCAGGGTTGTTACCGGGGTTGGTGGATGATGTCGTCGGACTTGAAAGATGACTATTTGCATTTGCTGATTCACTCATCTCACTGGTGGTTTCTTCGGTTCACTGTCAGGAATGGGGAGGGAGAACTCATTGTCTATCAAGGGAAGGTTCTCCCTTTGGCTTAGCCACCACCTCCATGGTTTTCACAAAAGTGTTGGCTCCTGTAGCAGCTCGCCTGCACTAGCAGGGATGTCTCATGTATCCATAATTAGACAACACCTTCCATGCTCAGGCGTCCCAACTCCAGATGTGTCCGACATCCAATCCCACTCTCCATTGTCACTTCGTTCTTGGGTTTGTCATCAGCCTATCGAGGTCGGCTCTTGTCCCATCTCAGGTTATGCTCCATTTGGAAGCTCTGAGCAACACATAGTCTGCCCCTTTCCAGACAGGTTGCAGAATCTGCTGCACATCGCTTTGGAGTTATGTAAACTCTCCCAGTTGTTAGCTCGACAGCCTGCATTAGGTCGCAGGGTTGATGGCATCATGCTACCCCATAGTGCCGCTGTTCATGTTTCACCTCCATCCTCTGTCGATGCTCCTGGGAGACCACTTCGACATGCAGGTCGATCAGCCACCCAAGCTGATTTCCTTGTCATCCCCAGTTCTCCAGTCTTCTCTGCAACTTTGGTCTCCTCTTGTAGCTCAGGGCGTTCATGTCTAGCCACCTTGCCCTATCCACGTCCTAATGTTGGACGCATCCAATTACGGAAGGGGAGAGTGCAGTTCATTATCAGCGAGAGGTATCTAGTCAGCAGTTTATCTCGGCGACTGTTGCCCTTGCCTTGAAGAAATCCCAGAGGTGGCTGTGTGCCACATAAGTCCTGATTCAGATGGACAACTCGGCTGCCATGTATTATCTTAACAGGATGGGAGGGACCAGATAAGTAGCTTACATTGTCGTCAGTCCATATTTTGGGATGTTACAATGTCGAGGCAGATTGCCTTTCTCAGAGTCAGGCTACAATTATTCGGTGACCTGAGCACTCCACAGAATACTCTCTAGACATCAGGGTAGCCACTCTCCTCTTCGATATTTGGGGTCAGCCTACAGTAGATCTGTTGCCCACTCAGCTGCACCAAAAGTCAGAATCGTTTTACCCCCCCCCCCCCCTCCAGGCAGATCCACCACCCCTACTTCTGCCCTTGCTCCTCACAAGGTGATTCAAGAGGAGCCTCAGGTCATCGCCATTCGGCCGTGGTGGTCTCGAGAGGGTGATGTGATTTGCCTTGGTGTTGCAGCACCTAGTGCATCTGTCAGTGTTGCTGTCAGACCACGATCTAAATCTTGGTCTGGATGCCTCAGCTCATCCCAACTTTCGAGGACTCTGCTTAGTCACTTAGGGGGTCTCAGGAGATCTCTCTCAAGGCAAGGTGTTTTTGGAAAGGGGTTGCAGCAATCATTTGCACAGCTCATAGACCATCGATGCACAATCTGTACCACGCCAAATGATGGTCATTTTGTCACTGGTGTTCTCGACAGGAGAAGGATCCCTTCACCCTTCTATCAGAATAGTGCTGAATTATCTTCAGCATCTCAGGTGGTAGAACATGCCACTATTCTTTTAGTCATATTTCAGCCCTTAATTGTCTCACGAGCAAAGTCGATGGGGTGCCGGTGAATTGTCGTTCCCATGTGGCTAAAGGATTCTTGGTGACAGATCGCAAAATCCACATTGACCCTCCCTCGTTCCACCGTGGGATTTGTTGGTGATTCTGGGTGCTTTCACTGAAACACTGTTTGAGTCTTTGTGTTGGGCCACGCCCATGGATCTGACATTAAAGACCCTCTTCCTTATAGCCTCAGCCTCTGCCCATAGGGTGTCTGAAATTAATTCGTTATGCATTGAGGGATCCCCCTTTCTTATACAGAACCCTCAATGTTTCCGTCTGGCTATGAACCCTGCATTTTTGCCTAAGATGACTATAGGTAACTAGAGTTCTCGTTCTACCCAAAACCTAGTGGCCCTCTGGAGAGAGCGAGCTCCACTTTATGTATCCGGCCCGTGCCCTACGAATTTAACTTCGACGCACGGCACATTCCCGTGGTTAGAATAGGTCTCTGTTCGTGCATTGGAAAGAGAGAATGGTGCATCACCATGTATCGCAATATTGGATTGGTGCTTCTCTGAGAGAAACAATCTGTTCTGCTCATAGGCAAATGGGAAGGGAGCATGATATTCTCCATGCCAATCCTCATTGGGAGTCTATCTGAGCTCTACCAGAATGCTGATCCCACACTAAGTCTGGCATCTCGAGATAGGCCATCCCATCTACCCCCTCCCCCAAAGTGGGTGGGATAGGATGTAATATAGCTAATTAGCTAGTGGCTACATGACTGTTAGGCATAAGCCTCACGCGTTCCTATCTCATGTATCTGGCAAGTGACAAAGCAGAGTGTCTAAGGTCGCTGTGCCTCTTGTTATTCAGCGACCTATAACCTTGTGGGCAGAAGGTTCACTTAATTTGTCCTGCTCGCACCTTGTGCATCTAAATTTTAGCTAACGTGACACTTTCAGAAATAGGACAGAACCCAATTCGTCTACTGGGGTAAGAATAAAGCCACCTATCTGATCCGCCTGCTTTTATGCTGAATAACAAGCATCTACCAGTGTTTCCAGCTTGACCATGTTGTCATGGCCTGGGCGTCGCCCTCCATCCGTAAAAGGCATTTCCCTGAAAACGCCAAGCAAATTAAAATTTGTGGTAAGGTCGCTTCCCAGATCCCACCATATCTACAGACTATCAGACCATTGTTGTTGTTTTTGTTATTGTTTGCTTGTTTGTTTGTTTTTTGTTTGTTTTGTTTGTTTGTTTGTTTTTTTCAAACATTTTATT